>OEIU01000139.1_pt1 | contig 73890 bp, 74 predicted proteins | sample 1539221 | NCBI WGS metagenome assembly OEIU01 (sample SAMN03792071, study PRJEB22550) | activated sludge metagenome | feature: wastewater treatment plant; material: activated sludge; isolation source: Wastewater treatment plant of a petroleum refinery complex | place: Argentina: Zarate | collected...
TCGAGTTCGGTTTTTAGATTGTTGATCTCCTGCTCCAGCAATCCGTTCTCGACGGAAACAGAGTCCAAAGCCAGTTGATTGGCCGCGACGTTCGGCTCCCGCTGGCCGCTCAGCAGCATTCTTTGCAGCAGCAGGGCTTTCTCCAAAACGCTCGCCAACGCGACTTCGGAAGCCAATTGTTTAGCAAGTACGTCTTGGTCCAATTCATCGCGTAGCGCCTCAATTACGCCGCGTGTGAGAGGAACAGCACTGCTTCCAGCGTCCTCGAGATTCGCGATATTCACGGGTCGGCTGCCCGTCACGAGCTCCTGCAGGGTTTGGAGTTTGGTGTCGTACTCCTCCTGGATCATGGGCGTTAACCCGACCCCCGCAGTCGCTCGCGTTTTAGTGCAGGTCTCGCAGGTGCGATGTTCTTTTTCGCCAAGAACACGGGTCGCCCAGGTCGCGGCGGCTTGTGGCGAAGGCCAGGTGCGGCACGTCAGGCGGTTGCCGCAGGTAGTGGCGTCAATGGGGGTAGTGTCCGCAATGCCTCTGCCGTTCAGCAGGTTGTAGCCGGCGCGCGTAACGTCAGAGACTACGCGGATGGGTTCTTGGCCTGCGCCTCCGGCATTGCCTCCGCCGACCCACGGTACGCCGTTGTTGCCGCGGTTGTTTTCGGCCTGCTCGATCGCAGACACAGCATCGGTACTTGCAACAGCATTTCGCAGAGCGAAGCCCTCGGCCAGCTGGTCCCAACCAAGCTGGCCGCTTGCCACGTCGGCCATTCGTTCGGCAATAGCGCGGCACGTCATCTTAGAGCGGTCAAAATCCAAGCGCGCCTGTAAGACGCCATTGGTTAACAAATTGTACAAACCCGGATCCGCTCTTTGAATAATCAGCGCCGGAAGCGAAGCAACCGCAGCGGTTGCACTCTGAATAATGTTGCCCATGATGCTTTGAAATCCATCCGTGATGCCGTTGAGTTGATTGCTCAACGTGGTTTTCAGGCTCATGTCGCCGCAAATCAGATTCGCGTTCCAGCCAATGCCGACGCCGATGCTGTTCATCTGTGGTGCGCTACCCATGGAGACGGCCCGGCCGCCGCCAATGCGGTAAAGAATGTGGTCGTCCACGACGCTGCCGCTGACGCGAACACCATTGCGGTCGATGACGGTCTGAGATTGCGCGGAGGCACTCAGTGCTGCGAAAACTATGCAAACCATCGCGGTTCGCAGTCGCGAATCGCGTGCATGCCCGACAACGGAGTTCGGCCGCCACATTAGCGCGTCACTCCGCTTTCGTAATCCACGCTCACCAGGAAAACCTGGCCCTCGCGTTCGCAGCAGGAATATGGGCGCCATAGAGCCCAGGCGTAGCCGCCATCAATCGCCTGCGGCAAAGGCGCCCGATGAGGAAAAACCGCGCAGCTCGCTGAGATGCGGGGGGCGAGCTGCTGCCACTTGCCTGTGGTTTCGTCGCCCTCTATCAAACTTCCGGCAGGCCAATATCCATCACGTTCTCTCGCGAGCAGGGACTGATAGACATGGAGCTGGCCTTGGCGGGTCACAATATCGCCGGCGCGCTGCGCGACTACGGCGCTGGCCTTATAGTCATCCGTCTGATGCAGGAATCCGCCTCGGGGATAGACGTTGCCCCAAAGATTTAGCGACAGACGGGAACCGACTTCGCGAAGGCCGGGAATCAGCGCCTCTGGATACACCAACTCTGGCACGTTGTAGCGCCACCCTATGGTGTCCAAAGTGCTCAACAGATACGGCATAAACGGCGTACCCGCGCCAGGACAAACATAACCAAGTTGCCCAACGAACTGATTGAATACGATCGATGCGGGATGCCCGATGACATCGGCATTCCTGAACTTGGCTAGGTTGTTCTCATGGTCAATGTTTGTTGTGCCGTCTCCGCCGCCTTCCGCTGTAGAGTTTGGCGGACTCATCAGCGCGACTTCCGCCCAGGGGTTTTCGCCTGTGTTTGCATAGCTCGATACCACGGCGTCTGGAACGTAATGCTTGACCTTGATCGAGGTGCGCACGCTGCAGCCCGATAGCGAGCAGTGCAGCCAGAAGCACACGCCTGTTACCCGGTAAGCCAGGCAGTCCGGTGAAAGTGCGGATGAAGTGATGCCGGCGGTATTGACCGCTTGTGCGGCGGAAGCGATGCACAGCACTGAGCAAGCAAAGCTGCGGCGCATCCAGCGGCGAAGCGACTGAATCATGGGTTTTTACTCCGGTAATTGCTGATGAGAGTTAGCGCGTGCGCTACGTCCGAGTGGCCGTAAACGACGTAGCGGCGATTGACGACGACAGCGGGGATCTTGGTGATGCCGAGGCCCCAGGCATCGACCACGCCTTGATAAGCACTTGCGACGCGACGTTGTAGGTCCGGTCCGCCGTCAATCAGCCTTTGTCGCGCGATGACTGCGGCCTGTTCGAGGTTTGACGGCAGTTGCGCCGCCAGCTCCGCTTCAATTCGTGCAGGCGCATCTAGCTCGATGAGTCGCGCGCCTGAAAGGTTGATGATGGGATGTTGCCGGTCTGTGATGACCCAAACTTCGGAAGGCGGCGCGTCAGCGGCTGCCAATGAACCGAAGCAGAGGACCAGTAGCCACGCGATGCGGCGCAGGTGCGTTACTCGCATAGCCCGTACACCGAACTGCAAGCCGGGGGCGCGTGCAGCCTTGTGAAGTCCACTTGGCGACCGCCGCGCGCTGTTTGAGCCCACCTAACGCGGCTGTCGATGCGCAGGCGTTCGTAGATTTGGCTATCCGGTTCCACCCACTGGTCAACCGGTGATCCGTCTTCTGCAACTTCTGGCGAATAGCGCCAGCCGGGAATCGCCGTGGTTGAAATCAGCGCGGAATCGCAAAAGAAAGTCGTCCAGCCGCGTTTGGAAGCGAGCGATACTAGGCATTCCCATTCCCGGATCTTGTCGATGTGCTCTGGAAAGCGTTTAGAGATTTCCAGCAGCTCGTCCTTGCGACAGTTGATGCAAGGCATACATCCGACTCTGCTCATCGCCTGGGAATAAAGAGGGTTGAGCGAGACGCCGTTCGCGAGCACGAAATCGACGGTGTGCTGCGCAGTCCAAGCCGCTATCGGAAATACAATTTCAAAACCTTCGGCTGCTCGTTCTCTGTCGGGCGTGTCTTTTCGGTTGGCACTTTCCTCACGGCGCACGCCGCGCCAACTTTCGACATGCAACTCAGGGGAAAGACGGGCCAACAGGTACTGGTCCAGTGGCCGCCGCTTCAGTTCCAGTGTGCAGAACTGGGCTTTTCTGCTCGGAAAGCGTCCCTTCCATAGGCATAAGTCCAGAAAGGGAACGCCGGTGGGATAGAGGACACCGAGCGCCCGATGAATGATTTCGTCGGGTATGCCTTTGTCAGCCCACGCTGTCTCGACGTACTCTCGCTTTCGCAAGATGTCGGCCCTGAAATCCGCACGGACGGTATCAACCGGCCCCAACACTGAGGGCAGATAGTGGTGGACGTATTCGAGCGTGAGGTCGTGTTCGTTTCCCGTATCGGCGAACACGAAACGGCAGTTATCACGCCCATAGGCGGCCAGCGCGAGCAACGCCGTGGCAGTGGAGTCTTTACCGCCTGAAACCGAAACGACCGCCAGAATTGTTTTGTCCGCAGTATTAGCTGCGGGATAGTAGTGCATCGTCAATCACCGGAATATGGGAACCGGTGACAGTCGAACCGATTTAACTCCGTCCTACCCTAAACAAAGGGACACCGCGCGCTACCGTATTTAGGCTTCCCACCGGCAGCTATGTGCGCGCGTGGATATGGGCGCCCGTTGCGGGCGCCCATATATTAGAGCAGTCCATGCTCTGCGAACGAGTAAGAAGTATCTTCTCCGATAACGAAATGGTCGAGAATTTTGACATCAATCATCGCGAGCATTTCTTGCAGCCGTCTCGTCACAAGCTCATCTGCCGTGCTGGGGCTTTCACAACGTCCCGAGGGATTATTGTGCGCAAGGATGATCGACTCGGCGTTATGAAACAGAACCCGTTCCATAACTTCCCTTGGATACACCTGAGCATGCGTGAGCGTGCCGCAGGACAGAATCTCGAAGGCGATGGGCCGGTGCCCGGCGTCCAGAAAAAGAACGCCAAAGGTTTCCCTCTTTTCGGCCATCAGTGTCAATCTAAGATAATCTTGAACCTCACGCGGATTACCCACGGGCTTCCCACGTTGGAAAAGCCGCTCCGTCACGATGGAGATGGCTTGTTGAACAATCTGATTCTCTGCGTCGGTCAGAGTGGCCGATATGGAACGGGTTGCTGCGACAGTAAGTGCTGTGCTCATGAGTATTCTCCTATGGAACAGTTGAAAAACCATCCACCATGGATGGGGACCTTGAAATCGAGAGTGAGAAAAAGCTGCGCTGGGCGGTAGAGAGAAGCAAAACCAACGCGTAAAGACGCGCCGTAGCCTTAAAGGTCTTGGCTACCTGGCAAGGCTGGCACTCCAAAGTGTCAGCTAGGGTCAAGACAATTGGACTATGCCTTCAGCACGGTTTCATGAATCAAACCGGGATGGCGAGTGGCCGGATTATCGAGGTCGCGATCAATTGCCGGATGGCGCGGATAGGAAGTCCAGCGCAGACGACAAGGCATCTTCATCCGCCGCGCCGTGTAGAGTTATAGTCTTTCCAGTCTTGCGATCATCCAGGCGTAGCGTGGGTGTTCCAGTAACGCCGATCTGTGCCGCTGCATCTGCCTGAGCTTGAACAATTACATCGGGCCGGTTGCTCGCTATGCAAGCCTGCAACTCCGGCGAGAAACCGGGGATGTCGGCACGGTCCTCTAAGCCAGATCCGCCGCCGTGACTGTTTTGGTATATCCAGCTCACCATCTCCCAAAACGCAGCGACACCCGTTGTTTCACCTGCGCACTCTGCGAGGCGCGCGCCGTTCGTCGCGGCCGGTTCGTGCATGGCCAGTGGCAGATGATGCCATTGCCAATTCACATCTGGATTCGCTTGAATCCACTGTCGGAGCCTGGGGAAATACTCCCGGCAATACACACATTCGAGGTCTGCATATTCGATAAGAGTGAATCGTGCATCGCTCCGGCCGTAGATCCATGGAGGCCCCGCTGATGGCTGTATCTTCGCCTGGCCGTCGGCATTGATCGCGGATTCGCGTTGGTGACTTCTTGGCCATATCACGATCGCGGCAATCGCTGCCATTACTACGACTGCGAGAAGCATCAATCGCATTTTCACCGAAACTCTCTGAGACATAGGCGGGGTCTATGCCGAGGCGAGAGAAGCATCGAAGTGCAGCGGTTTGATGCCCCTCAGAGAATCCAGCCGCTCGGCAACTTTGATGGCGGCGTCCAGCTCGCTGCAATGCTGTTCTTGCATAAAGACGTATCGCTCGTTCTTCTCTTCGGGCTCTGTCATGGACAACGCGAGATGTAGGCTCGGCGGAACCGCGCGGAACAGCACTTCCGTTGATTTCGACAGGATCACGCCTTCCGAAAATTTTCCCGCCTCTTTCTGCGCGGACATGATGAGTTCTTGTTGTGCTTCATTGAGCTTGAGGAAGCGGCTTAGCTTCTTGACTTCATCCTTCGGCATGCTCAGAGCAAACACCCATTCAATCATGCTAAGCATCGCCTCGGCCTCTGGCGGGAAGTCGTCAATGCTTTGTGTCGCCAACCAAAACCACAGTCCCAGCTTTCTCCACAATTTTATTATTTTCACCAGATAGGGCATCGTCAGTCTGTTTTTGAGGACGATATGACCTTCGTCGGTCGCGATCACTGTTGGCCTGCCAAGGAACTGATCGCGTTCGCCGATATTGTTGATCGTGTTAATCAGCGAAATATAAGCAAGGGCCATCTCCGCGCTGTAGCCCTCACGTGCGAAGGTGGCCAGATCAACAATGGTGACATCGGCTTCGGGCCACGAGGAGCCTGGGCGATTAAAAAGCTCGCTGTTGACCCCCGTGCAAAACATATCTATGGCGTCAGCCATTTCCAGCAGCCGGGCACGACGCTGCTCTGGCAGCAATGGACCGGCGCTGCGTTGACGTAAGGCGTCCCGGACATCCTGAGTAAGAGTGGTCCGTTCCTCCTGCGCGCACACCCGCGCCGCATCGATGATGCATTGACGGAGTAGACTTCTATCGGCGCGCGTCATGCGCGCTTCTTCCTTGTCTTCGCCTCCGGTAATCATCAGCCGCGCCGTGATTTCCAGCTCGCCCAGAATGTCGCGCTGTTGATCCTCGTGATTGGACTGTTGCGCCTCGGCGGCCGGCTCGTCGATCGCGTCCACATCCAGCGTCTGCACTTTCGACGGCGTAGCCACCAGCCGCCATGCATCGGAGAAGGGTGCGAGCGTGACGCCAGCGCCGGGGGCGAGCTTTACGCGATGGACGCTAAGACCCTGGCGAGTTGCGAAGTCCGCAAATAGGCCAAAAGAGTTACCAGCCTCCACCACAAACAGTCTGGGCCGGTAAATCGCAGTGACTTGATTGAGGATGTTGTTGAGCGTGGCCGATTTTCCCGATCCGGTCGGCCCGAATAGAAACAGATGAGCGTTATTCTGTCGGTCCAGACGGTTGAGCGGGTCAACCGTGATCGCTCCGCCGCCACGATTGAACAGCGTGATGCCGGGATGCCCGGTCCCCTGGCTGCGTCCCCACACCGGCGCCAGATTGGCGATGTGCTGGACGAACATGAGCTGCGTGTACCAGTTTTTCCGATCCATCGACGGATTGAAGTGACATGGCAGCCAACGTAGGTAAGAGTTCAGAGGCGCTACTTCATCCTGGTCCCGGATCGGTTGCAGTCCGGCATTCAGCAAAACATTGGCAAGTTGACGGCTGCGGGAATCCAGATCCGCGAGGTCACTTCCTTGCAGATAGAAAGCGACGGAGCCGCGGTAGAGTTTGTGCGCATGGCCGATGATAGAGCGGGCTTCCTGGACATCACGGCGTGTGTTCTCCGAATCAATCGTTTCGCCGATCGACTTCTTGCTCAGGTAGTTCAGGTGTCCTTCGAGGGAGTCCTGGGGTGTTACAACAAGCGTTATGCACATCACTGTGCCTTCGGGGACCTGATCGAAGACAGCGTTAATGGCATTCCCGCCGTTGCGGGTTTCCCCTGTGATGTGACCGACTGATGGCGGAGAACGCAGTCGATCCACAACCACCACACGATGCGCGCGGTCATCGAAGTACCAAACGCCGTTGTCTTTGTCGGATCGTGGGGAGGAGAAAAACAGACGTTGAGCAAAATCCGTCCCGCTCGCGAGTTCTAGCTGGTCGGAGCCGTTAGCTGGCGGATATGCCGCCAGTCGGTAGAAACGCCTGCGATCGTCTGCAGCGGTTCCCAGCAGCGTGGGATTTGGATTGAACCACTGCAACAGCCAGGCATGGATCTCCGCCGCCGGGAGTCTTCGTGCCTTGATGCCGGCATTGGCAAGACCGCCCAACAGGCGTTCGCAAATCGAGTTCAAAGCCTGCTCGTGCGATAGCCCACGAGGGGCCTGTCCGCGGCCGACACGGCGATAGACGACGAGCCGAATCTTGCGCGTCTGACCGCGCCAGGGTAATTGCGTTACCTTGGTATCCTTGAACAGTCCGCCCGGCTTGGAAATCTCCTGCAGGTGGTGCTCAAACAAGCGTAGGTATGACTCGGTGAATGCAGTTTTCCGACTGCGAGGTTGGATGTAAGCACGCAAGGACTGGAGGTAGTCGTCCCAGCCGGTTTCATCCTGAGCGTACAACTGCATGACCCATGGATCGTTGTCGAGCTCATCAAAGCTGTCCTGAAGCGCATTTTCAAGAGCGTCACGTGCTTTGGTAAGTGTTTGCGCATCGCGTCCCTCTGTACCAACAGGCGTTATCTCGAAGAACGCTGCGACCGATTCCCCATCATCGAGAAGCATCGTTTCGGATTGAGGCAGGTATTCAACCCAGGGGAGCAAATCCACGAAAGACGGCTGAACTTTGTAAAGAGCTTGCTCATCGGCAATCGTGGCCGGCCTTTTCCCCGATTTCCTCCAACTTCCTGGCTCGGGAATGCCGTGAGCCTCAAGGTGCGCGACATGCGAGTCCCAAGGATCGGGCTGCATCTTCGAGTGCGGGTTCATTGCTAGTATTCCTCGGTCCGCTCGCCGGGCATCGCGTATTGCACGCGCTGATAGAACGGGAATACGGTGCTGTAGCCCGGAACGGGTACCGGATCGGTTCCCGCAAGATGCGGGAATACATACATGAGCAGATCCGGGTTTGGCAGTCTTTTGAACTGACGGTAGATTTCGTTAGCCGGGTTGCGGGTGAATCCGGCATTCTCGTCCTGCTTTGCCTTGGCTTCGGCGCTGGTCAATGGGCGTCGCAGTGTCTGTCGCGCGTCAAGCAGTTGCCGTGCCGCTGTATTGCTGCTGCCTGCGGTATTTTGATTCCACAGATCGAGCATGACAGCGTCATCGTGCGGCATCAGCTCTTCTTTGCTGGTGGCACAACCGCAAAGAGTTACTGCACCTGCGAGCAGAAGTATTGCGCTAGTCGATTTCAGACTCATGAATCCCTCCTAAGCGATGGTTGACCTTTCGACCTGCTGAGTCGTAGTCGATGTTCAGGGCCTTCTCGATATGCACGGCAACCTGAGCGCCGGGCTTGACGTAGATCGCGGCAAACGCATGGCCGTATAGTTTGTTCACCCAGGCCGACATATCCTGTACGCCCGACGCAAGCACACGCCCCATCGCTTCGGCGCCGGATATGCCCACGGTGCCGACTACATTTCCGTCGCTCCCGGTGACAAACGAGGTATTGCCGCTGTCGGACTTGATGAGTGAGGCGGCGCCTGCTCCCGCCGCAGTGACAAGCATCTGCGAGGAAAGATATTGCTGGGCGTTGCTGCGTCGTTCACCGCTCACGCATGGAATTCCATGCGGGTCGCTGATCCATCCCATTCCTCCCAGAATCGAACCTGAACCTGTGCTGTCACCACCGCCAGAAGATGATGGCAATGTGCGAATGGTTCCATCATTGAATACAAACGTGATTGAGCGAATCTGCCCACGCACGCAGGACAGCGTCCAATCACCGGAGGCCGTGCCACTGAGCACCGCTCCGGCGACATCGGGCAGATCAATCCCATTCGCGGTCAGGTTGTCGGGACCTACGAGAACTTTGAATGGATACGGGTCGTTAACTGTTCCATCGATCGGCACGCGCCCAATCAAAGCGGTCATCGCAACCGAGCCAATCAATGTTGCGTTGGCGGGTACGGTGTAGATGGGTTTTGCTGATCCTTCAGATGCACTGCGAATAGACGTGTCTCGGGAGCTATCCGCATGGTCTGAAAGTGGTTGTGAGTCGGACGGCAATTCAAAGCTGGTGCGTTCCGCGCTTTCCCGGACGGGTGGCGGCGGCCGCGTAGTTACAACCTTGCCGTTCTTGGTCAGCGTGTCGAGGGGTTCAGACCACTCAACACGGGTGTCGGGCGCGATCGTGTCGCTGTCCTCGAGGCCGAAACCGATAGGCAAATCGGCGGCGCTTGCAGCGCCTTTCATCCCGTCCAGCCGATTCTTTAGCTCCCGAACCAGCTCGTGGGTTTCGTGCTGGTCGCTTGCGGATTGCGAATGGTCTTTTTGCTGACGTTCGCGCTCCGCATCGATGGCGCTTTGGATGCGCTGGTCGAGCGTGCTCTCACGTTGCTTGAGACGGTCATTGTCCGCTTTGTGCTGTTTGTTCTCGGCGACCGCAGCTTGCAGCTCCTGACGCATCTGCTTGATTTGCGCAGTGAGTGTCGCCAGCGTGTCTCGCGACGTATCGCCTTCGGCGCCCAGCGTCTTGACTTCATCCGGCGTCAGCGGCTGATCCGCTGTTCCAGGCGTCGTTGGCTGTTTCGCTCGATCGCCGGAAAACAGTTTGAATCCGACAAATATCACCAGCAGGACGGCCGGAATGAGCAGCCACTTTAGCAATCCATTACTTTTCATTTGTTCTGCCTTCTGTGGCAACGGAGGGCATATTCAGAGATCCATCTATCCGGTTGATGGCAGGCAGCAGCGACTCTGCAAGGCCATGGCTGCGAGTCACCAGGTATGCAACGGTCGTGTCTGTGGAGTTGCCGGCAGGTCCCAGGTTCGGATGTTGAAATGTTGCGGCGATGAAGTCGCCCTGCAGCGAGCGCGGATCTAGGTGGATCCACCCATTGCGAATGTGGGTCAGTTTGACTGCCGTTACCCAATAGTTATCCAGACGCCAAGCAGCTAACGCCACCGCCTGGACGGGCACGGTAGGCAATAAAGTATCCACCGCGAGGTCCCTGCGCAGGGGCACCGGTGTAACGCCCGCCAGCGGTTCCACTGTGCGTAGCGGCGCATACAGGCTTTGTGCTGCATAGCGTGTTAGCACTGCCGGGATTGGCGTAGCTGTTGCAGCTTGGCGGCCGGAGGCAATTTGCTGGTCAATCGCGTTTCGTTCACGTCGATCTTCCTGCTCGGCGTCCACAATTTTTATCGGTTCAAGCGGGGACTGACCCGCCGCGCCCGGCTTCGCTGTGATATCCAACAGGATGATTTCGCCGCTGGCCGCGTCCTGTAACTGCAATCGAGACGGCTCGATAGGTGCATTGGCCAGCAGGTACACGGCACCGCCTGCGCTCTGTATGCGTAGTCGCTCTTTGAGATGAGCCGGTACGCCGACGCGCAGCATCTTGTTGCGGTCGATCAAGAGAACCCGCTCTTGACCGACAACCAATGACACCGCCAGGGGAAGCCTGTCCCACCGCAGAATCTCAATCGCGTGGCTAAGAGACGCAAAGCCCAGGCTCAACATGATGAATAGAGAAAATCGTTTCATGGCGAGGATTCCTGCGATCCGGTGATGCGGGTGCCAGCGGGCGTCGCAGTTGCCGGCATTTCGATTCGCTCCGGCACTCCGCTGTAGCAGTTAAGTGCGAGACCGAAGGGATTCTTTTCCCCGTCCACGTCGAGACGGATAACTTTGATGGGGTAACGAACAAGTGCGCGTTTTACCTGCTCGGATGCGTAATACTCATCGACAGTGACATCGAGCGTGACCAACCAATCCTTGTTCGATAGGGTCTTTACGCGGGCAGTTGGATTCTCTCCATATCCGCGGCCGGGAATCTCGTAGATACCCCGCACCCGTTGACGCAGCTCTCCACGGTCGCGGCGAGTCTCGAAATCGTGTTCGAGAAACGACTTGCATTGGGGAGTTAGGTACGCGGATAGCGCGTGGATGTTCCTTTGATAATCCACATCTCCGTTTGTCGGCCATCGTTGCAGCTGCTGAAAGATGTAGAAGCTGAACGCATAAACCGACTCAGGTGGCACTTCCCACCACTTGCGCACACTCCCGGAACGCAGATCCGGCGGCACATGGATGGTCAGATTCCGTGGCGCACTGAGCCATCCCAGGCCCATCAGCAGCGCCAGGACAAGCAACGCTCCTGCGCCCAGACGCAGCGTATTGACGTGCGCTTTCAGGTGCGCGACCTCGTTTTTGAAACGACTCATGTTTGCGTTGTCCTGCGGGTGGTCCAGCGACCTGAGCGCGCGATGAGATCGAGGCCACCCAGATAGGTAGCCAACACCGGAACGCGCTGACATATCCGCCATTGCAAATGACGGTAAAGCCAAGTGTCGGGCCGGCCGCGCTTACTGCGGCGAAGTAAGCCTCCGCCGAAGAAGATGCCGAGTGCTACCCCAGCGATCATGACCGTTGGAGCCAGTGCAACGCTGCCCGTCACGGCAGAGAACACAATGCCCAACAGCAGACTCGCCGCGCCCGATGCAAACACGGCGATCCATAGTTCGCTGGCGGTGAGTCCGCGGACGATGACAGGTTGACGGTTCAGCCTGTGCGGGAGAAACGTCACCGTGCCATCGCGCCGCGTGTCGATCGTGTTGGCCATACCGGCTGCCTCAGAGCACGCCGGTTGCTGTCGTCAACAGCCAGATTCCCACAACCAGTAATACTGCGCCCACGCCCACCGTGAGGCCGAATTCACCCCACGTTTTTCGTCCGGTGTGAATCTCGGAGTAACAAACGTAGCCGTGATAGCAGACGCCGATGAACATTGCAGAGATCACCAGCAGCGAGATGAGAGTCACGATATCGAAGCCGTAATCTCGCAGCGTGGCCAGGATGCCGGTGCCGGTTGAGCGCGAAGGCGGGTCCACCGTGGGGAGGCCCTGGGCCTGCACGGCAAGCGGCAACAACGTGGCGAGCGGTATCAGGGCGGCCGGCGTCAAACGACGAAGGCTGCGACGAATGGAAAAAAAGCCGGAACGGTTCATAAAAACCTCACTGGTTAAGGGATTAAGAGAGAAGGAAGTAGGTCAACACGAGGTACATCGAGACGAAGCGCACGATGACTCCGAACAAATGCCGTCCGGAGATCGAGCTTTCCGCCCAACCCACGTAAGCTGTGCGAATCGCCCAGACGCCCCAGGTGAGCAGCACAACAAACGTGAGAGAGAGAAAGAGATTGGAAGCAGCGGCGGGCGCGAAGCCGCCGTTGGCTTGAAACGCCGTGACTTGATCGGGATTCAAGGGTTCATCCCCTTGGCTGTGCTCTGCTCGGAGCGATACCGGCCGAGCAGAGCGTCCCCATCGCGCGGCTGCGCGCGCTGCGGCGTGAGATAGTCGCGAATACCGGCGCGCACGCGCTCGATATCCGCATAAAGCCGTGAGTAGTCGAAGTGATAGCGCGTCGCGCCGTCGGATTGCAGCTTGGCTGCCTCCTGCGCTAGACGCTCTAGCGCATCGAGTTGCCGCTGCAGCATCGCCAATTGAGCTTGTTCGGAAGCCGTCTCCGCGGCGAAACCTTGGCCACAAAAAAGAGTGGCCAACGCAACGACCAGCATCACCGGCAAGCCGCGCCGTCGTGTGGTCGTCGCGGTGGCTCGCTCAAGCATTTGCGGTTCTCCTGTGGCGTGAATGGGAGCCGTCATGCTCGCGAGGAGGTGCGATGCGCGCCGCAATCAATGCGCACGAGCTGTCCTCCGGTTTCCCGAAACAGCACCTATTGAGATTGGGAAAGCCGCCGTAGGAGGCGAGCGGCTACAGGTATTTCTTGAACGACCCTGCTGTGATATTCACCGCGGCACTCAGCAGCACGGCGCTAGGCATCAGAATCCACAATGGATGAATGCTGATAGGCATGGCGAGGTAACAGACCCAGGGCATGACCGCCAGCGGCATCACTGCCGCTCTTGCGCGGTGGTAGATAAATCCCGATTCACGGCCGGCGCCGAATCGACGGATATCGCGTCGTGCCAGACCATCGATCAAACCAACAAACGCCCCCATCAGAAATAGCGGCAGCGTCAGGCACAAGACGATCAGCCGCACCAAAAACGTCAGCAAGGTGTAGCTTGCCGCCATGACATACACTTCTACGCCGAGGTATGCCCTGCTTAGGTAGTACCGGAAGTTCGCAGCCCGACGAACGTCTGCTTCCGCGTGAGCCGAAGTCTCACGCGCCCATTCGACCACACCTGATTTGACGAATAGCGCATCATGAACCTGAGATACCCAACGATGTGCTGTATCCGAAGGGTTTTTCATCAACAGGCTTTCAGTGAAATAGGTCGAAAGCTGGCTCAACTCATATTCGAGCATTTTTTCAGAGTGATGCCAGCTCTCGTCCGGCCAGAAGAAATGCATGCCGACACATTCGATAATGATCGCGATCAGTAAAGAGCCGCAGAGAATTCCGAAGATACGGAACGGCAGCGTAACCAGACTGGCGATGACTCCTTGCTGACGCACCTCCTGTCGTTGGGTGGTGGCGGCTGGCTCACTCATTCAAACGCCCATCGTCCGCAGATGACGTTTGCGCAAAGCCCTCCATGAGATCGCTTGGCAGCGCATCCTCCGACTCCGGTGCATGGGCTTGGTTTTGCCACCAATCGGCGGAGTCGGCGTAGCGTTGCCGCATATAGGAAGCGAGCGTCTGCAAATCTTTCGGCAGGATTTCATCGGGATCTGCGGATGGCAGCGGCATGCGGATTTTCCACAGCACGCCGCCCTCGATGAGCCCGAATGCTTGACCTTTGGGTAAAGACACGACCTGCGCAGGTTCGATCAGCGGCACGGTGGTTGTTGTCACTCTATCCTGAGTGTTGGACGTGAAAGCGGTCTTGCCGGACGGGTCGGAGCTGTCAGTCGCCCCACTTACCAAAGAGGTGGTTGAAATTTCCACTTGCGGGAGCTGATGTGTGAGTAATTCGGCGGTCAGCGTTTCGCGCACCCTCAACATCAACAGATTGTTGAAGTTGCCGACAATCTGCCCAGCCTTGGCGCGATTGCCGATACGGGCCTCGATGTCGCTCAAGGTTTGCGTGTAAGCGGTGATCTGCAGGCCCGCGCCGCCGCCCTTGTTTACCATTGGGACAAATTCGTCCCCGATCAGCTCGTTGAACTCATCGGCATGCACATTGATGGGAATTTTCTTGCTGGCATTTGTGTTCGGGAGTCCATCGTCTATACCAAATTTGTAGATGTGGCCAGCCACAGAGACCAAATCCGCGAATTGGGAGTTGCCGACGGCCGCCGCGACTTCAGGTTCGGAGAGAGCATCCAAACCGACGTAAACAATCGCTCGCTGACGAATAACCTGCATCCAATCAAAAATTGGCCGGGGGTCCGAGAAGTCCAAATAATTGGGGGCAAGTAGCTGGGCGATTTTCCCGGTAGTCAGCTTCTCCAATAAAGGCAACAAAGACGCGACGATTTTATCGAAGTAAGTTCTGTCATATCTGACTGCCGAACGGAGTCCGTCTAACACAGGATCATAGTGTCGCGCATGGGAAAGATATTGCTCTATCGCCACCACGCGCTTTTCGCGACCTACCATGTGACGCGGAATGTTTTTCTCGCTGAGTTTTCCTTCTATCTGCACGATGGCGTCCCACGCCTTGATATCCGCCTTTGAGAAGTAGTGCTGCGCATACTCCATAAAGAGCGCGTCAATGTTGATTACGTGACGTTGGATCAGCAGATAATCGGGACGCTGTCCCAATTCCACGAGTGCCCGAGCGATGATATTCACGAACCGCCAAGCGAACTCGCGGAATGCGGCGCTGTTGCCTTCGCCGCTCAACTGCCCTGCGATGCGCGTCGCCACTTCGGTAATGCGGCCGAAACGGCCCACTGCGTTATATCTGGCAGAGATATCCGGCCACCCCAGATGAAAAACATAAAATTCGCCATCCCGGCCAGCGCGCTTCGCTTCCACGTACATTCGTTTGAGTAAATCCGCATCGCCTTTCGGATCGAAGACGATGACGACCTCATGTTCGCCGTCCCGCTTGCGGTGAATGTCCTGAGTGATGAACAATTCCGCTAGACGGGTTTTGCCAACCCTCGTTGTCCCGAGAACCAACGTATGCCCAACGCGTTCGCCAAGAGGAAGTGTCACGTCCATTTCCCGAGGCTCTACGCCATGCAATCGAGGCAACCCACCTACGGCTGGCAAAGGCCGCGCCGGATTCAGTGGGTGATCCCAACCAGTGACACGGGAGAGTTTCGAGAGACCAAACGGCGCGAACTCCACCCAGCGTTCTAAGTGGCGTGCGGCGCGATACAGTCGCGTCGGCTCGACGTAGCACCGGAACTCCGGCCGATACGTCTGCAGCAGCCGGTGCGTGTGTTGTTGCTGCCATCGGAAGCCACGGCCGATGAATAACCATTGACGACTGATGGGAATTTCGCGGCTCGTCATCACATACCGCGGTAGCCGTCGAATGTTGCGGTGGTAACGAAGGATGTACAAAGCCTGACGGAAGCGGATTGCCGCAAATACCAGGAACGCTGCGGCATTTCCAAGTCCGAGTATGGGGTTCAGCGCGAGCGCCCAGGGCGCAAACACGCAAAGCAGCGCCGCGAGAAGACAGATGACTACTGTGTAAAGCTCGACAGCGGGCCGCAGCAACACCTCGACCGCGTGCCCCTGAGCCATATCACTGCTCTATTCGATCGGTCCGTATCAGTACGGGATAGTGCTGAAGGTTCAGCCGCTTTGCCATATCGTCAGCCGGGCTCGGCGAGAGCGTCAGTCCCGGCACCAGTTTGCGCAGCGCCGCCAATGCTTCAGCGGATTCAACGTGAACGACAAAGCCCACGGCGCGCAGTTCTCGCAGAGTTTCATATCGCTCGCGCACCCAGGCGCGCGAGAGATCGTCATCGCCCACCAGGAAAACCGCAGTGAAGCCGGGCGCATTGATGGCACGGCGCTCCACACTGCCCGGCGTCAGTCGCGTGGAGCGGACAGGAAGAAAGTCCGATTCCTTGTAGCGCGTGCCCGGCTTGATGGGCGATGGGGCTGGCTTTCCGTCGTCCGGGGAGTCTCCTCCTCGAAAATGTAGCGTCTCGTAATACGGTAACGCTGACGTACCGCCGGCGTCCTTCACCACAATCAACCGCTTTTCCTCGGCTGATAGCGCGGAAAAAGACAGAATCAGACAGAACATCGAAAGGTTGCGGATTTTCATTTCAGCTCCTGCGCGAGAATGTTCCTGTGATCCGCGCCCAGCACACGTATCAGGTGCCGCGTGACGCTGCGCCGGTAGCGCACAGCCGCTTCACCGCCGGCCGGCCGGTGGTAGCGGCCGATTGCAATCAACCAGTCGTCACCGGTTTGGTGCTGCTCGCGAAGAATGGCTGCGGCGATGAGAAGGTTTTGATGCGGATCTAGCAGCTCACAGGGCTTTTTCACACGATGGCCGTGATAGCCGACATTGATCTGCCCAAGGCCCACATCAATCCGTGTTGCGGAAACTTGAGTAAGAGCGGACCGTAAAGCCGCACACGCATCTCTACGATTCGAGTATCGGTTGGGCGTGCCGGCGATATTCAATGTCCACGGCCATGGAACGGTGCGACCATTGCGGTGGATGCCGCTTTCCTGCAATGCCACGGCGAAAAGCACGCTGGCCGGCACATCGCCTGCTTGCGCGGCCCACTGATAGGCGGGTGGCGGAGTGTTCTGCGCCTGTGCTGCGCCTGCCAGGCCGCTCAACGCCAGGGCGGCCACAGCCGCCGCAATCACTCGCGGCGCCATTGCGATTCCACTTTTTTGACAACTGCCGGCAGCTCGCCCCGCATCCCCAAGGACAGCCATCGGCCGCCGTCGTGGTTCAAAGTGATGACGCGATTGCGCACCTTGGCAGGGTCTATCTGGACCCGCGCCGCCCAGCTGCGGATCCGCGCGTCGTCATTGCGACTGCCGACCATGTAGATATCGAAAGCGCGACCAGTCGCCTGCAACTGTCGCACGCGTTCATCGCAGGGAGGACAACTCTCCTTGATGAATACAGCAAGCCGCTGTGGTGAATCGGATGCCACCGGCTGGCTGGCGTTGGCGCGCGGTTCAGCCGTTAAGGTTCGCAATGGTTGCAGTGTCGGAAATAGACGCTTCCACGCTTCGTCATAGGCGCGCTGATACGCCAGCAGTTTCTCGGTGCGTCGTCCCTCGGCGCGGACTTGCAGTTCCGCGTATCTTCGACGGTCCTCTTCGGTTCGCGCTTCAATCCCCAGGGCCGTCAGTGGATCGATGTTAGGACTGTAGACCCCTAACGGACCGCGCATGAGTTGACGATAGCGCGTCCATTCTTCGGCTTTCAGTCCCCATTCCGCTGCCTGGTTCGGCTCGAGGTCCGCTTGTGCTGAGGGAGTACCGATACTCGGCGTGACCCGAGATTGCGTTGCTCGGGTGTTTGCAGTGTCGGCTGTGTTTGCGGATTCCGCAGCCAGCGTCATGCTGACGATGAGAACCACTAGAGCAGACAAGCGCGGCATTTGCAGCTCCTACGGCACGACGATACGTTGTGCTCGACCGTCCACACGAAAGTCGGCGGCGTTGCCGGTCAGGCCATCGAGTCGCCAGTTGTCCTGGACATCGCCGATGCGCAGCAGGCGCGCTTGAGCGAGTGAATTCAATCCGGATGGCATGATTGACAGGACCCGCTCACCGCCGCGCATTTCGATACCCAGCACTGAGAACGGCGGTTCCGGCACTACCGGAGTTGCTTGGGTGGATGCGGTTGATTGCGATGCCAGCGCGCGCGTGGCTTTTGCGATTTTGGCCTCGACCGTCTTTAGGCGGCTCCGCAGCAGCGCCAGTTCCTCCGGTTGGACGCCAGCATTGAGATCCTGCTCAATCTTGGAAAGCCGCGATTCCAATGTGCGTTGTACTGTGGAAAGTTCGGCCGGACCGACAGCTGCCGGTCGCCGCTGCAACCCTTCTAATTGCTGCTCGGCGGATTTGAATCGGTTTTGCAGATCCGCGATTTGTGCATCGTTCGACCTTAGAACGACTTCCCGGCTCAGGCTTGAAAGACTGAGGTAGTTGACGGCGGCGAGTGCCGTGACCAGCAACAACCAGGCGATGATCGCGATGCGTCCCGCGCGTCGCGGGGACTCGTTCGACGGGGTGGTGGTCATGGCTTGCGCTCCTGGGTCGCGCTGACGCGGCTCGCAAAGCACACTCGGCGGCCTGCTTCATTCACCTGAAGTTCCCATGTGCGTCCGACCAGCATTTGAAGGGCGTCGCGCAAGACCATTGGGCCGATATGCATGTGAGATGCCGGTAACGGCAGCGTGTCGAAGGCACGTATGTCGTCGCGGTCATCGCAGAGCTGATAACCGGACCGCAGAAGCGAATAGCGCAGGGCGTCACCCACACTGGCAGTTGCCGCACCAGGAATCGTGATATCGACGATTTGTTCCATCAGATCCCGCTGTTCGTTGGTGGGAATAATCTCGACCAGTGTGTAGCGGCCATACCGAATCACCGGCGTTGCACCGGATGGCGTGCTGAGCTCCGGGCCTGTTGGTTGACGTTGCGTAGTTTTCGGGCTGGGAGAAGTTGCGCAGCCGGCCATAAAAGCGATTGTGGCCAGCAGCAGCAGCAGCGCGCGCGGCCGTCTCATGGGAGTGGAATTGGTCAGGATTGATTGCATGGGTAAAAGTCCGTGGCTGATCCGGCGCACATCATCAGGACGACGCGCTTTAGCAGCAGCAGTTAATGCGGAATGCGGACTGACCGCTTAGTGCCCACAAAAAAGAGCGGCCTCCCGAAGGAGGCCGCAATAGGGTTTCAATGTCAGTGCATCAATTGTCGCGCCAGGGCGATTTCCACCGAGTCGCCGTCCTGGTTCAAAATGTCCAGGCCGGAGTCGGGTACATCGCCCGAGGTGCTTTGAGACACCGCGATCTTCTTAGCCATCAGTTCCAGACAGGCCATCTGCGAGGTCTTGGCATAGCCGAGATAAATCACCTTCACCGCCTGCTTTTGCCCAATGCGCCACGAACGGCGTGAAGCCTGTTGCAACGTATAGACGTTGTATCCCGATTGCATGAAGACAATCGTGGGGAACTCAAGCAGATCCAACCCGGTTTTCACCAGCTCGGGATTGGTGACGAGCACGTCGATGCTACGATCGAGCTGTTCGGCGATCCAGTCTTCTCGCCTCGAAGTATCAACACTGGCCCGCAATACCGCAGTTTTGAATCCCTCCTGTTCCAACAGCGCCTTCAACCGGGAAGTGGTGTCACGTACCCCGGTGTAGATGCTGTAGACCAAGACCTTGCGGCCTGCCGCCTTTTCCTGCCGGCAGATTTCGATAAGCTCACGCTCCTTCGGCATCAGATCCTGAGCGCCGAAGATTGTAGGGACGTAAGCCAACGTCGCCTTGGAACGGGGATGCCTGACGTTCTCTGTTCTAAAACAGCAGTCCGGCCAGGCCAGAAGCACATTCAGCACAACACCAAGCAGTGTTGTGTCCCGACGAGCCAGCGCCTGCTTAAGCAGGGCTGTCAAGTTTCCTGAGAGCGCGGTGTAAGCCGCTGCCTGTTCAGTATCCATGACGACTTCACGGAACTCCTCATCGTAGGGTGGCAGCACATTTCCGCCGATGTCCCTTAGTTTGAGAAATACCGTAATGGGCAATACGCAACGCAAAATGCCCTGCGGACCGAAACCCGGCGCCTTGACCGTGCGCACCGTGATTTTTGTTCCGCGTGCCGTCTTGTGAGCGGACCCATCTTTTTCGCTGAAAATATCCTTGAGTACGCCATGGTCACGCATGAATCCCATTGCGGCGGGAGTCAGGCTTCCACGGCTGTTTGGACGATATCCGTCTTCGATCATCTGGTTCGGTATGGCCCGGAACAGAAGATAGAAAAGATCGTCCGCGTAACCGCCCATCAGCGTGCCGGTGAGCAATATGGTCTTTCGAGCTTTGGCAGCCAGAACACCCATTGCCTGTCCTTGCGCGGACCCGGCGTTTTTGTACTCGTGTGCTTCGTCTGCTATGACTAAATCGAACGTGCCCTGTGGCAGATAACGCTTCACGTACTCGGAGGGTTGGTATCCGCCTTCTCCGAAGCCGAACTCCATGTTGGCCATAGCGCGCTCCATGCGTTGCGCCTGCCGATCGGAAAAAACCAGGTCGCCATCGGCGTCCATCAGATTGATGAATTCGTGGATGTTGTCGCCTAGCATGGATGCCAGGAACGACTCCCCGAACTTCTTCATCAGGCGCTGCGCTGTCGCCTCCCCGATGGTGGGAATACGCTTCAACGCTTTGAGCACGGCCTGGGACTGATCGCAGTTCGATAGAGTCTTCGGCCGCATCAATGTCCAGAGTGCGGTTTTGCATTTCTGGCAAGTTCTTCGCGATTCTTCCAGCTCAAGGTGAAGCGTGTTCTCCGGTTCGCCGTCAGTGCCGCAAATCACCGTGGCACAGTCAGGGCAACAGCCGACTTCGGTGTTGCTGATCCAGCGGCGCCGGAAAACCGGTCGCCAGTGGAACCCCATGCGCATCCGCACTCGACCTAGAACAAAAAACTCCTGTCCATCGGCTGGAACATTCAACTGCTCGCGCAGCTTGATGAGCTTGACCAGCGTATCCGGGCCATTCAGCACCCAGACCTTGGCCTTTGGCACTGTTTCCAGGATCTCCCTGCGCCACTTGTAAACAAGATGCGGGGGAGATAGGACCAGCGTGCGCCGATAGCCTTCGGCGTTGAGAACGGCCGCCGCGGCAATTCCCATGGTGGTTTTTCCGCAGCCCATTTCGCCGTTGATGACGGCCGCGCGCTCGCCACGATTGACGAGCAACTCGGTGACTGCGTGAACCACTTCCGCTTGTGCGGGGAATAGTTGCCGCTTCAATCCGGCGAGGACCTGCTGACGCAGATACCGCGGTTGGCCGGTGTATACCGGTGGATTGGAACGATTGAGTGATTCGAGCAGTTCGCCGCCGAACTCAGTGACAAAATCCGTCAAGCCGATTGACAGCGGTGATGGACTGGAATCGAACAAATCGCCCTCTGCAGGGACTTCGGAATCGTGATCGAGAGACATGTGATGCTCCTGTAAAAAAGGGGCATGCACCGTCCCGGAGGGGCGATGACATGCCCCTGTGGGTTGAAAAAATGGAAGAAAAACTACTTGGGCAGTTCAGCCTTAAAGTTTTCTTCCTCGCCTGCGAGTAGAAGTGTCGTAACGCTGCGGTTCTCGCTGGTTATGGCGAGTAACTGTTTGTTGACATCGATCATAAACACCGACATCAAAGGCCCTATTCCTCTTAGGGCTTGCTCGTTAGCAATGCCCCGAACCAATGTGGCCGTTCCCCAATCGCCGCGAAGATGACGATTGAAGTAGTCGATAACATCAATTCGTCCTAGCCGGGCAAGTTCGGCCACAGCTGGACTTAGGACAAGACCACCATGCTTAAACAATGGTTGACGATGAGTTGCGGATGACATGATTGTTCCTCTGTTAAAGGGGGAATCACGGCACCCGATGAGGGGTGACGAGACCCCCCGGATGGGTGGAAAGAAAACGGCTAAGCGCCGTAAAGATTGGATCAACTAATGGTCAATACTCGACCATGCGTGAGAGAACCTGGTGTCATGTCCCAGGCGCGAATGACGGGGACGAAGATATCGGTAAGGATGCGGGTCTCATGAATCGACCCGTCTTCCTGCTCCGCGAACTCCGTCTTCGTCTTCTTCTCTTTATGAGTATCTCCCTTGACGACCAGAATTCTTCCGGCCGGGGATTTGATGACGCCTGAGATTGCACCAGACGCCAGAGCAAGAGACAGATGCCAACGCGACAAGGCTCGCGCTGGTGGTCGCAAGGACCGTTGGGTCATGCCGAGATGGACATCGAGCGACGGCCACAGACCCTTCAAACGCTGAATTTCTCCTGCGAGCTGCTCGGGTTCGAGCGACACGCGGAAGAAGTGCTCCGGCTCCGCCTTTGACGCGGGTACGATATATGGCAGGAACGGCCACTCAGACGGCAGCTCTTCAAGTTCCCGCTGTCCATGAACGACTTCAGATAACAAGTTCCGGGCCGCCTTTACCTCGGCGGAAACCAGATCGCGGTGACGAATCCTCTGTCCGAAAATCACCGCTTGTTTGAATTTCGTCTCAACAGCGCGGTAGATCCGCAGATTAGCGAAATGCTGTGTCAACCATCCGATGATCTCCTTATCGAGAACGTAAGTCGGAATGATGAACACCAGAATGCCGCCATACTGCAGCAGCGGAATCGTCTTTTCGTAGAACACCTTTTCAAGTCGGGCGCGGCCCTTGAATGGATTGTCGCCGCCCGCCTGGTCGCGGACCATATCTCCGTAAGGCGGATTGAGCCAAAGCAGTCCAAACGCCTGACGAGAAATCGTTGAGTCCAGTAGGTCACTGTGCAAACAGCAGTCCACCAGATTTCGCGCATGCGCCGCTCGCTCGGCGTCATACTCCACCGCATAGGCCCGGACTTGGTCCCGGCCAAGAGCGTGCGCGGCTTCGGCGATCGCCACGCCTTCGCCGGCGCAAGGATCGCAAATGCACATGCACCCTTCAGATGACGCCAAGGCGGCCAACGCCCGTTCCAGCGTCGGTTCGTCTGTTGGGAAATAGCCGTTCTTGGCGAAGTTGCGCGCCAAGCGCGGAAACATCAATTTCGGCATAAAAGTCTCCTTTAGAAAAAAGAGTGATGAAAAGACGGGCAAACGCGTCAGCGTATGCCCGTAGTGGTCTTCAGGCCGCGCGACGGATCGGCACGTCTGAAGATGATTGCGGCGGATGAATTGCGAGCGTTCCCTCACGAATGAGGCTGCCCAACACCGTCGTCAGCGTCGGGACATCCAAGGCCAACCGATAGCCTTGCAGCTCGCCCAGTGAGAGCGGAAGCGTCGTTAACATCGATCGCGAGTGCAGAAGTTCCAATACGCTGTCGCGCCAGTGATCCAGCAGCGGCAACGGACAAGTTTTCTTCACCAGCGACCACAGACGGTCATCGCGGTCGGATACGTCTTTCGGGAAAATGGCCAACGCTTTGGCATTGGCTTTGTCGGGTTCGATGCAGCGGCCATCAATCAGCCACAGATGCACCAATGAGCCGAACAACGTGCGCGGGATCGTGCGCGTCGTTCGCTTTTGCAACAAATCGACATTGCGGACGAATACCGGAAACGTGACATCATCCCCGGTGCGAATGTTGAACTGGTCCAGTCCATTCTCATCTGTCCCAAGCGTCAGGCGGGCGAGAAACTCCTGGATCGCGGTGTCGCGTCCCCAGACAGACAGAAACATCAAATCGTTCTGCTCATCGCACAGACACGCATCGACCATCATGTCGGAGCATTCCTCTATGCGAGAAAGCGCAGTCGGAACAATTGGCTTATTCATCGTGGATTCCTCTTAAAAAAGAGGGCAACCCACGCCCATAGGGGCTGAGGTTGCCCCTGGTTGGGAAAATGGCGAAAAACTATCGCTTTCGTTTCTTTGCGCGTGATTCGGGAGGGGCCGTGGCACGCCGCGGAGAGCCTTTCTCGAAGAAACCGGAATTTGGATTAAAACTATAGGCGTCGTCGCCGTTGCGAATCGGAGTGCTACCAACTTCGTAGATGTTGAGCATGTATAGCTCTCGGTACTTCAGAGCCTGCTTGGCTTGCTCTTCCGTTAAACCGTTTTCGACAAAAAATTCCTCCAGCTCTTCATCCGATGCCTCCTGGCTGTTAGACAGTTGATCTTCGACGAGTGAGAGTTGTAGCACGGTGATTTGCGCCAGTATCGGATCAATACCTCTGCTCATGATGTCCTCCAAAAAAAGACGAGGACCCTGCCCGACGGACAGAGTCCCCGACGGGGTTGACTCGCGGAAGCGAGTGATTAAGCTGCGAGATGCCAGTCTTGCGAGTGCGGCTGAAACCGATAGCCCATTGAAGAAAGGCGATCGCGTTGCTGCCGGAACCTGCGACGATCAACCGTGGGGTCGAGCTTGACGACTTTGGCCAAGGGCCACAGTGCGCCGAACAGATCGACATTTTCTGATTGATCGCCCTCCGACTCTGCGGATGCAGACTCGGCTTCGACGGTGGTCTGTGTCGTCTCCGCTGCGGGCTCGCTGGAAGTCGCGGCCTGGGCTTCGACAACAGCCGGTTGCTGCGGCTTTGAATCTTCCTCTTCCTCTACCGGATCGACTTCCTGCGGACTCAGGTTGTGGGCCTCATCCTTACTCAGGGCATCGATGTTCGACAGAGTGATACCGCTCAGGTGGGCGCGGATCTCGATAATCAAACGGCCTCCGCTGGTATACGGAGTGCCCGGCTTGATTTCCTTAACGTCGAATTCTCCGTCGTATTTGCCTTCGGGATACTCTTCGAGCAATGCGTCTTTGACGACGAATTCCCCAATTTCAGTAAACAGTCGGCCGACGTTGAACTTGCCGTAACGACCGGGAATGGTCTTGATGGCCAGCTGGCCTTGAAGGGTAATCATTGGATAGGTCCTTTAGATGAAGTGAATTGGAATGCACACGCGGATCGCGCTTGCAAATCTGAAGCAGAAGACAAGGCCCCAGGGGGGGGCCTTGTCGGTCACGCGGAATTAGGCTGCGGTTGCCATGTCGGCTGACAGCTCAATTCCACTTGGGACTTCTTCCGCGGGAATGCCGCTAGACGATTCCGGTGGGACCGGAGCGTTGTCTGCATAGCCTTCCCGAGGGGGAGCGAGATATACCCGTTCACCATCGAGATTGATCCAGCGGATAAACAGGAGTCGGCCTTTCTCCGTGTAACGAGGCTTGCCGTCCTTCTCCCATTCATCGGTCCAGGGATCCCCAGAGCGAAACTCCAGTAGAACTTTCCGTCCCGAATTTGCTGCGTCCTGGTATTTCAGTATGAGTTCCTTCGCTTTTCCGCCCGAGACCTTGAAGTCGTAGTAGCGATACTCGACATCATTCTTCGGGCCATTGAGAGCTGCGATGACGCAGGCAAGAAAGGGTTCGCCCTTCTTGCCCTTCTTCGGATGAACCAAGCGCACGCGGTTGAGATAACCGACGCCGGTCGTAAGAATGTTGAAAAAGCCGTTATCGGCTTTGGAATCTTTGGTCATGGTAAATCTCCTAACTTTTATGGATAAAAATTGCGGAGACGCACCTGACCCTTGCGGGGAAGGTGGTAACCCCGCTGTGGGTCGTAGAACAAAATGCGCCCTTCATCGGAAGATCCGATGAACGTCCGCCCGAGGGGCGCTTAGCGGACTGGAATGGTCAACGCGGAGAACCGCGTCATAGCCTTAAAGACCTTGGCTATCTGGCATGTTGCTGACAACGTCAGCAGACATATCGAAAGCATGGATGGGTACTTGCTTTGCGTCTCTCAGGAATCGGGACGCGCTCCGTGCCCGATTCACCGGGGACATGCAGCCTAAAAGGCTGATGTCCCCGGCAGGTTGGTCATAGTTATTGAAATAACAAACTTGCGTATTGCGCACAGGAAGCACTTTCACGCAAGTCACTGGCTTGCTTCCAAAGACCTTCGGCCGTCGAGAAGTTGTCCCATCCCGCCTCAAAGCTACCAAGATCGTCGCGCTCCTTGGCTCGCTCTTTGAGGTTGTGGACTTCAGATGCGTCCGCAGCGGGCATCCACTGCACTGAAAACCGGGTTCTGCCGCGTCGATGGCCGACGACCTTACGTTGCAGCTCCCCGATCATTACCGGGCGGTTGAACTCATCCAGGATCACGAAACGATTGTCCATACGGCTTCTGCGACCGATACGGGCATGCCATTGTTTTCTAGCGTGGTGAAGTAAAAATGCCGCGGTAACTGTTCGCCGGACACCGAGGGTTGTTAACCCCGGCAAGGCAAGCCGCAATGTTCGGGGACTAAAATATGTGGCTACCCATGGGTGTTCGTCATACATCGGCAATTCGGCGGCGCCTTCGAGTTCGATCGCAGTAGCGTAAGTTCTAATTGTCTCTCGCATCTGTGCAGCTTCGGCTTTCTCAATTGAGTCACTTAAGCCGAGGGACCGCTTGGCGATTCCAGCGTTTAGAGTTATCAGATAACGGACTCTGGCAACATAGTCAGAAACCGGCGCCGTGCAGGCGTCAACGCCCAAAGACGGTCCGCTTTCCGAGCGCGGAGTACCGAGAATTGTTTCTGTATTGGAAGTCATGTGTCTCTCCTTTGGTAAAACGAAGAGACACGCACCCTTCGGGGGCGCGTGTCCCCTCGGGGTTGGTCGAAAAAAAGATTAGCTATTTAACGCTGCACTTCCGGCTTTGCGGTTAACAGCCTTTGTCTCTCCAGGTGAAGAAGAACAGTGGCGTGATGTAAGGCCGTTGCGTCCCTCAGCTGCTTGCTCAATGTAAACGACGCACCCATTGCTGCATTACAGCCGCTACTTTCAATGAGGTTGAAAGCCTCTGTGCTCTCCGCAGCGGCGTTCTTTAGGATGCTGCTCAACAAACTCAAGTTAAGCGCCATACCTTTCAATAGTGCTTCGGGTGTGATGTTGGTATTCACGTGTTTCTCCTATGGTGAATGATGAAAGACACGCATATCTGCATGATTGCGTGTCCTGAAAAACGCAGTTAGTCATTGTTGCCACAGCGGACCCATTTGAGTTTCACATTTGAGTCGCCGCAGTCCTCGCAGGCGTGTCCCTTGTCGAAGACATTTGAAACGTCCCACGATTGAGTATCAACGTCCCAAGTAGCGTATGCGTCTCCGCGGACGTTATCGCTCCCGCATTTTGAACAGACGGGCTTAACCGTGGCCCTTGAAGTCTGGCGGTTTCCGATTGCTGTCTCGGAGGCTGGTGATTCTCGTACTCGTTCGCGCAAACGAAAGAACACGTCATTGCGCCACGTAGCTTCGTCATTCGCATTCTCGATGAACCACCACAGCGAAGTCGTCAGTGATTGCGTATCAAGATAGGAAATAACTTCGGCAGAGGTCGGATTAGCGTGCATGTGTCTCTCCTGTGAAGAAGGGACACGGCCCCATACGGGACTCGTGTCCCGTGTGGGAAAATGTTGAACAATCTAAAGTCTGAGAGTCGCGGACTTACTTGTCCGATTTCGCGCAAAGACGCTCGATAACGTCAACCGGGAATTGATATCCCTTGTCTCCGCACTTCACGATTACCTTACTGCCTGTTGTATTGGCGCCGACGATTTCGTGCTGCTTCCCGTTGTAAACAAACGTAGAACGCAGTTCGGGGAGTGTCGGTCGCAGTCGCCGCAAGTCTTGATACAGCGCGCCGCGCTTATCAAGTCCGCCCTTCGCGACGCCTTCCAGTTTGAAGGTAAAGTTGCCACTGGAGGGATCGAAAGTGCATTGGCCCGCTTTCAGACTAATCTCGTGGTTCTTTGCAACCGCCATGAGTGCTGTGTCGATATCGACACGGAGGTCGCGCAGAAAATCTTTGTTGATTGTGGGCATAGAAGGCTCCTTTGAAATTGCAAGTAGAATAGAGAGAGAAGCAGCGCCGTCGCCGCTTGCTGTGAGCACCCGCTGGTGTCACCAGCCGTTGTAGTTAAGAATCAGCGCGGCAATAATGGTCCGCCGCTTTAGGTCCAGCCCGCCCAGGTCGGACAAGCCTTGTACGCCGACGCGTTTGAAAAGCCTGCCGCCTTCGTCGGCGTTGTAGAAGCCTACGAGCGCGGCGAGAAATACCTTCTCTCCCGAACTCATCACTCCTATCGCGTGATCGATCATTTCCAGTTTCGGGCACAAATCCCATTTCTCCGTGGCGTGCTCAAGGTCCGCACGTCCACCGATTCCGAAGAGATGACTGCCCGCCAGGGCGACGCCCTGTTTCCAGGCTTGAAAAAACGCAGAGGGTGCTCTGGAAAAATGTTCCCGTTCAAAGGAAATTTCCTTAAACACCGCTTCTCTTGACACAATATCCATGGTGGTTATCTCCAATTGATGAGTAAGTTGCATCGTCGCCGCGCTGCGGCGAGCGTCCGCTGATGTCGATGCGTTGCGGACTGACTTCGGTCAACACGGGAATCCGTGTCACAGCCTTAAAGACCGAGGGCTGTCTGGCACTACGCTGATGAATCAGCAACATGTCGATGTCAGGGTCCGGGAAATCGCCGCTGCTCACGAGCAACAAATGGAACGCGGCGATATTCGTATTCCGGTGTTTGCACCAGGACAAAGGGAAAGGGGGAGTAAGGGGCCGAAGGCATTCTTCGGCTGTGAGAAGTGCGCCACTCGCGAGTCACATGATTCGGCTTGGCCGCCGTTAGAGCCTGCCTGCACTGTGACTTCGTACCGACCTCGACGTGGCTTAGTCGGACTTTCTGTAGCGTGCTATCAGCACACAAAAGGAACCCTTTTTTTCACCGGTGGGCACCGGGGCCGAGCACCGTTGACCCGAGGGGTCTGCGGACCAGTCGCGGGCGGCAACCAGTCGGCAGACCCCTCGGAGCCAGCGGCTTGCGGTAGTTAATAAAACTCCGCTCCACCTCGGCCTATGGTCGTGAGTGGCTAATTCGGTACTTGCAGGACCAATTTACGGGGAGCCTTGCGGGATTTGCGTTTCCCAGCCTCGCTGGGTTCTGCGATTGGAAGCGTCCCCGTACAGTCAGGATAGCGGCTGCAAGACCAAAACTGACCCCGCTTTCCGCTTCGCTGGCGCATTGCGCTTTTGCATTGAGGGCAAGGTGGACTCTCTGGAAGTTGGATAGCCAGTGATGAACTTGCGTATTGGCGCACGAGCTGCGTCACCCATGAAGACTGTTTGGCGACGAAATCATCAAGCGTCATCTGGCCGCCGGCAATCATGTCGAGCGCCTGTTCCCAAATGGCTGTCATTCCGGGATCTGCGACAACGGCCGGAACCGCGTCGATCAGTGTGAATGCGGTCTGGGACGCGCGGATTGCACGGCCCTTTTTGAGAAGAAAACCGCGGCCGATCAGCCCTTCGATGATATTGGCCCGAGTGGCCTCAGTTCCGATTCCTGTCGTTTCCTTCAACTTCTGCTTCAACCGCGGATCACTGACAAGTCGCGCGACGTTTTTCATCGCGCGAATGAGTTCGCCTTGAGTGAGCGGTTTCGGCGGGAGTGTCTTTAGCGCCTTCAAGTCTGCGCCAGTGCCCATACAGCGGGAGTCGCGGGCGAGCTTTGGCAACGCCTGAGTATCCGACGTGTCCTCGCTTTCGTCTGCTCGGCCGCCCGAGGCCTCGAGGACGCTGCGCCAGCCTGGAACCACAATCTGTTTGCCACGCGCCTGCAGCAGCAGGTCCGCGCATGTCAACTGCGCCACGGTCCTGTCGAATTCATGATGAGGTAGAAACTGCGCCAGGTAATGAGCGCGGATCAGCCGATAGACAGACAACTCCTTATCCGACATGGCCGATAGCTTTGCCGGTTCGAGCGTTGGAATAATTCCGTGGTGCGCTGTGACCTTGCCGTCGTTCCAGGCCCGTGACCGTTGATTCCGGTCCAGGGTAGAAATTAGTGGCGCCAATCCGGGATCGGTGGCAACGAGGGCGTCAAGAACCGCAGGGACCTCCGCGAACATGCTTTCCGGCAAGTATCCCGAATCGGATCTCGGATAGGTGGTTGCCTTGTGAGTTTCATACAGGGCCTGCGCGATGTGCAGGGTCTCTTGAACGTCGAGCCCGAGTTGGCGCGAGCAAACTTCCTGAAGCGTGCCTAAGTCGAAAGGCAGCGGCGGCGGCTCGCGCACCCGTTCGACATCTATCGAAATAACTTGCGCCGTACCGCCTGCGCGTAAGCGGCTCGCAGCTCCCTCCGCCGCAGCTTGCTTGATGCACCGACTATCGGCATCGGTTGAGTCCTTGGGTGGCAGCCAGCGGGCAATAAACTCCTGACCGCTCGCCATCAGATTGACTTCCACCGTCCAATACGGAACCGCGACAAACTTTTCAATTTCACGCTCGCGCAGTACAACCAGGCGCAACGTGGGTGTCTGAACTCTGCCGACAGAAAGCACGCCGTTATACCCGGCCTTGCGTCCCAGAGCCGTGAACAGACGGGTGAGATTCATGCCGATCAGCCAATCTGCCCGTGAGCGCGCCAGGGCTGCGTGATACAGCGGCAAGGTTTCAGCACCAGGCCGAAGCTCGCTGAGGGCCTTGCGGATTGACGCATCGTTGAGCGCCGAGAGCCAAAGACGTTGCACCGGTCCTCGGTAACTGCACAGTTCCAATATCTCACGCGCGATCATTTCACCTTCGCGGTCCGCATCGGTGGCAATCACCAGCTCGGTTGCATCCGCGATGAGTTTGCGCACGACTTTGAGCTGTGTCGCCGTCGAGGACTTCTCCTGCACCAGCCATTGCGATGGAACGATGGGCAGATGTTCGATGGACCAGTGTTTGTATTTCTCGCCGTAGACCTCTGGCGCAGCGGCCTCAATCAAGTGACCGATGCACCACGTAACTGACAAGTTCGGGCCGGAGAAGAACCCAGCGCCGCGTTGGTGCGCGCCGACGATGCGTGCGATGTCTTTTCCCTGGGAGGGTTTTTCACACAGGAATAGGCGCACGTGTCACCGCATGACGTTGAGAATATGGCTGCGACAATGGCAGCAGCGTCGCACCGGCGTTAGGAACAAACCGGAGTGCGGGGCAACCGCATAGAGTCGGCTGGCGCATCACAAGCAAGAGTTGGCGCAGGCCGGTTATGCGGTGCGTTCGTTGGTGCAGCCCGGATCGTCAGGGATGGTCCGCGTCCTGGGCCGCAGTCTGTGCCGTAGACTTCGGTGCCATGACGATAGATTCGAGACGGTGCGGCAGAATGGCCACGTACTTCGCGACGATTTTGGTGAACAGCCTTGGCCCCAAGTCGCTGTCCGAAACTGGCTCGGTGACTTCGCGCCCCTCTACCAGCACACGCATTCCTTTGCGATAAAACTCCTTCCAACGCTTCGCGGACGCATGCCACAGCTCTACCGTGCGCCACGAGCCATTCACGTCTTTGAATGATCCGTCCGCCTGCGGCACGAGGTTGTCCATGTACACGCGCATGCGCAGCAGTTGATGCGGACGCTCTGGGTCCTTCTCGTTCGGGAACTCGAAGAACTCTGCATCGCCCCCGAGGTTGCCGGGCGCGTAGACCTTGATGCTCATAAATCTGAATCTCCTTGACGGTGGTTTTTGGGGTTGGGATCGGTGCTGAGGCGCTGTGCGTATGTCGCTTCTGCGTGCTCCATCTTTTCGGCGCAGTCGCGGGCCTGTCGGGCAATCGTGTGGAGAAGACTGATTTGCATATTGAGCGCAACACGCTGCTGTTCCAGCGCGAACAACTCATCCACCAGCGATTCGGGAGTAAGGGGGTGCTCCATCAACTCGTTCCACAGAGACACGCCCATCGAGGAGCGATCCGCCTTGCGCCAGCGCAGGAAGGTCGTTCCCGCGCCGGTCGTCTGCAATGTCAGCAACACCGGCAGCAAACTGAACGGATACGCGGTTGCCTGGGAGTGAAGTCGCTGGGCCAACCCGATTAACGCATCGCGCAATGACTCACACTGCGCCGCCCATGCTTCCAGCTCCCTCTTACCCTTAAAGGGTTTTAAAAGGCCTTTTAGATAGTTCGCATGTGACAGCCTTGCGAAGGTTGTCTGTTCCAGCCGCTCAAACAAGCGCGGGACATCGGGACGCAGCGAATCTGAGTCATGCCGGCTCATGCTGGCGCATCCACGTCGGCCGTATCCGAGGGAGAAATCGTGTCTGTGCTCTCTGGCGTGACCGGAGAAACCTCCAGCGGCTTATTCATTGCGTTGAGCGGTGAGCGCCGGTGGATTGGCGGCGCGAAGCGCGACCGCCGGGTTCCTTCGAGAACATCTTGCGGCAACGGCCCGTATTTTTGACGCGCCTCTCGCGCCACGGCGTTGTTGGCTGCAAAGTCATCGCGGACTGCGCCGGAATATCGGTACTGCTGTGCGAGGGTGAACGTGCTGCGCAGTAGATGCGCTCCATCGTCCAGCCATCGGTCCATCGTGTGGCGATCGATAAGCGCAGTGTGATGCGCCAGAATCAACCGCCGCGCCAGGTTGTCGTAGTCCACCAGAAGGTAAACGGCGAGGAATCCGTACTGCGATCCAACGTACAGTGGCAATTTGACGGGCTGGACGTTGAGGTTTTCGCCCAACGTCAGGGCGGGCGGAACATCAGCAAGTACGTGTTCGGTCTGTTCGTTCAGTGCTTGTAATTTGGATTTGCTGTCATTGAGCTTGTGCTCGATCCGCAGCATCCACCAGTCTGAATACGGGTCATCCTGCTCGGAGCCGCGCTTCATTCTGTTCATGATGGCGACGAATCCATTCAGGCCAATGATCCCGGCGCGGTCCGCCGTTTTTGCGCGTCCGTGCCAGATGCGCGAGGCTTGGTGAGTGTGCAGCGTGAGCTGCATGTCACTGCGCAATGCGCCGAGGTTCAATCGCGTAGGGTCATTGGTCATCGCTGCACCTCTTAACGTGGGCAGCGAGGATGGCGAGTTCTGGGAAGGCAGTCAGTTAACAAACCGCATCTCGCGTTTGCCGGGATTGCTGACTTTTATGCCAGTGGCATAAACGCTGTGTTTCCCGTGGAACAAGTGGCGACAAACCGCGCCGGTCGAATTTATGCCAGTGGCATAACCTGAGTCAGCAAAGATTCAACCAGCGCGATGCGCCGTCCAAGCCAGCGAATCACCGGAACTGCCATTGAATTTCCCAATGCTTTGTAACGACGCCCGTCCTTGGCGGGCTTTCCCTGGAACATGACTAGCGTGTAATCGTCCGCGAAGCCTTGAAGTCTTTCGCACTCGCGCGGCGTCAGCCGTCGCACGCTGGAAGTGGCGATTGCCCCGATGCCAATTCCGTTGCGGCCGCCGTTGGGTGTGAGCAAAGCATTTGCTGTCCCGTCGCGCCGGTATTCAAGATCGTGGGAATCATTTCGACCGCGAACCGCGAGCGTATAGGGTTGGGCCAGTAGCGTTTCGTTTTTCGCGTCGCCACAGCGTATGCACGACAGCGCGCTCGCCAAATTCAGCGCGCGCACTTCCTCCCGTTGGTTCTGAGTGAAAGCGATGGAAACAAGCGGTGTGCCGCGACCTGTCCCATCTTCGGAAGCATCGAACCCATCCGCCCGCAGGGCATGCGTAATCAGAGTTTGCGTTTCCGAGTCCTGACGGCATCCCTCGCGCGTCGTCACGCATCGAGCGAGCAGCGTGTCGTTGTCGAGGTCGAGGCGTCCGTGGTGCGCGCCCAGTGGATTCGCCAGCACAACATTCACGTCGTCTTCTTGTCTTCGTCCTGCTGGCCGGCTGTTGCTTGGAGCGCCTGCCGTAAGGGACGCGGCAATCGTTTGCCCCGCTTGGCGGCGCGGCGCAGGATCCCCGCGCAGGCTTTGGCGCTCAAAAAGTACCGCTGCGGCAGCTCCCCAACCTCCAGAATGTCCGACAACGAACACGCGGCGCCGTCGCTGGGCCAGGCCGAAATACTGAGCGTCCAGGCTGCGGTACGCCCACCCATACCCGAGCTGCGCCAGCGCCGCGAGGAAGGAACCCAAGGCTGTCCCTCCATCCGCTGATAACACTCCGGGGACGTTCTCCCAAAGAACCCAGCGGGGGCGATAGCGTGCAACGATTGCAAGGTAGGTGAGCGCGAGGCTGCCCCTTGGGTCAGCCAATCCCTCGCGCAATCCTGCGATGCTGAAGGACTGGCAGGGAGTTCCTGCGATGAGAACATCGAGAGCTGCGTCTGGCCACTCATGGAATTGCGTCATGTCTCCAAAGTTGGAAACGGCGGAGTGCCGTTGCTGGAGCAGCGCGCAGGCGAATGGGTCTATTTCGCTGAAAAACGCGGGCTCCCAGCCGAGAGGCTGCCATGCCACCGTCGCCGCTTCGATTCCAGAACAAACACTGCCGTACCTCATAACAAGGTGGCAGCGTGGCGATCGAGCACGGACTCGTCATTCAACAAACCATATTGGCGTCGTTCCTGGTTAGGCGGACCGATTTATGCCACTGGCATAAACTAATTCCGGTCCTGTGTTCGCAGCATGGCTTGGAGCTTGGCGATGTGGTGTTCAGCAACGTCTCTGCTGGCCGGCTCCTGTGGGGATACGCGGTTTTGACTGGAAGTGGCCACGCGCGGCCCCGCCCACGCCTTGAAGTTGCCTTTCATGGCTTTTTGTACCAGTCCGAATAGATAGGCGGCGGGATCTCGGACAGTGGAAGTACGGCAGCGCGCTTCCCATTCATCGAGTATCTGCTGCCTCAATTTCTCGGGAACCCGTTGCAGGGTCGCCAGCGCGGCGTTTTGCTGTTCCTGGGGCAGGCGGCCGAATCGTTCCGGCAGACGCAGCGGCGACGCTGCCTCCGTACTTAGTACAGTACGTTCTTTATTATTTAGTAAAGAACGTACTGTACTAGTACCAGCCGTCTTCGGAATCCGAAGACGGGTATCGTCCGCGTTTTCCCCTTCTTCGGATTCCGAAGAAGGAGATTGAGCCCACTCCTGAGTTGAGAGTCGCTGCATCAACACCTGCAAACGTGACGGCAGCACGCGGCCCGATAGCAGAGGATCCTCCGTGATTTCCTTGAGCGTGTAGTGAGCCACCTGTTGAATGGCTTTGCTGGCATGAGTCAGCGCATGGCAAACCAGTTCCAGATAGCACGCATCGAGCTGAATAGATTCGTAGGGACACAACGGTTCATCGTGCAGGACATAGAGGTTGCCCTGAATGCGGCCCGTTTCCCGGTCCCGGCGATGCCGCGCCAGCGTCAGCCACCGGGTCAACCGCAGCAGGGTCAGCGCCCGGGCGATGGTTTCGTCGGATGCCTGCCCGGAACAGGGGGTTGAAGAGAGGTATGGCCGCAGCTGCGCATAGGTGGGAAATGCTGTAACGCCGTCGTCATTAAGCAGTATCCGAAAAACCTGCCAGGCATTGCGCTCCAAAGGCGTCAGCCGTGCATCGGTGAACAGCGATCGCGGCACGCTGTCGTGGCGGTTTCCCGCGAAAATAATGCCATCGCTGGGCTGCGCGGCCGGATCGGCCGGCCGCAGACCTTCCAACGCACGATTGAGAATGCGAGATAGCGGTTCAGGCTGTGTCCCGTAGTTGGACGGTCCGCCCTGCCGTCTGCTCATCGCTTATAGCAACCCTTGATCGATCCAGTGTCGAATGGCGCCCCAAACCACCGACAACGGCAAAGCGCATTCTTCAGCCAGATCCATTGCTACAGGGAGCATGGCGGCATCGTTGAGCACTTCGACGCCACTTGCCTTGGTGCGTGCGCGCCAGTTCTCCCACAGCGCCGCATCCTGTGCTTCATCAAGAACAGGCCAGCGGCCTTTGCGCTGTGGCAGGTCCAACATCTGCCGGCGCAGTGCGACTTCCTGATGTGTGAGGCCGAAAAACTCGCTGACCATCTCTGTGCTGCCGCCCAGTCTCAAAATGCGGTCGATGGTCTCGATTTCTCTTTCGACATCGCTTTCCTGATTCAACAACCGTTGCACAACATCAGCGTTGACCTTGACCGAACACCAGGAGACTTTCGCGTTCAGCAATCGACTGATAAGCGCAGGCTCTTTCAGCGCCGCGAGCGCGTGAGGAGTAAAACCCTGGGCCTGACAGCGTCGCAACTGTCCGTTCCGCAAGTCATGTAACGCTTGCGCTAAGACGGCCTGATTGAGTGGATGCGGTGCGGACATGCGATTCTCCCGGAGAATTAGCGACGCGCGGCTGAGGCCGGCAATGAGGGCGCTGGCGATTCCAACTCAACGATACGACGTGCAAGCCGAATGAGACGAAACAGCTTGACGATGCCCACATCGCTGAGACGTGGGCGTGCGCCGCGGCGCACGGCTAATTCACCCTGCAGCAGCGATGCAAGGTCCTCACCCAGACGGGAGCCGTCGATACCAGGATTGCGCGTTTGTATGTAACCAGCACTGAGTGCATGCAATAGCGCAAGAACAGGTTTTTCCAGCGACGAAAGTGAAGTCCTCGAGGAGCCATCGGCGGCGGTACATACAAAGCCGATGCCGTGATCCACGACCTCGATACGCGGTGCTACCTGTGCTTCCTCCGCGATTTCACGCGCCAACTGGACAATATGAACACGCAGGCGGTCAGGCATGTCGAGACCTGCTTCGATGTACCAGACATCGGAAATTGGATACAGACCTCCCGCCTGGACAGGGATTGACTCAATGACGTTTGTTTTGAAATCGCGGACGGGCTCTCCGGTTGCCTGCGCAATAGTTCGCTGGACGGCTTCTAGCCTGCTGGTGGTGTCGGCGGTCGAAACGATATGTGCCTGCACTTGTTCGTCCGAGGCCGCCGTGTCTTTGCGCTCGCCATCATTCCGTCCAATGGCTTTGGAGGGTGACTGCGGTTGCTTGGTCGTGGGCGTGGTTACTGCGGGGCTATCAGTCGTCGCGTGCGTACGGTCCTGACCGGCCGCTTTTTGAGACTGCTGTGTTGTCGCTGAATGACCGGCCGATTGGGGTAGGTTGCTTGAAGTTGAAACGGACGCTCGCGCTGCTGCAGAGTGAGCGCCCGGCTCGCGCGATAACGCACGCTGTCGCGCCTCCGCATCGACAAATTCCAGTTTCAGTACGTCGTAATCCATCCCCAGCACGCCGGCGAGCTGCCCCACGAGCTCGTCCTCAACACGCTGCACGTTAAATTCCGCGCTTTCGTCATCAAACAGGATCAGGACATCCTGAAACAGACCGGGGAAATCCGTGGATTTTGGCTTGCCATCCGCATGGCGATCCCAGGCGCGTTCCCCTGCCTTGCGTAACGCTGTGAGTTTTTCGATTTGCGGTTTCCCAAGGCCCGCGTACAGCACTGAGGGTATGGCAGGCAGTAAATACCGCACCGCCTCCTGCATCCGGCTGATGTGTGATTGCGTGATTGGATAGCCATCGGCAGTCAGCCGTTTGGCGAGATCCGTCTGTGTGAGGGCCTGTTTCGCCTCAGTTTCGTAAAGCTCGCGGGCCTTCTCAATCCCCATCGCGCGTTCTATGAACGAAAGACTGCCATGCAATTCGTTTTCGCAAAGGTGTCCCGTCAACGCCACTATCTCGCCGCGGGCGGACCATGGACGAAACAAACAGGGAATTCTGAAAAATCTTTCGTCCTTCGTCTCACTCCACAACTCGCGCAGAATCGACAAGCGTGTATTACCGCCGTTGCGGACGATGTAGCATGACTCTCCAGGCCGGCGCGTGATCGCCGGTGGAGCGTCGAGACCCCGAACGAGGATCGAGGACTTAATTTCGTCGTAGCAAGGATTGCGTGTGACCCGTGGATTCAGGTCATACGGCTGCAATTGATCCAGCGTGACCAGCATGGGAGTGTCAGCGATAGGATCGGTGATGGCCGCCAGACTCGGGCCTGCGCGACTGAATCCCGGCACGAGCAGCTTCTCCGCAATGTCCTTTGCGGTGGAATCAGCCATGAAGATTCTCAATGTCGCTCGCGGTCCCCGTCACCCGACCAAAACGTGGCGCCCACTCGGGAAACAGCTCCGACATCAAAGAGCGCATCGTCTCCAGCGCGGCGGGAGCACGGCGGCCCTTCGGCTTCCGTCTCTCCACGCGATGAACAGGCAAAGCCTTCATCGAAGCGTGCGGATAGGCTTCCAGCAACGGAACATGCGTATCTAGGATTGATATTCGGTCGTGGCGGCCGAAGTGGGTACGCAGGGCCTGCTGGATGGTGCGCGCGTTGGCTGAGACAGGATGCACGCGATTGATGAGCAAATGCAGCTTCGGCAGCGGGATGCCCCAATGCCTAAATGGAGCGATATCTTGCATGAGCTGCACGGTGCCTCTCTGTAGCTCGCGTGCTGCCAGGATCTCGGGCGTGACGGGCGATAACGCCAAGTCACAGGCGAGGACCGCCATCTCCAGCGAAACGCTGCGCGCTCCCTGAGTGTCGATGACCATCAGATCATAGTCGGACTCGAAGATGCTCCGCAGGTTACGAAGGCGCAGCCGTCCGTCCGCTGCGTGTAGCAAGAGAGTATTGAGCTGGCCCTGCGCGTCGTTCGATAACACGAGATCCAGGGTAGGGATGGTCGTGTGCGAAATGATTTTCTCGGCGCGTTGCTCATTCTCCGCCAGCAGCTCGTAAATGCCACCAGCCGCTTTGTGAGACAGCGCAAAATAGCTTGAGAGCGTGGGCTGAACGTCCAGGTCCACCAGCAGCACACGCAGGCCGGCGTCGGCTGCAAATCCACCGAGATTGGCTGCGGTAGTTGTTTTGCCTTCGCCGCCCTTAGTGGCAATGACAGCGAGGACTTTCATGACGTTCTCCTGTCACGGGGCGCGCGCTGGCTTCGGCGCTGCTCAATCCAGTCGTCGATTTCAACCGAATCCCAGCCGACCGCGCGCACGCCCAGCGGCACTGCCTGCGGGAATTTTTCCTCCTTCATCAGGTTGTAGATGTGCGCGCGTTTGAGACCGGTTTTCTTTTCGACCTCAGGACGCCGCAAGATGCGACGTTCAGGCGGGGCGGCTACCGGCGTAGTCTCATCAGACATTGGGACCACTCCTGGATGCTCAGTGGCATCACGTGGAAAGTGGTCGCCATCAAATACCTATTAACTAAACTGCGCCTTGCAAATGCCTTGCAATTGCAAGAGGCGTCAACGCTGTCCCAATGTTTGTTTGGCAGCTGCAAATTTCCCATGCAAAGTGCGCTCGCCCATACCGAGCCGATCGCCATAGTGCGCAACGAGCGCCGAGACAATAGCTTCCTGGGTGCGGAAGCTCGAATAGGGTTGCCCAGACGGTGAATGACCCAGAAGCAGATTCAGTAACCCGCCGACGATATTGAGATAGGTCGTTTCTCTTCTTGGGGAGAGCGGGTCCTGGGATGCGTCAGACGAATCGGGCGTCGAGTGTGTCCGCAGCGATACCGTTTGCTTTTCGCGTATGCCCCTCAACGCCTGGTCGCGCAGTTCAATTTGGGATTGAAGAGCTTCCCGTTGGAGCAGCAGGGACTTAACTGCATCAATGGTCAGCGGAAATTCCAGCCGTTCGGCCGCGCTAAACAGAAAATCCGGCTTCTGATCCGGGTAAAACCGCTTCATCCATGTCTTCAGGTCAACGTGACGAATGGTAAGACCATTCTGGTTTAAGCTCGGAAACTCAGCGATTGGAGAACCGCTTACTGCATAACGGAGTTCTCGGTTTTCGATCGCGTCCAGAATCCGTTCGGCATTCAGTCTAAGCGTCGGCCAGGCAGATAGGGCGTCCGCGCGCACTGCGGATTCACCACTGAGTGCGGCGGAAATTTGTGATTCAGATGGGAGAAGACCGCTCCAACGAATTGCCGCCTCAAGCGGTGTGTAATTGACCTTTACACCCGCGGCGCTTTCTTCCGACGCTTTCTGAGAGGGGTTCTCGAAACGCTCCATTTGCCTCTCCACCGACCGCAGGGCGATAGCAGCCAGTGCCGCTTGATCCCGAAGCGGGAGTCTTCGCCCATTTTAATCAGATTCCAGTTATACTCTGGGGGTGTTTAAAAGTAAACCGCCAGGATATATACTCATTACCGCCGCATTTATGCAGCGGTAATGTGTGCTACTCTCAAACTTGGTATTTTCGGCGCTGTGTAATGGCCGCGAACTTAAAAAAAATAGTCAACATGAGCAGTTCCAACGACTCTTCGGCCCCTGCACCGAGAGTCGAATGGAGTTTGCTCAGCGGCAAAGACCTGAAACGGCCGGGTGCTGCGCTGATGAACCTTATACTTGCCGCCGCATCCCACAGGGGAATTGGCGCCAAGGACATTGGCGAAGCCTCGTTGGGCATTGGCTATCCGCATTTCGCGGCGCTTCGCTCAGGCAAGAAGCATATAAATAAATTGGGCGAGGAGCATCTTGCGCATTGTGCCGAGTTCCTGAAGATCCCACTGATGGCGGTGCTCATGGCGGCCGGCCAACGAAAGCCCGCGGACTTTGACGCTTCTCCGGTGACATTTGAGGGTCTGCTCGTTCCAGCTTTTCGACAGATGCAGTCCCACCCTGAGCTTGGTGCATTTATCCCTACAAAGATTTTGAAGATGGAAACCGCGGTACAAAAGTGCGTTTTCCAGCTTTTTCAGGCCGCCGTGCAGAAGGAGATTATTCCTGCGCCGCTGCTCGCCGCAGGGCCAAACGAGACGAACCGCCCTGAAAATCCAGTCGAACTGTCAACCCGCAGGAAGCGATTAGAATGGAATCTGATGAGCGATGGCGAATTAAATCGTCCCGGCGCGGTCCTGATAAGCCAGATTCTGTGGACGGCCGCTGACCGCGCCATTCCCAGCAGTAAGATCGGCCAGCGTGCATTGCGATCGAGTCCTACTTACTGGAATTCTTTGCGGAAGGGGATTAAGCCTGTTACCGGGCTGGGACCTAAGCATGTCGAGAAGGCCGCTGAGTTTTTGGGGACCTCGGTAATGTATGTTTTGTTTGCCGCCGGGCGGCGGCGTCTGGAAGACTTTTATCCTTCGCCTACCAGTTATCACAACTATTTAATGCCAGCTCTACAGCACGTGCTATCGGACCCCCAATTCGGGCCGGCAATACCTAAGCGGATATTGAACGCCGATATTGAACTGCGTAAGTGCATAGTATTTCTATATGAACAAGCGACTGGACAGGTATTGATTCCAGGTCGCGTTACGCTTGAAGAATTGGTGACTCGCCAGCATAAGTTGGTTAATACCTCGCTCGGGTAGCCTCAAACTCTAACCACAGTCCGCCCGAGCCTGCCAGGCGCTGAATCTGGGTGTCCACCCAAGCACTTTGCGGGCTTTATCGCATGAAACGGTGAGTGGTACTCGCAGCAATTCTAGGGCCGAATCGATGGGCCTGACTTCCGTCGAGCCTTTACCAACAATCATATCGACGATAGAAAGCGGAATGCCGAGCATGAATGTCCGATCATGCTTAATCAAACGAGGAAAAGTGATCGGTTCGGGTGCCGCCAGATTAAATGCGCCGCCCGTCACAGCAGGATTCAGTCCTGCAAGGACGGCCGCTGCCACGTCAGTTTCATGCACGACCTGAATCATAGGATGAGGGCGTGAAGGGGAGATATACACGCGGGAATTGCACATTTTCTTCAGGAAAGGAAGCGCGTTTCGACCCAGCACGAATGTTGCTCGCAAATTAACAATGTTCAGGCTTGCGAATTCAGTTGTGCCTAACATCTCAACTTCAGCTTTGTGGCAGGCATATGGAAAACGTAGCGATGGATTGAGCGGAGCATCTTCATCGAGATTTTCTCCAGTTCCGTATACGGAAACACTCGAAAGGTTGATGATTTTTGGCACACCAGAAGCAGCGGCAGCCAAGAACACATTGCGAGTGCCGGAGACATTATTCTCACGCATTTCGGCCAGGCTCATACCATCTCTGCGAATTGAAAACGCCAGATGAATTACTGCCGATGCGCCCGTTGTAGCTGTTATCAGGTCGAAAGATCGGATATCCCCGGCGCAGCCAAGGAATTTCGGATGCTTGAATGGAGGCAATTCACGGTCGATTCCCATGACGGACTCAACGCGAGGATCCGCGCAGAGCAAAGGGAGCAGTACCTTACCTAAGCCACCACCGGCACCGGTCACTACAATTCTCATGGACCTCTCCAAGCTGCCTGGGCCTAGGATAGCCAAATATACGCTGGGGGTGTTATTTTTTGCACTTCTGGGAAACAGGGTATATGCTGGAGTCTGCGCGATCTGGGGGACAAGGATATGGACCAAGTCTCAGGCGGAAGCATTCAGAAATTCTGGGAAAACACCGGATTTCTACGCGCGCAAACGCGCCCGTCAGTATTGTTCGGCAACTGGTTCAGGGATGGCACCCAGACATTTACTGCCAGGGATTTAGCCAGGACGGGCGTGCATTTTCCTGCGGACCGGATCGCCGTCTCCTATCAAAAGCTGTTCGGCGCCAGCTCCCCGGAGCTCGTCGAGGCTTTTCAGCGGGCCTTCCAAGGGCAAGCGATCTGCGAGACCGTGGATATCGAGGGGAAGGCTTGGGATGCCCGGCTCATTCCCACGTATACGGATGGGAGAATAGACGGCGTTGTCAGCCTACTGGTCGATGCGCAGGATCGAATTACCGCCTACCACACCGTTAAAACCGTGGATCTGCTATCGCAGATTCGCCACAAGCTGATCCGCTTGGATTCTATTGAGGAGTTTTTGTCGAGCTGCTGCGACATCATCGGGCAGGTCCATCCTGCTGTTTGGATAGGTCTCGCGGAAAAGGACGAACAAAAGCGGTTACGAATTTTTACTGGTGACGGCGCCGAATCTCAGAGATTCGGGGCGTTGAAGCTCAGCTGGGACGTAAGCCGAAAGGGTGGCCGCCAACCTGCCGCCGAAGCCGTCAGTTCCAGCAAGGTCCAGGTAATTCGAGATCCCCAGGAATGTACGCATCCCGATTTCTGGCACCAGGAATCGAAGGACTGGACGGGTTTTGTGGCTCTACCATTGCTGACCACAGGGGCTTCAATCGGAGTTCTTGTCATTCACAGCAATGATTACGCCGTGTTTGATGACGAAATGATTTGGCTGTGGGAGGCGATCGCCCATGAAATTACCGAAGGAATTAAGTTTCTGCACGACAAGGAAGAGCGCGCCAAGATCGTCGGCGAGCGCCAAGTAGCTCTGCAGCAGTATCGCCAGATTCTTGACAGCATCTTTGACGTGACTGTCGTTCACAGAGCCGGAAAGATAGTCGCTATCAATCCGGCCGGAGTCGAAAAAGCCAGAGCTTCGAGCGCAGATCAGCTTATTGGAACACCGGTTATCACTTTGATCGCGCCCGAAGATCGGGAAAGGATAAACAGCACGCTGGAAGGCACAGAGACTCGAAGTGAGCTTTGTGAGTTTCGCCTTTTGAGTCTGAACGGAAATTCCATTGAAGTGGAAGGCATCACCGTCCCCTGGCCCGATGAAGGTGTGGGCGCGAAGCTATCAGTCTGGCGCGACATCAGCGAGCGCAAGCGCAACGAAGAGATAATTCTGCGCCAGAAGCACAACCTGGAGTACGCCCAGCAGGTATCGAAAGCGGGAAGCGCACTCATGGATATCGCCACGGGCAAGGCAGAATGGACACATGGCGCGATATCAATTCTTGGTCTCGACCCTTCCGTGCAAGATGGCAGCTTCATTGAGGCCGTTGTCTCTGCCGTCCGGCCGGAACATCGCGATGCCTTCCTGCTGTTGGTTTCCGAAATCCGAAAAACAGCAAAGGAACAGAGCGGCGAATTCAATCTAACGTCGGACAAGACGATCCAAGTTCACGGAATTCCGCAGGTCGAACAGCACGTGCGCGTCCAGCGGATATTCTTTGTCGTTCAGGACATCACCATTTTCCGTGAATCAGAGCGTGAGCTACGCATCACCGCTGAACAATTGCGGCGAGCCCAGATGCTGGGACGGATGGGTCACTTTCAAATCGACTTGAACGGTCCCGGAGTCGTCCTTTCATCCGCCGCGGCCGACCTGTTGGAGTTTTCTGCACTACCGGAAGTCGAGTTAAGTCTGGACAGTCTGTATCGCCAGATTCATAACGACGACCAGATCGCGCTGAGAACCAGCATCGAAAAGGTTCTGGAGTATGCGATCAAGCCAGTATCCCAGAGAGATGGGACTCGCGCCCCGTCTTGCAAGGTTGATTGCCGACTGGAGACGCAGTCGTCCCCGCGTTGGGTTCACATCCAGGTCGAAATCAGCAGTGACGGGAGCGTCAGTGGAAATGTCCAGGACATTACCGACCGCAAGCAGGTGGAGTTGGACCTGCAGGCTACAAAGGAAAAGCTCCTGGAAACACAGAAGCTCGCCCGAGTGGTCGAGTGGGCCTACGATGTGAATGAGCGGGTTGTCACCTGGGGCAAAGATGTGAAGGTGTTTCTGGGCTATGAGCCAAAGATGGCCAAGCTGTCGTATGACTTGTTCATGGATTCCATTCGCGCTGAGGATCGCGAGCTGATCCGAAGATCGGTGGAGCACACCGTCCGCTATAAGGTGCCGGGCGAGATGGTATACGTTGAGACCTTTCCCAAAGGTGAGAAGAAAAAGCTCTACGGCAGATGGCAGCCGGAGTTCGGGCCGGACGGAGAGGTTGTTCGCCTTAATGGGCTATCGCTAGACATAACAAACGTAAACCATACTCATGAAAACGAGTTGCGAAACCAGCGGCTGCACAAAAAAAGCGGGCTTCCCGAGTTGGAGATGGTTTCCGACAGAGTTCACTATCTGGCGACCCGAGCGATTTCATCGGACATGCCTTTCAGTATTGTCGGCATTAAGATCCATAACTATCCCGACATAAAGCGGTACATGAGCGATGAGGAGCTGTATTTTCGCACTCAGTCGGAGATCGCACGCCTAATTATCCGAGCTGTTCCAAGCACAGACACGGTGGGCAGACTTGGGAGGGGCTGCTTCGCAGTAATCCTTGCGCGTCCTGCCAAAGCCGATGAGATAGGCGTTATTGAAGAAACGATAGCGACTGGTTGGGAGCGCGCGCTACGACAAGCTAAAAGCAACGCCTTCGAGAAAGTAAGTGTCAAAACCTGCGTGCTTGAATGTCCACAGGAAGGTGTAACGTGGGAAGTGTTGCTTGCCGCTCTGGATGAGAAACTTGCAATAAATAGACGCTGACACACATGGACGTTCAACGCGCAAATACAATGGTTCTGTTGGAATACTATGCGGGAGTCGCCACTGATCTCCCCATCATTTCCCCGCATGCCCGTAGGCTGGCGTCGTTGCACCCATCCATGGCGATATCCGAGCCCGCTGTGATGAATGCCTGCGTCACCGATCCGTTCCTTTGTGCAAAGATTTGTGGTGTTGCCAACAGCGTTTTCTATAACCACGAACACCGCGCGGTATTTAGCTTGGAGGATTCCATTCGTCGTGTCGGCCTTCACTTCGCAAAAAGCCTACTTCTTGAGGCTCCACGGCTCCCGACCGAAGTCGATGAAATGCAGATCGGCATGTTTTGGGCGCACTGCATGTCAGTCGCCCATGCAGCGAGCAGCATCGCATCGGAGATGGATGCTCCGCCGTTTGACAAGGATGTCGCTTACTTTATTGGGATTGTTCACGACATCGGCTATCTGCTACAGCTTGAATTTGACTCGCGTCTGACATTGCGGGCTCACCAGGCACAATTGGCCGAAACGCCTGAAGACGACGGCCATGTTGCGCATGGAGAGGCTCTTGCAAGACATTGGTCGCTGCCAACCGCCGCGGCCCGCACCATCAGACACCACCACGATCCCGGTCTCTGCAACGATTCGGACGCCCGCTGGCTTTCACAGGTGATCTCGGTAAGTGAGTGGCTGGCAGGACGCGACACCATCCACACCGCCGGCGTTCCCTGTCACCGCTTTACAGCCACCGCGCCTATGCATTGCCACATTGATGCGCTGGATCTGTCAGATGAGTCCCTTGAAAGAATCGCGCAAGAATGCGTGAAAATCTACGAAAACTCGCTGACGGAAAGTGCCCGGATTGCTGCCACCTTTAAGGATCGCCATCCATGTCTGCGAATCATAGAGAAATGAACCTGTCCTTCACGACATTGGCTAGGAACGTTGGTCAAGCTCTTGGCAATTTAATTGCCTACATAGTTTTTTTGATCGTCTACTTTTTTGTGTTCATAGTTTTCCGTTCAGACCTTGATATTCCCGGATAGTGCCGTGATGAAAGTGGTTGTCACAGGTGCTGGAAGCAGGTTGGGTCGAGCCGTGATACCTCAACTGTGCCAGTGCGCGGAAGTCTCTGAGGTCGTCGGAATAGGACGGAAGCATTTTCCGTCCTATTCGCATTCAAAGCTGTCCGTACATCAATCGGACGTGCGCAGTCCGTCATTGGCGCAAATCTTTGAGGGTGCGCACGCTGTTGTTCACATGGCGTTCGCGGTAACTCAAAGAACCATGACTCCCGAGCAGATGTATGACAACAACGTCAATGGGTCGCGGAATGTGTTTCGCGCCGCGAGGTCTGCCGGCGTTGAAAAAATCGTCAATTTGTCCAGCGTTGGGATCTACGGTGAAGGCCATCGGCTGGTGGAGACGGCAGCATTTGCGCCTTCGCATCGATGGCCCTATGCCTGTCATAAGGCGGAAGTGGAGGAAATGCTTTCGACTGAATTCAACGACATTTGCTCGGTGCAACTCCGATCCACTTACATCCTTGGGCCAAATGTCATACCGGTGTTGCGGAAGCTCTTCACCTCAAGAATATATGTGCGCCCCCGAAGGCCACATCCCAGTTTTCAAGTGATACATGAGGACGATGTCGCATCCGCGGTTGTGGCTGCTCTGGATCCCCAAGTTTCCTCGGATGCGTTCAATCTCGCTGCCCCCGAGTCAGTGACCATGCCGGAACTGGTTCGGAATTCGCGTTGGTTTGTAATCGGAATTCCCGTTGCGGCGATCGAAGCGCTCCATGGGGCCGGAGGGGGCAACGTCCGATTGATCGATACGACACTGGAGCTGATCCGAGCGTCCTTGACAGTGAATACGGAGCGTGCGCGCACTGTACTTGGCTGGATACCTCGGTTTAGCGCCTGGGATGCACGCGCCGCGTGTGACCGAAATCTGAGCGGCAACCAACGGAGAACCTAGACACAGATGGACGATGTAATTGACACGATTGTCGTCGGGGCCGGGTTCAGCGGGCTTTGCGTCGCAAGCCGGCTCAAAGACGCCGGCTGTTCGTCGCTGGTTGTCCTGGAAAAGGCGACCTCGGTCGGTGGGACCTGGAGGGAGAATAGATATCCTGGGTGCGCCTGCGACATCCCATCAATTCTGTATTCGCTTTCGTCAGCTCCCAAGTGGCCGTGGCAGAGCCGCTATGGGTCACGACCGGAAATCCTCGCGTATCTTGAAGACTTTGCGACGCGAAACGACCTCATGCCGCATATTCGATTTGGCGCGGAGGTGATAAGTGCCCAATGGGATGATGAGCCGGCCAGATGGGTGCTAAGGCTTAGAGATGGAAGCAAGCTGGTCGCCCATCAGCTGGTCCTTGCGGCGGGCGGCCTACATATTCCGAAGATCCCGGAGATCGATGGTCTCGAGGGCTTTCGCGGAGAGGTGGTTCACTCCGCTAACTGGAGGGAGGAGATGCGTCTGGATGGGCGCAGAGTTGGAGTGATTGGCTCTGGCGCCAGCGCGGTTCAAATCATTCCTGAAATTGTGGATCGCGTCGATCGGTTGCTTGTGTTCCAACGAACACCCGCTTGGATACTGCCGCGCGACGATAAGCCGGTGAATCACGCGGCGCAGAATAGACCGGCCACTCCCTCCATTGCACTAAAGCTGCGCCGCCTGAAACAGTATTTCATGCAGGAGATTCTGACTGCGTTACTGCGCAAGAAGGGATTGGCCGTCTCCCTGCTAGAGCGAGCGGCGTTAGCGCATTTACATTCTCAAATCAGTGATCCAACGCTTCGGAGCTTGCTTACGCCTCAGTATTCGATTGGTTGCAAGCGGATACTATTGTCCAGCACGTTTTACCCCGCATTAACACGTAACAATGTCGCGCTCGTGACAAACAGGATAAGTCATATCGCTGAAAACTCGATCAAGACTGAAGATGGCTTCGAGCATCCCATTGATCTGCTCATTCTCGCCACAGGCTTTAGGCCGAACGGATTCCCCGATGAGATTGAGATACGCGGCAGAGTCGAAACACTCAAGGATGCGTGGAGTCGGGCCTCAGCCAGCTACTTCGGTATCAGCACGCACGGATTTCCAAATCTTTTTCTCATGTGCGGTCCAAACACGGGGTTAGGGCACAACTCAGTTTTACTCATGATTGAGGCACAGGCTGAGCATGTGGCGCGCGCCTACCGTTGCATGCAGCAATCCGGCTATGCACGGATAGAAGTCCGTGAGGAACAGCAAACATCCTACGTGGATGAGATTCATCGGCGCTTGTCCAAGTCCGTATGGCAGGCCGGTGGCTGCCACAGCTGGTATCAGAATTCCGCAGGATTGAACACAACGATGTGGCCTGGAATTAGCGCGGAGTATGCGCTGCGAGCGCGCAGCTTTTCTGAAGACGACTATGTCCTTGAGAGAATGCAAAGAGAGTGCGCTCAACCCGAGGACTGCATCAGTTCAGCATGACGACGGCATCACTTTTGGTATGGAAAACTAGGAGTAGCGCAATGAAGAGCATAATTGCATGCAGCCTGTTCGTTGGTGTGACTGCGGCCATTCTTTCGCAGCTGGCCGTGGCGGAGAGTCGCAAAGACGAGGGAGCGAAGGGCGAAGTGGTCGTGACTGCGCAAAAACGGGAAGAACGGCTGCAAGAAGTTCCGATCGTAGTTACGACTCTCCCTGAGCAGCTACTTCGAGATGCTGGTGTACGAGACTTCAAGGATCTTACGGTTGTCGTTCCCGGCCTTTCGGTAACGTCCAGCTCTAACGAATCGTTCACCACGGCCCGCATACGTGGAATTGGAACTGTCGGCGACAACCTCGGACTGGAATCATCCGTAGGCGTGGTGATTGACGGTATCTACCGCCCCAGAAATGGTGTTGCGCTAACCGACTTTGGCGAACTGGAGCGCATTGAGGTTCTTAAAGGTCCGCAGGGAACGGTTTTCGGAAAGAACACGTCGGCTGGGGTTATTAACGTCGTAACTAAAAAACCCTCTTTTGACTTTGGTTCCATGGCGGAGCTGACAATCGGCAACTATGGTGACGTGGAATTAGGCGGCTCAGTCACCGGACCCATTTCTCGAACTTTGGCTGGCCGTCTTTACGCAATCTCACGAGAGCGTGATGGATTCATCGACGTAGAACGGGGTCCCGGACCGCGCGCGCAGGCGGACGACAACGACCGCCACTTGCACCTGGTCCGCGGCCAGCTTCTCTTGGAGCCATCAGAAGTATTTGATATCCGGCTGAGTGGTGACTACAGCGAACGGGAGGAAAACTGCTGCGTGCCTCCGCAAGCCGTATTGACGCCCGTGACCGGTGTGCTGCAGGTGTTAAATTTGTTGCAGCCAGGATCGCTAGGCAATCCAGCCGACCCATTTAGCAGAACAGGCTATGCGAACCGCGATACCCGTCAGTCCGTGGTTGACAGGGGCGTTTCAATGGAAATCCATTGGAACCTTGACCGTCTTGGCGGAAGCGAGCTGACCTCTCTTTCAGCATGGCGCCACTGGCGTTCACTCAATGGCCAGGACGCGGATTTCACGACCGCAGACATCCTTTACCGTGATTCATCCGGCGGGTTCGCGAACAAGTTCACGCAGCTGACACAGGAGATTCGTCTTGCCGGCGATACTTCCAGGGTTAAATGGCTAGTTGGCCTCTTCGCGGCAGACGAGCGGCTGAACGTGCGGGACCAGGTTATCTTTGGCTCCCAGTTTCAGCAGTATTTCAATCTGTTGCTGGGCGGCGCATTGTCGGCGTTTCCATCGTCTGCGTATCCTTCCGATGGCGCGACAAACGACGTGTATCGTCAGCAAGCAAAGAATTTGGCTTTGTTCACCAACAATACCTTCCGTTTGTCCGATACACTGGAAGCTACTTTTGGTGTTCGGTATACAGACGAGTCAAAGAAGCTCAGTGCGGAGTACGCAAATCTGCATGGTGGCATCGGGTGCTCGATCCTTCGCGGGAATTCAGCTTTCGTCAATAATGCAAATGCAGCAACTATCTTTGGTATAGGGTGCAGCGCAATCTTTGCTGATCCGCTTTTTAACAGCGTCATGAATCGGCAAACGCTCAATGAAAGCGCAATGAGTGGCACCGCGAAGATTGCGCGCAGGTTCGGCTCATCTGCAATGGGATATATCTCATATTCGAGAGGGTACAAAGCTGGAGGCTTCAATCTGTACCGGGAACGAAACGGCGATGCACGCTTCGGTCCGAGTTCCGGCAATCCTGCCGCCGTCAGTGTTGACCCCGATACTCGCTTTCCAAAGGAGAGCGTGGACTCCTACGAAGTCGGCCTGAAAAGTCAATGGGCGGATAATCGGCTCACGATGAATAGTGCGTTGTTCCATCAAACGTACAAGGATTTTCAATTAAACACTTTCACTGGTTTGCAGTTTGTTGTAACTGGATTGCCAGAAGTTGTATCGAAAGGCATTGACCTTGACGCACGGTGGGATACTCCCGTTGAGCACTTAAGCATGCAGGGCGGAGTGACATACGCAGAGACCACCATTGAAAAATTTGGCCCAGCGGTCGCGTATTTCAGGCCGGAGCGCGAGGACGATACTCTTTCGTTTGCGCCACGGTGGTCCTCTTCGCTGGCGGCGGCGTATGAGAGGGGAATGTCTTCAAACTTATCCGTCCGCGCGAGTGTAGAAGCCAAATACACATCTAAGTACAACACCGGCTCCAATCTCGACCCGCGTAAGAATCAGCCCAGCATGACCCTGTTGAATGCGAGATTAGGAATAGGATCGAGGGACGATATCTGGGCGGCTGAAGTTTGGGCAAATAACCTTACGGGCGTCGATTTCTATCAGCTTGCTATCGATGCTTCTTTGCAAGGCTCGTCTGCTGGTGCGATTCCCACGAGCACCATCAACGCCTATCTAGGGCCGCCGCGCATATATGGATTTACGTTGAGAAGAAACTTTTAGCAGCCAGTAGATTGGTGGAAGGTGGCGTGTGAAGGCAGACTGAACCAAGCCTGCCTCCGTCCGACTCTGAGCGGTAGCGCCAGCGCAGAATCTGCTGAAGACAACGAACATCGAACCCCGTGCGACACTTAGACTGGCGCACTTCGTTATGACTGCGAACCTCCGCGTGACGAGATGTTGTGCAGCGGATGTCACCAGCACGGTCTGCAGTGCAGACGTGCTGGTTGAATGAAACTGCAACGATGGAGAAACAGGCGAGCGGATAGGGGTACTTCCATGCACGGTGAGTCCGGTGCTCAAGACGGCTGCTGAGCGTCCTGACCAGGACTTCGCGGTTGGAAGGGCCTCGTGCTTCTACGAGCACGTCCACTATTGCTGCTGCCCAATTCACGAGCGGAATGGTTCACGCATTGGATATCGAACCGTAGATAATCGTCGCGACCGGACCCGGAGCGAAATCTATGGGTGTTGCCAATGCCAGAGCTGCCGAACGTAATTTTGTCGCGACGGGAAGTGGACTACCTGCCTGTTGTGCCGACTGCGCGATGCTGCCCAACATCTTACATGCCGAAGATGCCGTGGGCGTTGTCCGCGAGGCGTTTCGCGTGCTCCTCCTGGTTGGAGAAGTGGGCGTTATCCATTGGGTATTAGCAATACACTGGCAGGGTTCAGTATCTCCATAACACGCCTGCCGATGGAACGAGCGGCAACCAGGAATCGACTGTGCGTGTAAACGCCGAACTACCGCTTGGCACATCAGAGACTGTGTAACGAACACAGCATGGATTCTCCCTAGACATTGCGTTGGTGACCTCTGCAAATACATCGAGCTGGCCTCGTCGCAGCGTGAAAGCACGCGTGACCCGGATATCCACCGTCGAGTACGCGCCCAGGCGATCGAGATTCCGCGCATCGGTTATCAGAGAAGGATTCGCTCCTGCCGTCAGTGCCAACCCTGTGGTGGGCCATCCCGTGTGATAAATGCTCGCTAAAGTTCCGGACCATGGGCCACTGGACCAGCGCAATCCGAAATTGATGGCGTGCCGTTGATCCCAGCTTCGCGGCACATTCAGTCCGGCTATACGATCATCGATGCGCGACCAGGTGTAACCGAGCCATCCGCTCCATGCGCCGCCCGCGCGAAATTTAAGGAAGACCTCAGCGCCGTCGGCACGAGCTTCTCTTGCGTCAATTCGCACGCGATCAAATTCGCTTTCCGGAAACAGTACTTGCTGATCGAACAGATTCTCAAATCGCGGGTGTAAGTCTTCGTACCACTTTCGATACACCTCGACGCGCAGGTTGATACTCGCGTTCAGATCGTGATCGAAACTCACAATCGCATGATCGGCGTGCTGCGCAGGATAGAAATCCTCTCTGCCGTCTTCGACCTCCAATTCGTTGATTCCCTGGCTCTGGAAATATCGGCCCCAACTGGCGCGCAGCTGCGCTCCTGAATCGAAGCGATACAATGCGGCGAATCGTGGACTGAAATAGTGACGGTTCCGCAATGCGGGGGCGGACGCACCATAGTCCTGCGTGTCGAGGCGCAGCCCTGTCTGCAGGGTCACGCGCTTCCCTACCGCGAGCTTGCCATCCCAGTATGCGGACATCTCATAGCCTTTGGGGCGTGGTGAGTATTGCCGGCTGAGGCTCGATGCAGGCGATCCGGGAAAAGGATAATCAGGTTCAAATGCAAGGTCCAAGTCGTAGTTGTACTGGCCCCAAAGGCGTTGGACCTGTACCCCGAAGCGATGCGCGATTCGACCGTGCTCGACATCGCTATCGAGTTTGATGCCGGCGATGTGAAACAAACGATCATCTTTCAGCGCGATGAAGCGCGTGTCGGGCTGATCGACCGTACCTTCACGTTCATTCGTTAAATCCGTGTAGGATAAAATCAGCCGTGTGGAAGCCGCATCAGACCACGCGTGTCGCAGCGTCGCCCAGGCGTAGACATTGCTGTATTCCGCCACGGCCCGTTGCGAACCGCGGGATTTCAGCGCTTCTATGGAATCATCCGAAAGCAGCACTTCCATGGATCCTTCCGTGCTCTCGCCGAACCGGTAGTCAAGGCGGCCGAAACCGTCCGAGTAATGCGGCCGTCCAAATTCATTCTCGCTGAATTGCGCAAGATCGCCGGCATTGCCGCGGCGGGCAGATAACAGAATGTGCCCGCGCCCTTCGGCAAATTCCCGTGACATCAACGCGCTGGCATGAAAGAGATTCAGCCCCAGCTCGTAATAGCGGGGCTGACCCGGGCGAACGCTGGTGGCATCGACGATGCCGCTCATGCGCTCGCCGTATGGCGCCGGGAACCCGCCGGAGTAGAACTCAATTCCATCGATGAGCCGGGAATCGAGCAAGCTCACCGGCGTCATGAAATCTTTCAGGTGAAACGGCTCGTACAACCGTAAACCATCGAGCACGATGGCGCTTTCATTGGGCGCGCCACCGCGGATCGATCCCATGCTGGAGAACCCGTTCGTGGCCACCCCGGGCAGCCGTTGGAGGACGCGCAGTGTTTCGTCGGCAAGTCGGGGGGTGTTTTTCACCTCGTCCTGCGTGAGCGCCGCCTGGCTGGGGGTTACCTCCGCCGCGACCGCATAACGGCTCGACTGGACGATGATTTCTTGAACTTGCGCTGCCCCTGCCGCTGATTGATCGTTGCCGGCATTTTTTCGTTCTTGGAAAGACGGATCAGCAACGATGGCGTAGAGCTGAGGCGCCACCTGCGACAGCATCAACCCGTGAGGAGCGAGGACTTCCTGCGCCAGTGGAGTGCCGCGTGTCGCCGCGGGCTCGGTGGTAACCCGAAGCTCCGGCGGAACCCGCTGTGTGCTGTAGATAAACGTCAGCCCTTGCGCCCTAAGTTCGTCGAGAACATCACTGATGCGTCGGCCACGAAACTCCGCGAGGCAGGTCTGACAGGCCATCAATCCAATCAAGACCCATAGGCCCCGCCCCACCGACACCTGCATGATTTCAGTTCCTCTTACTCGCCCCGGGCCACAATTCGCCCCGAAAGGCGAAGACATAAACGCCAGCCAGAATCATCCAGACCAGAAACGCGCTCCAGATGTCATGCGAGAGGAAATGGGCGCCGCGCGCCTGTTGCGCCAGGCCGAAGACCACACCTACCAAGACGCCCAGCACTAGGCCCAGCCAAGCCAGCAGTTTACTGCGTTCCCGGAAGGCGAAGTACAGCACTGTCAAGGCGTAGCCGGAACTCGAATGGGCGGCCGGGAAGCACTGGCCAGCTTTCAGCAGAGCGGGACGGGACGCGAACAGCGGGATATGTGGGAAGGAACCCCCGAACTCCACCAGATCCCAAGGGCAGTGGACATTGGTCACCGTTTTCAGCAACCCGACGATACCAATGCTCAGAACCGCGGCCAGCACGAAATAGCCCGATGGACGTCGGTAGATTCGCAACGCCGGCGAGCGCAGCGAAACGATCCAAAACACCAGGACTGCGGCCACGATGAGCCGGACTGCCCACCGGCCGCCGGTGTGGATGAAGCCGGTGATCCACCAGCTATCGGCGCCCACCCAACGTGCGTCGTGGAAGAAATATGCGTGTGCGATAAGCGCGTCGGCCTGGAAAAACTCCAAGCCCCCAGCGACCGGAACAAACAACAGCACGGCAATCCATGTGAACTGCCAATACAAACGAAGGCGCAACGCCATTGTCAGTGGGCGTGCTCGGTCAGTGCGATAACTAGCGCGCCGTCTTTCGTTTCGTACCGATGCAATTGCGTCGTGGACAGTACGGCATCGAGCGCCGTGTTCAAATCGAGCCCGGCGATCGAGCCGCGCAGTTTCGCAGCGACCGCTGCCGTTTGTGCTTCGCTCGACGCATACACGAGCTTGCGCCCGGTCTCGCGCGCCAGCCATTCAAGGAACGACGACAGTGAGCGTCCGTCGATATCGAAAGGCGGTGCGACCTTTTCCGTCCAGCGCCAGTAGGCGTCCTGAGCGGGCAGTGGGCTGCGAATGACATCGCCAGTTTGACTCACATGAATGCGCTCGCCCGCGCCGCCTTCCTCTTGCTTCTCCCGAAGCGCGATCAACACCCGACCTTCGCGCACGCCCACATCGACACCGTCGGCTACCGTATGCACTGAATACTGCGTGCCGAGGTGCCGTATCGTCGCTGCCGCCGTTTCGACGGCGAAGGCGTGGTGCCGGTTCGGCGCCGCATCGAAATAAATCCCGCCCCGGTCCAGCCGCAAGCGATCCTGGCTCAACACGGTGATCGCTGTTCCTTGATCGAGCCGAACAGAAAAGTTGTCGCCAAAGTTCAGCGCTGCCCGTGTGTTGACGTCAGTGCGCAGGGACTCCCCCACCGCCAAAGACTGCCCGGCCGTGCGAACGGAAAAGTCGGAAGAGCCCTCGCGAGCGGCCTGCAGCTGACCATCAACGCGTGCGATCGAGGCCACCGTGACCGGTGCTACCGCCGTCTGCTGCCAAGGCGTTCGCAGCGCTACAAACCCAACGGCCGCCGCCAGAGCCGCGACACTTGCGGCGATGCTCCAGGTGCGGCGCCGCTGAGCGGCCCGATCCGCCACGGTGGAGCGCCAGGCATCGAAGGTAGCGGCGTAGACCTGGCGACGTGCGTTTTCCGAAGGCTCGACGCGTGAACCCGCTTGCCGCAACAGATCCTGAATGTATTCGTCATCGCCCATACTGAAGGTTTCAGAGTAACTCATATCATGTCCCCCGAAGGTCCGCGAGAACCTCGCTGGTCGTTCTGCCAAAAACCGACTCCACTGCCTCTCGAAAGGCCACTCTGGCGCGCGCCAGCAGCGATTGGGCCGCAGTATGTCCAACGCCGAGCCGCTCACCGATTTCCTGCACGCTGCAGCCTTCGATGTACTTCCATTCCAGAACATCGCCATAACGGTTCGGCAGCCGATCGAGGACCGACTGGACGATGCGGCGAGCCGCTTGGCTCTCATACGCATGTTCGGGACGGCTTTCGTCGCCGGCCTCGATGAATTCCATGGCGGAGCGCAGCTCCGGGTTGTCTTCGATCAGCACGACATTGTCGGCATGTCGGTTGTTCGCACGTAAGTAATCGACGACCTGCCGGCGGAAAATCTGGCAGAGCCAGGTGAACAAGGCGGCCTCACCACGAAAACTGGCGAGACTGCGGACGGCACGGACTAACGTGGATTGCACAACATCTTTGACGGCCTGTTCATCCTTTCCCAATCGCGGCATGGCAAAGCGATAGAGGCGCGGGAAATAGATATCGAAGAATGAACGGAATGCACCCTCGTTACCCGCCAGCATCGCGCGAATGAGTTCGCGGTCGTCTTTGAACTCGGTATTCATTACCTGCGGCACTCCTTGAGGATGTCGAGCTTTTCATCGTAGAGCGAATTACGAACGCCCGCCGCTCCGAGGAGCGTGTGATAAAAGTTGTCGTGGCTGCGCGGCTGTTGGGCTGAATTGCGCAAGCATTCGAGATTCAGTCGCGTGCGCTGCGCGTATCCAGCCGACGTCCAGATCAGCAGCGGTACTTCTTTTTGCGCGCGCGGTGCAATCGCATAGGGCATGCCGTGCAGGTAAATGCCTTGCTCGCCGAGGGATTCGCCATGATCGGACACGTAGATCAGCAGACTATCCAGTCGATTCTGAGCCGCGCGCAGCGCCTCGATCTGCCGCGACAAGACGTAGTCCGTGTAGGCGATGGTATTGTCATAGCTGTTGGCGATTTGCTCTTGCGTACAACTGTGCAGCGAGCTGGACGCGCAGGCGGGCTTGAAGATCTCGAACTGCGGCGGATATCGCTCCGAGTACGCGGGACCGTGACTGCCAATCTGGTGGAACACGATCACGGTATCGCGATCGATTTTTCCGAGCTTGTCGGCAAGATCCTTTAGCATAATTTCGTCGTAACAATATCCATTGGGACAAAGATCGCGATTCTCGTCCGAAGGTTTGTAGTCGATATGCTCTACGCGGGCGCACACCCCCTTGCAGCCTGCATTATTGTCGCGCCACTCCACATCAAATCCGCCCTTGGTCAGCACATCGAGCGCATTGGTATGGCCGCGCTCCTTATCGACATCGAATTCGGATCGAGAGAACTGGGAAAACAGACAAGGCAGCGAGACCGCCGTGGCAGTTCCGCACGATGACACTTTACCGAAATAGACAAGGCTCTCCTGATTCGACAGACGCGGATTGGTCGCTCGCGCATAACCGCCGAGCTGGAAGTTCGCCGCACGCGCGGTCTCGCCGACAACGACGAACACTACCAGCGGCTTGCCGCCGGCTGCCGCCATACGCGTGACAGGGCCGCCAGTGTCCACGAGCGCCACGCTTGCGCGCGCGCCTTTCCACCGACTTACGCCTAAGCGCGCGGCGCTCGCCACGGGCATCACCGGCACCAGCGCGTAGCGGATGGGCTTATGCTCACGCAGGAAAACGGCGTAATTCGACGAAGCGGTCAGCATTCCAAGGAATGACACCGCCAAGGCGCAAACAATGAACACGACACGTTGACGCAGTCGCGCCTTCCAGGAGATCTTCGGCAGATCGACCCGCCAAACGAGCAGCGCGGGCAAAAACCCCAGGACAAACACATGCAGCAGAAGTTTGGGAGTGATGAGGCCGCCGACTTCCGCCATGTCCGTCTGCATCACGTTGCGCAGCATGTCCTTGTCGAGGAGCGTCCCGTAGGCGCTGGCGAAGTACGATCCGATTGCGGCGACGATAAACAGGGCGCCAGCCAAGATTCGCAGGACCCGGCGTGTCGGAGCGAGCAGTAGCAGAATCGCCTGGAGCGTCAGCACCAGGATGGCGAGGGATCCTAAGAACAGGACCGCGCGCATCGAGGGAAACCACATGGCCTCGAAGGTGCGTTGCCAGAATGCGGCGTTGTAGACGACCAGCCAGAAGGCGGAGACCGCCAAGGCGAACACCAGCTCCGAACGGCACTGAATACGCCGCCGCAGGACCTGGGGCAAAACCCACGGGACAGATTGCCCCGGCACTAAATCAGGGGCTTTCCGTGTCAACGATGTGGCGTCTACTCGCATCCTTGTTAGACGGACCTATTGGGTCAAATCAATCGGTTTAGGCTCAAAAGGTTCGGCGGGTCTCGATCAGGAATTGCATGCGGTCGATCGTGGGATCGCCGTCCAGGGGGAAGGCCAGGTCGAGGTGAATGACATTTCCCAGCGCCGAGCGGCTGTTCCCGAGGCGCAATCCAACCCCGACATCCTTGAGCACGCCCTTGGAGGCGGTGCCGACGGGTGCCGTACCCCATGCCTGACCGGCGTCGAAAAAGACTGCGCCGCCGACATTGGCGAGCCGGAACGGGTACCAGTTGGAGAACAGGCGCTGCTCGATCGTGAAAAGCCATCGACCTTCGCCGCCCTGGTAACGTAGGGGGTAGCCGCGCAGGCCGCTATCGCCGCCGAGAGTCAACGGTTTGTCGGCGTCCAGATCGGAACCGATGTCGGTGGAAAGGCCCAGGTACAGCAGACGCCTCGGCGATTGTTTCCAGTAGTAGCGGGTCGCGAAGCTGGCGAGTGCGTTAGTGAGAGAACCGCTTTCCAACCGCCCGCCCAGCGATGAGTCGAGCATCAGCGATTGATGTGCGCCGACATCGAAGCCTTTGCTAAACTCGGCCGCCATCACCAAAGCGCTTCGATCCGCACCAAAAGTGGATGATGCAAATCCCAGCTTCACGCTGGCACGCCATCCAAGGGGCACGTCTTCTGTTCTTTCGATCTGATCGCGGTTGCGGGCGGTTCGATAGTCGTCTTCCAACAGCTCTAAACCAACCCACGGATATTGAAGTTTTCTGCTGGAGGGAACAAAGGTTGAGATCAGCGGATCTGGCAGTGCGCCGAATTGCGAATCGTCGACGGTGAACCCGGCACTCCAGCGCCGCACCCATCCATTGGAAAGTCCGCGTGAAAATCCCAGGTATGTGGTGAATGCCTTCTCGCGAACCTGATACTGATCGGCGATCTCACCCAGATTGTAGAGCGCATCCACGCGCCGATCATTCTTGAGATCGACACCGCCAGCCCAACGGGTGTCCAACGAGAAAAACGGGTGCTCCAGCGTGAATTCCTGGGTCTTGCCGTCGCTGTTGTCCGAATACTGCGCGTCCATGCCCCACCAGCTGCCCCAGAGTTGACGATCGGCAAACCGGAAAATCGTCGAATCCCGATCGACCTCGGATTTGCGTCCTACTCTCAACTGTTCACCGCGGCCGAGAAGATTCAGTTCCTCGACCTTGAAACCCGAAGTCGTCTTGCCTCCAGCGCGTCCGACGTTGAAGCCTGGATTTAGGGTCCAGACATCCCGGGTCACCACCTCAATATCGACCAGGCCGTCGTGATACGCAATAGGCCGTATCCAGGCGTCGTTGAGGTAGCGGGTGGTGCGCAGAATCCGCTCGGATTCCTGCAAAAGGCGGCCCTTATAGGGCTCCCCCCCGCGAAACAGGAGCTGGGAGGCGATGGTCTGCTGCCGGGTGCGGATGTGCAGGCGGTTGGCGAGCCGAAACAGCCGCGTGTTGTCGGCCGGTTGGGGGGGGTCAAAAATTGGGCGGGGGGCGATGATGATCCTCCCAATCCGGGCCCGGGCCGCCTCCAACTGCGCATCCGAAGGCAGGTCGGCGGAGCGCGGCAGGTCCTCCCGCTGGGCCCGCGACCCGATGCTGGGCAGCACGTTGCCGGTGCCGTCCGCAAAGCAGAGGCGCCCAGCAGTCAGCAGAACTATTGCGAACAGGGGGGCGCGGGCATCCATCCCTGTTTGACGGAGCAGCCCGTCACAATCAATCGCGATCCCGGTCGCGCCAAAACTGTCGACTGAATCACGGTGGATTATCCGGCCGCCCAACGTCTGACTCTGCAAGACGAAATGCGGAAGCGGAGTGTCCTTAATGATCAGAGTAATAGTTGCAGCCTTGGGACTGGCGTTCGTTGCCAACGCCAGCGCGGAGACTCCAGTGACGGAGGAACAGCGGGAAGTGGGCAGAGCCGGGGATACTCTGCAGTATGCAATTCCAATCGCGGCACTCGCGTTGACGTTTCTATTGGATCATGAAGACGGGCGGCCGGGCTTCCTCGGTCTGAATTTAAACGGCGATGATTTCTTGCATCTGAACGATTCACCGCGCCACGATTTGGCCTTGGCTTTGGGGCGCTCGTTTGTTATCACGCAAGGGCTGAAGTTTGCTGTAGACGAAAAACGTCCAAATGGCGGCAGCCATTCCTTTCCGTCAGGACATACATCGTTCGCCTTCACTGGCGCCGAATTTATTCGCAAGGAATATGGCTGGAAGTGGGGCATCCCTGCGTACCTCTTAGCGGGCTATGTCGGCTATTCCCGCGTAGAGTCGAATGCGCACTACACCCACGACGTGCTTGCGGGCGCCCTCATCGGGATCTTGTCCAACCATGACTTCGGCGAGATGAAAACCCGCTATGGAAGTCTTTCCTTCTCGCCTGGGTTGATGTCGAGCGACCATAGTCCTTTACTCGATCTTCCGGCTCAAAGCACTCCCACGTTCGGAGTGAGTTTCAAACTTCGGTTCTGACGCGTGTGGGTTCCGTGAAGCATCGATGTACTTGCTTCCGGTGATCATGCTGAAGATCAGATTCTGCCGCTCCAGAATGCTCGCCAAGATGCCTCCAGTCAGGTGAACAATCACACATACCAGAAGCGCATCGGCCAGCCACGCATGCAGGTCCAAGGGCCAATCCTCCCCCCAGAAACGATCCGTCTGGGAAATCCACCCGGAAAGCGCCAATAGCAGCACCAACGACCAGAGCACCAGCGCCATCGCCGTTCCAAGAGGATTGTGGCCCGCAGTGCGCGTTACGCGCCCTGTCCGCATCTCGCGCCAATGTAAAAGTATCCCGTGCAGGGATGGCCAGGACAGCCGGGCGGCACCGGAGCGATAAATCAGGCCGTAAAACAACCGCAGAGCAACCGCAGTGGTCGCCGCATAGCCCGCCCAGCGATGTAGGTCATCTCCCGATCCCTCGAAGAGATTGAAAATGACGATGGCCGCGATGCTCCAATGGGCGATGCGCACCGGGCGCGTCCACACCCGCACACGCATTGCCGGCAGCGCCGCCGTCACGCGATCAGCCTTTGATTTCCGACTTCACGACGGTCAATGTTTTGGTGTCGAAGTAGATTTCGGCCTTTTTCCCCTCTTTGGTGAAGCCATAAATCTCATAGCAGTTGCCCGACACCTTGAACTTCTTGATCTTGTAACCCTCAGCCTCGAACTTCGCGCGCGCCTGTGCCTCGGTCTTCCATTCGGACTTCGGATGCGCCTCGCATTTGGCGTCCGCCATGGAGAGGGTCGGGACCAACAACACCGCCGAGGCGGCCAGAATCTTAATCATCGAAATCTCCTTCGGTAGGCTCCGCGTATTTATAGTAATTCTGCCGTTGTGCGCTGCCGCGCCGTCGCAGCGCCTCGCGCATCTGGACAGTGTGCTGGCCGGCACCTGTGACGAGCGAGAATTGCGCTCGCTTGCCGGGCTCTTTCACACGGGTGATCAGATTGGTTTTCTCGAACTCTTGCAGCGCGTGCTGGATCGTGGACATCGGCGCATGTTTTTGCGCCGCATACAGCGCCTTGTACACAGCGCCGACGTCAAACCGTGTGCCGTCTGCAAAGCCAGTTTCGAGGAATTGAAAGATTTTAGCCCGCGTGTAGGTCATTTCCAGGTTCCCAATGATTTGCGCGGGTTAGCGTGCGCACCGGCATGAAACCGGTGCGCAACGCCACGGGTGATCTGGCTTCACCCTTCAACATCGGCTCAGAACTGTGCAGTCACCACCACGCGCGCGGCTCGCGGCGAGCCCGGCGTGATGTTTGTGTTGCTGTTGGCAAACTGGAAGTATTCCTTGTCCAGCAGGTTCTCAACATTGAGCTGAGCGTGCCAACGGTCGTTCATCGCGAAGTACACCGCACCATCGACGCGCGTGAAGCTCGGCAGTGTGACATTCACGGCGCCGGGAGACAGATTCTCGGTCGCTGCAAAAATTTCAGCACGGTTCACGATCCCTAATCCAAATCCCCAGCTGCTCGACAGATCGTAGCGATTCCACAGGGAGAAGTTGGTCTTGGGCAGTCCCGACAGGCGCGCACCCTGCAGAACAGTTCCCGACTGATTGCTGCTGATTTCGGCATCCTGGTAGGTTGCAGCAGCAATAATGCTCCACTGGTCAGTCACGTTGCCGGCCAGGCCGAGTTCGACGCCTTTGTTCTCCTGCCCCCCCACCAGCATTAGCGTGCCAGCCGGCGGCCCCCCCGGGGTCCCCGCTGTGGGATCGGCGACCGCGACGTTGGTGCGCTCAAGCTTGAATAGCGCGGCGGTGAAGGCGAGATTCTCCGTCGCATCCCACTTCAAGCCCACTTCGTAGTTCTTGAACTCTTCCGGATCGAGAGCGGAATTGGTGGCCGAGAGGGATGCTAGCTGGTCTCCCGCGCGCGGCTGATACGTGAGCGTGTACGAGGTATATAGGGACAGCGCTTCAGCCGGCTTGTAGACCAGCGCCAGCCGTGGCGACAGCAGATTGTCCTTGGAACTGAAGTCTTGCGCGGTGCGGTTGTTGCGCAGATCAACCTTGAAATTGTCGTAGCGCAAGCCCGCGATCACGGTGAACCGCGGATTGAACGCAATTTCGTCCTGCAGATAGAGCGCAGCAATCTTCGCCGTACCGCTGTTGTCGGCATCTGTCCCATTCTGTCGCCAGCTCAATGGGAACGTCGTGCGCGGATTGGTCAGCAAAGCATTAACGGTAGTGGTACCCACCGCCACGGAATCGAAGAAACCGGTGCTGCGGAAGTTTTCCGTCTCCTGGCGACCGAGCTCAAGGCCAGTGAGGAACTTATGGGTAACAGCGCCGGTGTTCAAAACGAAGTTCAAATCGGTTTGATTGAACACGTTCTTTCGATCCGTGGCGTTGTTGTACGCCGAGATCTGGACGATCGAACCCGCGGCGTAGCTGCCTGCCGGCAAACCGGTGGGATTCACTGTGGTGGTTGTATTTACGGTACCCGGAAAGACGTTCTGGTAGAACTTTTCGTAATCACCGTAACGGGTGCGATTACGAAGCACCACGGTGTCGCTGAAGCGGTGCTCCACCATCAGGTTGGCCATTTTCACGGTGGCGTACGTAGGAGACTGAACGGGATCGCCAAAGAACGTACCCGCATCGGTTTCGAGCGGACGACCGAGATAGGAAGACACACCGCGATCCGCGACGCGTTCATCGTGGAAATACTCCACGCCGAACGTCGCGCGCGTGGCGTCGCTGGCGCGCCAGGTCAGCGTGGGATTCACGCCATAGCGCTTGAGCGTCACATCGTCACGATAGCTGTCCGAGTCCTCGTACATGCCGTTGACGCGAAACGCCACGCTGTCGGTGAATGTCTGGCCCACATCCGTGGTCACGCGTTTGTTGCTGTTGGACCCAAATTGCAGCGTCATTCCCCGCACCGGATCGAAACCGGCTTCCTTGCTGACACGATTGATGAGGCCACCGACACCGCCGCGGCCGAACAGCGCGCCATTGGCGCCTTTCAGGACTTCCAGGCGCTCGATGTTGTAAAGGTCGCGGTAATATTGGACGTCATCGCGCATGCCATCGAGGAAGAAGTCACCCGTCGAGGTATTGCCGCGGATGATGGGGGTTTCCCGGTTGCCTTCGCCCTGAGCGGTGCCCACACCCGGCACGTACTGCACGGCGTCGCCGATGTTCTGGACATTCAGATCGTCCAGCGTCTGACGCGTCAGGACGCTGATCGACTGCGGCACATCCCGCAACGGTGTATCCGTCTTGGCCGTGGAGGTCGATGATTCCGCCTTGTAGCCTTGGTCCTTGACCTCGGCGTTGATGCGGACGGTGGACAGGACCTGGGGCTTCTGCTCGCTGGAATCGGCGCCATAGGCGGCTGAGACCGCCAGGAGAGGCAGGCTGATAACGCCTGCCCGGAATATCTTGCTCGACATGGATAACCTCACCTGTTGGGAAACCTAAATGCGAATGGAGTACGAATAAGAATGATTCGTATTAGAATGACAGGCAATATGTCGGAAAAATGTCGGGGTTTGGACGTGCCCTGTAAGAATTTACTCAACGGGGTCGATACTGAAAAACCTTGTCAGCGCTGCCCTGCCGGGCGCACTCGACGGATGCCGGCGCACTGACCAAAAACCACCGATCGCCGCTAGAGGAGCCGACTTCCGTCGCTTGGCTGGCAGGAGCGAAGCACGGATTCAACTGATTCTCGTTGACCATGAGCTGGCGATTCGGCGCTTCGTTCAGCCAGCGCGCGGCATCGTAGGTTTCCGCGGGCCCCTCACGCCAGCGAGCGTGTCCGAAGTTCACAATCGGCCGCTTCAGATACAACAGAAACTGTTCTTTGTATCCCACGAGTCCGAGCTCGCGCGCTGGATCGGCGGCGGCTTCAAGTTTGGCAACAAAACCGCTCGCCGATCGTCCGCCGTTGATTCGCGGTGAGATGACGACGCTGAATACCAGCCAAACGATGCTCATCACCCACGCGGTGGCCAGCAGCCCACGCCGCGCTTTGAACACGGCAAGCACGATAGCGCCCAGGATCGAAATAACCGCCAACGGAGGCAGGATATTCGCCCCTGCTTTTTCGATCAGCTCGGCAGTGCGTTCGGGCTTTATCCAGGTCAGAAAAACAAACACCGCCGCGCACACCAACACGACAAAGGTGGAAAAGATGGCGCCTGCACGCTGCACGCCCCTTTGTTGCGCCAAGTTCTTGAGCCACTCCCCCGAGAGCAAAGCGAGCGCCGGCAATGCGGGGAAGATATATACACCCCGTTTGCCTGGGCTCGCGCTGAAGAAAACCAAGACTAAAACGATCCACGCCAACGGCAGAAGGACGCGCGCATCGTGTGCCAGAATTCTCTCCTTCCATCGCGGCGCCAACCATGGGATCAGGATGGCGAGTGGAATCCATAACGATACGATGACGGTGAAGTAGTAGTAGAACGGCTGATGGTGATGCCAGGCAGCGGTGTAACGCTGCGCGGTTTGATGAAGTAGGATTTCATCTCGATAGGCGATCAGCGATGGGTCGCCACTGCCGGCGACAGCGATCAGCATCGGTACCAGCCAAAGGCCAATGGCTACAAAAAAGGCTGCGGGAGCGATCGCCCACGTCCAGCCTGTGCCGACGTGCGGCAAGGTCCATTGTTTTCGTCGCGCATAGGCATACGGCAGCAACACTAGGAACGGCAGAAATCCCACTCCCTTGGTGATGACGCCGAGCCCAGCCGCAAATCCGCCCAGCGCCCACCATCTCACTCCATGACCCAATAGGAGATAGCGCAGGAACGCATAGAGTGACAGTGTGGTGAGAGATACCAGCACCATGTCGATCTGCGCTCGCTTGGCCTGCAGCGTGAACTGCACGGCGAACAGTAATGCCAGGGCCGCCCACCGGCCGGCCTCGCGATCCCATAGGCGCCTTCCCAGATCGTAGACCAGAGCGAGCGTCCCGAGACCTGCGAGTAGCGAAGGCAATAGAAACGACAAGCGTAGTGAGCCGGTCAGCCAGTAGAACGCCGCGATGAGCCACATGAAAAGCGGCGGCTTGTCCGGGTATGGATCCCCGCCCACCTGCGGGAACAACCACTGGCCGGTGGCGACCATATCGCGTGCGATCAGCGCGAATCGAGGCTCGTCTGCAGGCCAGGGATCGCGCCACCCGAGGCCTGCAGCGATCAACAGCAAGGCCATGCCACCGATCGTCCACAGATCGCGAATGATTTCTTTCTGGTTCAACGTCTAACTCTTTCGGTCATGAAAATGCTCGCCATTAGGCGAAAATTCCGTTGTTGCAATAGCGTGGGAGCGTATTTTGAACACCGTGCTTTTTGAAATCCTGGGCATCAACGTCACGCCCTGGAAAATCGTCGGCTATGTGGGCGTTTTCCTTTTTGCCGGCCGCTGGTTCGTGCAACTCCACGCCTCACGTCGCGCCGGCCGTCCGACCATGCCGAGGATGTTCTGGTACATGAGCATTGCCGGCAGCATCATGGTCCTCAACTACTTCATTTTCGGCAAAAACGATTCGGTCGGCGTGCTTTCCAACGCGTTTCCGTTGACCGTGGCGCTGTACAACCTGTGGCTCGACTTCAAATCGAGCCGCCCCGCCTGACAGACAAGCGTGATTCATTCCTCTGTCACCTTGAGCCCTGCCTGGTAGCGGGCCCTCAGCCACATCACGCCCCAGATGTCGACGATACCGACCCATAGGCGGTTCAACATGCCGTACTTTGAAGTGCCGCGCGTGCGCGGTCGATGGCTCACCGGCACGGACGTCACTGCATAGCCAGCCCGCTGAAACAGCGCCGGCAGAAAGCGATGCATGTGATCGAACCTCGGCAACTCCATATACGCCGCTCGATTCATCAGCTTGATGCCGCACCCCGTATCCGGCGTGCCATCGCCGAGCATTTTCGAGCGCACCGCATTCGCAATACGCGACTGGAATTTGCGAAAGCCGGTGTCTTTGCGCGTGGTGCGATGGCCCTGGAACAACGCGATCGTGGAGTTCTGCGGCTTCAACCTCGCCGCCAGCAGTTTCGGCAAATCTGCGGGATCGTTCTGCCCATCGCCGTCGAGCGTGCCGATCCACTCCGCGCGCGCGTCACGCACGCCGGTGTTGACCGCCGCGCTCTGACCGCTTCGGAACGAATGCCGAAGCAGGCGGATCTGGGGGGCCGATTTTCGAGCTTCCAGCACCGCGTGCGCGGTGCCGTCCGTGCTGCCGTCATCGACGAACAGAATCTCAAACTCGCGCCCGCCCAGCGCCGTGGCAACTTCCTGTGCCAGTGGGCCCACATTGTCGGCTTCGTTGCAGACGGGGATGACAACCGACAGCTCGAGACTCATAGGCGCAGCATGACTAGGGAATATAGCCCGCACTGGGGGAGCGCCTATGGCGATCAAGATCGCGATAAGCGGCGCGCCCAAATAGGAATGGTTCGTATTAGACTATCACCGGTCACGTCGGAAAATTGTCGGAGTCGCGCTTCGTGGAAAGTAATAAGACGCAGAAAGGGCCGCCTTTTCGGGTATTGGTGGTGGAGGACAACCGCGACCTGGTCTCGAACCTGTTTTCCTATCTGGAAGCACGGCACTTCAGCTTGGACGCCGCGCAAGACGGCGTATCGGGTCTGCACCGGGCGCTCGAAGGTGTGTACGACGCGATCATCCTCGACTGGATGCTGCCGCGTATGGATGGGCCTGAGCTTGTGAGGCAACTACGCGACAAGGGTTTGGGCACACCCGTGTTGATGCTGACCGCACGGGATGAACTACCGAGCAAAATCATCGGATTCAAATCCGGCGCCGACGACTACCTCACCAAACCTTTCGAGTTGGCCGAGCTGGAGGTACGACTTGAAGCGCTGATCGCTCGCGGCCGGGGCCGCCATCGAGTTCTCCGGGTAGGAGATCTGACGTTTGATTTATCAACGCATGAGATCGCACGCGCCGGAACACCGCTGCGGATGCATGCCGCCTGCCGCAAACTATTGGAGGTGCTGATGCGTGAGAGCCCGGCCATGGTCCGCCGCGAGAGGCTGGAGCGGGTCTTATGGGGTGACGACCCGCCCGACCACGACATGCTCCGTTCGCATATCTACGAGCTGCGGAAAAGCGTCGATGCACCTTTTGAAACTAAATTGATTCAAACTCTGCCGAAGGTCGGCTATTGCATCGTGGCCGAGGCACAAAACCAGTGAACACTCAGGTAAGCCTTCGCCAACGCTTGACCATCGGCGTCCTTGTTTATGTCGTCATCCTCTCGATCGCCGTTGCGGCTCATGGCTACCTCGTCAATGAACGCGCGGAACAGAGTGTGTGGGAATCGCTGCTCGCGCACGAGTTCGCGCATTTCGAGAAGCGGCGCACGCAGGATGCGCACTACCATTGGGTGGATACGTCGACCCTGCAACTGTACGGTGCCTTCAACAACGTCAGCATCCCTTCACCATTTGACTTGCCAGCGGGCGTTCACGACGAAGTGAAACGCGAAGGTCGGCAGTTTGTCTTGCTCGTGCGAGGCGTCGGTGCGGCGAAGGCCGTCATGGCGCTGGATATTTCCGAGATGGAAGACAGCGAACAGGCGCTGATCTGGACCATTGTGATTTCATCCGGTGGGCTCGTTATTTTTTTGGCGGTGGCGACGTACTTCGGCATTGGGCGGCTGGTCCGGCCACTGGTGGAGATGGCGCGTGAAATCACCTCGCTCCATCCGGATCGGCGCGGACAGATCATCACCGTGCCGCCGTCCGCGCCGCAGGAGGCGGTCGTGATCGGACAAGCCTTGAATGGGCATTTAAGGCGAAGCGATGAATTCATCGAAAGGGAGCTGACATTCATTCACATGACGAGTCACGAGCTGCGCACGCCGATCGCCGTGATTGCCAGCACCGCGGAGGTGGCACTGGATGCTAAGACATCCGACCCATCCCGAACGGCATCTGCGGCGCATTCTGCGTGTCGCGCAGGACATGAAGGAGTTGGTAGCCCTGCTGTTGGTGCTGGCCAAGGATCCCGAGCGATTGCATGCAACGAGCGAGGTCGTGAATATCCACCAACTCCTTCCGGTCATCGTCTATGACCACCTATTCCTGGCTGAACGCAAGGAATTGGCGTTCGAGCTGGAAAACGATTCGCCCTTGGTCGTTCACGCGCCTGCGCAAATCGTCCGCGCCACGATCGGAAATCTCATCCGCAACGCGATTGAAAACAGCGAGCGCGGAATCGTCCGCATCGCCACGACACCCGCATCGCAAGTCATCATCACCGATCCCGGTCACGGTATGTCCGAGGAGGAGTTGACCCATCTGTACTCCCGTATGGCACGTTCCGGGATGGTGACCCATGGCAGTGGGATCGGCCTCGATCTGATTCAGCGCATCTGCAGGCACTTCGGCTGGACGATTGAGTTTTCATCGCGGCCTAAGCGAGGCACCTGTGTGGTTCTCGATTTCAAAGCAAGGCCCGCGTGAATTTTTAACGTGACGAATTCGCCGTTGCCGCCAGACGCACCCGGTATGCAATCGTCTCGTACAGCAACACCCACAGCAATGCCCATGCCGTGCCGAAGGTCCAGCCGGCGATCACGTCCGTTGGCCAATGCACGCCAAGAATGATCCGACTGATACCGACTAACAATGACAGCAGCGCCGCGGTCGTGAGAATAAGAACGCGTTCGGCGCGCGATGAGCGAAGGCTCGCAATCAGCGCGGCGATCGTCAGATACACTACCGCCGACATGCTGGCATGAGCACTCGGAAAAGCAGCGCCCGATACCACCAGATGCGCCAGCCCCGGATCAGGCCGTAACCGGCCGAAGCCTGCTTTCAATAGTGTCACGGCCAGCGAACCGGACAGCGCGGCCGCGACCACTAGAAGTGCCATTCTGCGATTTGACAGCTGTAGCAAATAGCAGGCGACGAACAGGCTGATCGCGACCAGCACGGCCACGCTGCCGAGCGCGGTTACATCGCGCATCGATTCCGCGAGTGCTGGGGAGGCGTCTCTCAGCGATTTGGCTGCCTTCAGTATATGGAGGTCGAACGCGCGGGTCTCCCCTTCGAGAACTTCGCTGCCGAGAATTGCGAATACCAAACCCAGCAGCGTGATGAGCAACCCAAATCCGAGGAATGCGAGGACGGGCTGGTCACGTTGCTTCAGTAACCGATACCAGGCGGTTGAACGGTCAAGAATGCCAGCGTGCCGATCGCGCATATCGACTCCATTTGCAAAGGCGATTGAGGTTGGACGCTTCGAGCGCCACTGATCAATCGCGACAGCCCCTTTCCCCCATCCACGGCGAGCCCTTTCAGGCTTGGGGCAACACCACGCGCGCGATAAGGCCGCTTCTGTCCGTTCGATTGTGCAGGCTTACCTGGCCGCCAAGCTGTTTGACGACGCTTTCCACGGTTGCGAGCCCGAGACCGCTTCCGGTGTTGTGATCGCCCGGCACACTGTAGAAGCGCTCGAATACCCGCTCGAATTGGTCTGGTTTCAGCCCAGGCCCCTCATCCCTGATCTCGATCCGCGCCGCGCCTGAATCGCTGGCGACGTTCAGGTCAATGCATCCGCCCGGCGGCGTGTAGCGCACTGCATTGTCCAGCAGATTGCCGCAGATGAGCAGCACGCGCGAAGTGTCGCCGCGCACGATCATTCCGGGTTCACCCTCGATTGACAGGGTCACGCCAGCTACGGTAGCGATCGGCGCATAGATCGCCTGCACCTCTTGCAGTGCCTCGTCCAGATTCACGACATGCCCATTGACCTCCGTGGCCGATTCAATTCTGGCGAGCGACAGCAATTGCTCGGCCAGGCGCGTCGCGCGCTGAATTCCGGCACGTAATTCCTTGAGGCGCGCCGCGCGTTCGCGCGGATCGGCGGACCCATCCAGCACATCGGCCTGCAGTTGCAGCGCCGCCAGTGGAGTTCTCAACGCGTGCGCCGCATCGGCGATGAAATGCCGCTCACGTTGCACGGCCAGTCCCTGCCGTTCGAGCAAACGATTGATCTCCTCGGCCAGAGGCGCGATCTCCTTCGGCAGGGATTGCCATTGCAGGGCTTCACTCGACAGCACATGCCGCTGCGATACGGCTGCCGCGACTTCGCGCACCGGCTGCAACACTCTGCGAATGACCCACGCGATCACCAGCGCGAGGACCGGAAGAAGAATCAGCAATGGTAGAAACGCTGCCAGCGCCGCCGCTTCAGCCTGATCTTCGCGCGTGTCGATCGGCTGAGCGATCTCGATGTGATGCTCGCCGAGCACCGCTGAGTAAACGCGATAGGATTTTCTTCCCAGCGTCGTTTCCGTGAATCCCGGCGTCGTGGCGACCGGCGTGCTCATCGCCGCAGTCGATGAGTATTTCAGTTTGCCATCCGCGTCCCAGACGCCCACCTCGATGTCCTCATCGAATTGCGCGGTGCGCGGCACACCCGCGGATTGCGTCGCGACGATGGCCGCGATTTGCTGCATCTGATTGTCCAGCAGATCCTTGGCTTCCGAATTCACCTGCCGATAGGCCACCAGCGCCGAAGCGGCGCCGACGATTGCGATGACGATCCACAGAGAAACCAGGAGACGCCCGCGCAGCGATGTCATGGGTCGGTCGCCACGCGCCAGCCAACGCCGCGCACGTTCTCGATCTGCTCGCCACCGATTTTTTGGCGCAAGCCGTGGAGAAGAAATTCAATGGCATTGCTGTCCACTGAATCCTCCCAGCCGTAAATGCGCGACTCCAACTGCGCGCGCGACAGCAAAGTGCCAGGGCGCTGCATGAGCGCGTGCAGCAGCGCGAACTCACGCGCCGTCAGCTGAATGCGCTTGTTGTCGCGCGTGATGGTGCGCGAAGCCGGATCGAGCGTGAGAACAGCCGTTTTCAGCTCGGGTTCAATGCGCCCACTGTGGCGCCGTGCGAGCGCACGGATGCGCGCCTTGAGTTCCGCCAGCTCGAACGGTTTGACCAGGAAGTCATCCGCACCCTGATCGAGGCCCGTGACACGGTCACCCAGCGCATCGCGCGCGGTGATGATGAGCACGGGAATATTGTTGCCGGCACGGCGAATGTGCCGCAGGACCTCAATGCCGGTTTTCTGCGGCAGTCCCCAATCCAGCAATGCGATGTGGAATTCGTTGCTCAGGTCCTGCAATGCCGCTTGCGCCTGGGCGCCATCACGCACCCAATCGACCGTATAGCCCTCGTCATTCAATCCGCGCATCAGGCTGGCGCCGATCATGGGGTCGTCTTCGACAATCAGGATGCGCATATATGGCATCCTATCGCCTTATGAAAGTCGAAATCACCCAGCTTCGGGTCCATACCGACCCCCGAGGCGCCATCTTCGAGCCGCTGGAACCCGCGCTGTTGTCGGGCTGGCGAAATGTCCATGCCGTGGTGACGGAACCGGGGGCTATTCGCGGCAACCACCGCCATGTCCGCGGCACAGAAGTAAGCGCGGTGCTGGGGCCGGCCTTGGTCCGCTATCGCGATGAGACCGGCGTTCGCGACATCCAGGTTCCCGACAACGAGTGCTGGCGATTTGTCTTCCCCGCCGGTGTCCCGCATGCCTTCCAGAACACCGGGACGCGGCCATTCTTGCTCGTGTCGTTCAATACTGAGGAACATGATCCGCAGCGTCCAGATGCCGAACGGGAGGAGCTGATCGCAGCACAACCCCATACAGCGCCGGCATAACTAACAATACAACGGGGAGAGCTGCGACCAGGCCGGAAATGATGGCGATGGCGAGCGGGGTTTGCATGGCTGAACCTGTGCCCAATCCCAGCGCCAACGGCAATAACGCCAGGATAGCGATGGAGCCCGTCATGAGAATCGGGCGCAAACGATGGCGCCCGGCATCGATCAGGCTATTCGCATCGCGCCCGGGCAGCAGCGCCAACTCCGAGAAATAGAACACCGCGATTTCCGCGACGATGCCGACAATCATCGTCAAACCCATGAGCGCGGAGATGTTAAGTTCGGTCTGAGTGATCCAAAGGCCGATGAACACGCCCGCCGCGCTCAACAGGATCGTCGCAAGTATCGCGAGCACCACGCTCCACTCCTCGTACAGGTAGAGCAGCAGCGCCGTGACGAGTAGAACGGCCGCCGCAAATACCGCTGCCAATCCCCGGAAAGAGCGCTGTTGCTCCGCATACAGTCCGCCGTAGTCCACGCGCACCGAGCGCGGCAGGTTCATCCCTGCGACCACCTTTTTGACCTCCTTGATCGCAGAACCCAGATCGCGACCTTCGAGGCGCGCGGTGACGGCAATCATTTGTTCCAGATTCTCATGCACGATTTGCGGCTGGCCGGCGGCTACCCGTACATCAGCGACGCGTCGCAACGGAAAAGTGTGTCCATCCGAAGCGGCAAGTTGTAAATCCCGCAACGACTCGATCCGGGCGCGCAGCCCCTGCGGCGACCACAGGCGGATATCCAGCAGCTCCTCACCTGATTGGACTTGGCCGACGACAGCGCCGCCGATAAGTGCGTTCAATTGCTGCGCGATGCTGTCCGCGTCGATGCCTTCCAAGGCCGCCCTCGGGCGATCGACGCGGACCTCGAGCGCATCTCCCGCAACACGCAGCCCGTCCTGAATCTCGACCAAGCCGTGAATGTCCTTAAGTTTACTGGCAACCTGTGGGGCAAGCGTTTGCAGTCGCGCCAGGTCAGGGCCAAACAGTTTGACTTCGATTGGCTGCGGGACCGCCGTCAAATCGCCGATCAGATCCTCCATCAGTTGCAGAATTTCGATGGGCAGGCCCGGCACCTGGGATTCGATGCGTTGACGCAGGTCCGTCATGACTTCCTCGATGTCCCGGCGCGGCGGCGGCTTTAGTTTGATGAAGAAGTCACCCTCGTTGGCTTCCGTCAGTCCGCCTCCGAGCTGTAAACCCGTGCGCCGTGAATAGGTGGCTACTTCAGGCGTGGCGCGGATCAAGTCTTCCACCTGGCGCAACAGGCGGTCGGTTTCAGCCAGTGAAGTGCCGGGTGCCGCGCGATAATCGAGGATGAAGCCGCCTTCGTCCATCGGCGGCATAAATCCAGAGGGCAGGCGCCAAAATGCCAGCGCTCCAAGCGCCAACAGCACACCCACTCCGATCCACATCCGTTTGGGATGACGCAGCGTTGCGGCTGCGAGCGTTGCATAGCGTTCGCTGAAGCCCTGATACCACTGCGGCGGCTGGCTCGCGGCGCTGGACTTTGCGGTGCGGCTCAATCGATCTGTCAGGAGCGGCACGGCCAGCAAAGCGACGAGGAACGATACGGTCAAAGCACAGGCCATGGTCAGCGCCAGCGCACTGAAGAACCCACCGGTCACACCGGAGAGAAACGCCAGAGGAACAAAAATGACGATAGTGGCGAGCG
>OEIU01000140.1_pt1 | contig 72893 bp, 64 predicted proteins | sample 1539221 | NCBI WGS metagenome assembly OEIU01 (sample SAMN03792071, study PRJEB22550) | activated sludge metagenome | feature: wastewater treatment plant; material: activated sludge; isolation source: Wastewater treatment plant of a petroleum refinery complex | place: Argentina: Zarate | collected...
GGGGGGGGGGCGATGGGCTGCCGCGGGACCTGGGCCGGGTGGCCGCCCGGGCCCGGCGGGGGGCGCCGCCGTTCGGGGTGCGGCCGGACGGGGAGGCGGCGACGTTCGCCCGCCTGCGGGAGGAGGCCGCCGGGCCCGGCGCCGTGCGTGCCGCCCGCCGCGGCGGCGGCCGGTCCGCGGCGATGCTGGCCGCCGCCGCCGTGGCCGGCGCGCTGGTGGCGCTGGGCATCGGCGGCGGCGGGGGCGGCCCCGCCGACGGCGCGCTGGAGGTGGCCGGGGTCCTGCGCGGCGACGCCACCGCCGCCGTGGCGGGCAGCGTCGAGGTGCGGCGCACCGCGCTGGGCCGCGAGGTGCACCTGCGGTCCGACGCGCTCCCCGTGCTCCCGTCGGGGCGCTTCTACGAGGTGTGGTTCGTGGCCCCCGACGACCGCCCCGGCGACCCGCACCGGATCTCGGCCGGGACCTTCCACCCGGACGCGCACGGCCACTCGGACCTGACGCTGCACGCCGCGGTCGACCCGGCGCGCTTCCCGGTGGTCAGCGTGACGGCGGAGGACGGGGGCGACGACCCCGGGCCGGGCCGGGAGGTCGCGCGCCTCAGCCGATGACCGGTGCGGGCCCGCCCTCGAGGTCGGCCGACGCGCGGCGGTACAGCCGCTCCACGTCGATCTCGGCGCACGCCCGGCGCCACTCCTCCGCGAAGTCGGTGGGGTGCAGCAACTCCTCCACCTCGTCCTCCCCCTCCAGCACGGCGAGCAGCGCCCCGGTCATGGCCGGGTCGTAGAGGATCCCCGCCTCCACGGCGAGCTCCTGACGCGCCACGTGGGCGGGCTTGCGGGCGCGGAAGGGGCGCGCGCCCGTCATCGCGTCGTACGAGTCGCAGAGCGCCACGAGCCGGCCGAGCGGCGGGATCTCGGTTCCGCGCAGGCCCATCGGGTAGCCGCTGCCGTCCCAGCGCTCGTGATGGCTGCGTACCCCGTCGACCGCCGCGGGCATCAGCCGCATGTGGGCCAGGATGTCGGCACCCCACCCGGCGTGCTGGTGGATGAGCTCCCAGTCCTCTGCCGACGGGCGCCCCGGCTTGCGGAGCACGTCGTCGGGCAGCCCCACCTTGCCGATGTCGTGGACCAGCCCCGTGAGGTGCGCGAGGGCCACGTCCTCCGCCGACCACCCCAGCTCGGCGGCGAGCAGCCGGCAGAGCCGGCCGACGGCGGCCGAGTGGCGCGCGGTGTAGCGGTCGCGCAGGTCGACCATCCCGACGAGCCCCGGGACCGTCCCGGTGGCGACGTCGGTCAGGCGGCTGGTCGCGGCGAGCGCGGCGTCGCGGGCGCGGGCCGACTCGGCCATCGCCTCCTCGCGGGCGGCGACGGCCGCCTCGCGCTCCTCCACGGCCTCCTCACGGGCGGCCAGCGCCTCGGCCATCTGGCGGGAGCGGGTGATCAGCAGCAGCAGCATCCCGACGGCCACGGCGCCGATGCCGGCGGCCGCGGACTTCACCGCCACGCCGTCCACGCCCTGCACGAGGTTCACGAAGGCGATGAGGATGGTCGAGCCGATCAGGTCGGCGCCCACCATCGGCTTGAGGCACCGCCGCCACACCGCCAGCGGCGGCTCGCCGTACTTGAGGGCGATCATGCCGCTCACCAGCAGGTGGTTGGCGGCGAAGAACGCGACGGCCCCGGCCGCGGCCCCGAAGAACCAGCCCGCCTCGCCGGCGTCGCTCCGCCGGCCCCACGCCCAGGCGCCGTGCGCCGTCGCCACCGCCGCGGCGGCGGCCAGCGCGACGCCGCCCGCGTTGGACAGCACCACCCACCGGCCGTAGGCGCGGTTGTCGATCGCGGCGAGGACGCCGCCGAGGGCGGGCGCCACCACCGGCGGACACACGAGCACCGCCGCCAGGATCGGCAGGTGGTTGAGGCTGATGGCGCTGCGCTCGCTCGACTGCACAACACGCGGGTGCAGGCACAGCAGCCCCGTCAGGACGACGGCGACCAGCGCCGGATCGAGCGTGGGGATGTCCATCGCGCCGAGGGCCAGCACGGCGGCGGCACCCGCCACGGCCAGCGCCACGGCGTAGACGCGGTATCCCAGGGGCAAGGGCTCCACCGGGACGACGATACTGGCGGTTCCGACCGATCCGCTACGCGCTCGACGGTCAGGAACCGCCCCCGACCGGGGGGTTCGTGCGCCCGGGGCCCCCCGAACCGGGGGGCCCGCACGAGCGCGGCCGCGCGGTCAGCGCCCGTACACCGTCCCGCCGAGCGCGGCGAGGAGGGCGGTGAGGCTGGCGGCGGCGGCGAAGAGACGGACCTTCATGGTGGATCCTCCGTCGGTCGGGGGTCCGACCGTCCCGGGATGCGGGACGGCCGAGGGGTGGGCGGGATCCAAGCCGCCGGAATGAGGGCGTTCAACGGCATTTGCGCCACTCAATCGAGTCGAACTGGGGCGAAGTGCCGAACCAACGAACCGACACGGTCCGATATCCCCGATCGGGGGATCTGGCGGTTTGAATGGGGGTGGGCGCACGGGGGCCGCCGCCGGTCCAATCGAGAACACGCGCGTTCGATTGCGTGCGCCGGGACCGGGGTCCGGTCCCCCGCCCTCTCCGGTGATCGGGTTCCAGCCGACGCCGCGGCCGCCGGTGTCGCGCCGTTCAATTGAACATCGGTGTCCGCTCGAATGAACGCGCGCGGCGGACCCGGGGCTGGTCCGACGGAGGGCGGGAACGGGCCGAACCCGTGATCGACGGGAGAGGGCGGGGTCGCGGACGCTCCGGGTCGGACGCGCCGGGGCCGACGCGCCCGCCCCGGACGGCTCAGCGGGGCGGGAGGGGCACCGCGACCGCGCGGAACCCGGGGGCCTCGAGCCGCCCGGCGGCCGCCTCGGCGGCCGCGCGGTCCGGGAAGATCCCCGCCATGCAGGCCCCGCTGCCGCACAGCAGCACCGCGGGGGCGCCCGCGGCGCGGAGGGCCGCCTCGCGCTCGGCCAGCGCCGGGGCGAGCGCCCGCGCGGCCGGCCACAGGTCGTTGCGCAGCCACTCCCCCAACGCGGGCATCGCCGATGGGGGGTCCCCGGGGGCGGCGGCGGCGGGCGGCGGGTCCTGGTCGAAGCGGGCGTACACCGCGCCGGTGGAGAGCCCGGCGGCGGGCATGGTGAGGAGCGCCGCGAACCGGGGGGCGCGGGCGGGCGTGAGGGCCTCGCCGCGCCCCTCGGCCCACTGGGCGCCGCCGCGGACGAGGAACGGCACGTCGGACCCCACCCGGGCGGCCACCCGCTCCAGCCGGCCGGGGCCGAGCCCCAGGCCCAGGAGGCGGTCGGCGCCGACGAGCACGGCGGCGGCGTCGCTCGACCCGCCGCCCAGGCCGGCCTGGGCGGGGATCCCCTTGTCGATCTCCACCCGCAGCGGCAGGGGGCGCCCCACCTCGCGCTCCAGCTCGTCGAGCGCGGTCCACGCGAGGTTGGCGGGCCCCTCGATCCCGGCGCAGCGCACGGTCCGCTCCGTCGCGGCCTCCACCCGCACGCGATCGCGCGGCGCGTCCAGGGCGATCATCAGGCTGCGGATGGGGTGGTAGCCGTCCGGGCGGCGCGGACCCACCAGCAGACGCAGGTTGATCTTGGCGGGCGCCTCGACGGTCAGTCCGGCCACAGCGGCTCCTCTGACAAGGCGGCGAAGGCGGCCGGGGGGACGGCCTCGGGCCGCACGCCGGGTGGCAGGCCCGCGCGGGACAGCGCATCGACCACCCGGGCGCGGTCGGCGCCGGCCCCCGCCAGCGCGTTGACGAGGGTCTTGCGCCGCGCCGAGAACGCGGCGCGCACCACGGCCCGCACCTCCGGCGCCGGGCCGGGCGCCACGCGCCGCAGGGCGACCAGCGCCGAGTCGACCCGGGGCCGGGGCGCGAACACCTCACGGCCGACGGCGCGGCGGAACGTCACCCGGGCGGTGAGCTGGATCAGCACCGACGGCGCGCCGTAGAGGCGGGATCCCGGCCCCGCCAGCCAGCGGTTGACCACCTCGCGCTGGGCCATGACGCACCAGCGCTCCACGGTGGGCAGCGCCCACAGGCTCTCCGCCACGAGCGGCGTGGCGATGGCGTACGGGAGGTTGGCCACCAGGGCGGTCGGCGGCGGGTCCAGGGCCCCGAGGTCGAGCTTCATCGCGTCGCCCCAGTGGACGCGGACGTCCCCCGCCCCGGCGATCGCGTCGCGGAGCGCCGCCTCCAGGCGGCGGTCCATCTCGATGGCGTGGACGGTGCGGGCGGCGCGCGCGAGTGCCGCGGTCAGGACCCCGAGCCCGGCACCGACCTCGAGCACCACGTCGTCCGGGCCGACGGCCGCCTCGCGCACCGCCAGGTCGACCAGGTTCTCGTCGAGCAGGAAGTGCTGGCCCAGGTCGGTGTCCGGCCGCAGGCCGTGGGCGGCCAGCAGGCGCATGACGCCCACCCGCGCGGGCGGCCGCGCGGGCCCGGGGTCACCAGCCGAAGACGCGGGCGGCGTTTCGGGTGGTGAGGGCGTCGAGCTCCGCCTCCGTGACGCCGCGCAGGCCGGCGATGAAGCGCAGCGTGTGCGCCACGTTCGCCGGCGTGTTCGGCCTCCCGCGCCGCGGGACGGGCGCCAGGTAGGGGCTGTCGGTCTCGACCAGCAGCAGCCGGTCCGGCACGTCCCGCGCGGCGGCGTGCAGCGCCTCCGACCTCGGGAACGTCGTCTGCCCGGCGAAGCTGGTCATGTAGCCGCGCTCCACCACCTCGTCGAGGTGCTCCGGGATCGAGAAGCAGTGGAGGATCACCGGATGGCCCTCGGCCTCGGCGGCCAGGACGTCCAGGGTCTCGCGGGCGGCGTCGCGGGTGTGCACCACCACCGGCAGCCCGGCCTCGCGCGCGATGCCGATCTGCGACGCGAACGCCCGCCGCTGGTCCCCGGGGGCGGCGTTGGGCCGGTGGAAGTCGAGCCCGCACTCCCCGACGGCCACGACGGCCGGGTGGGCCGCGAGGCGGGCGATCCACGCCTCGTCGCCGGGGCCGTAGCCGTCGGCGTCGTAGGGGTGGACGCCGACGGCGGCGCGCACCATGTCGTGGGCCTCCGCCAGCGCCACGGCGCGCTCGCTCGACTCCAGGCCGACGCCGATCGTCACGACGCGCTCCACCCCCGCCGCACGAGCCTCCGCGAGGATCGCGTCCGGCTCGCCCTCGCAGGAGTCGAGGTGGGCGTGCGTGTCGACTACGCCGCCACCTCCTCGACGCGCGGGAACAGGGGCCCGGCGGGCGCGACCGTCGCGCCGGCGCGGCCGGCGCCCCAGGCCGCCGAGGCCAGCGCCACGTCGGCGGGGTCCTGGCCGAGCGCGGCCAGGATGCGCTCCGCGGAGCCCGGGATGACCGGCCACAGCATGATGGCCACCGCCCGCAGCCCCTCGGCCAGCGCGAACAGGGTCGCGTCCAGCTCGCCGGCCTTCCCCGGGTCCTTGGCCAGCGTCCAGGGCGCCCGCTCCTCCACCAGCCGGTTGAGGCGCTGCACCAGCCGCCAGGCGTCCTCGGCGGCGCGGGACAGATCGAGCTTCGCGAAGTCGGCGCGCAGGGCGGCGACGGCGGCCGCCACCTCGTCCGCGAGGGCGCCCTCCCCGCCGGTGTCGGCGGGCACGACGCCGTCGCGGTAGCGGCCGATCATGCTCACCACGCGGTTCAGGAGGTTGCCCAGCTCGTTGGCGAGCTCGCCGGAGTAGCGGGCCTCGAAGCCCTCGGCGGTGAACGTGCCGTCCTCGCCGAAGCGGACCTCGCGCACGAGGTAGTAGCGCAGCGCGTCGATGCCGTACTGGTCGATGAACGGGAACGGGTCGACGACGTTGCCCGTCGTCTTGCTCATCTTCTCGCCGCCCTTCAGGACGTAGCCGTGGATCATCAGCCGCCGCGGCAGCTCCAGGCCGGCGGACATGAGCATCGCCGGCCAGATGACGGCGTGGAACTTCAGGATGTCCTTGGCCATCAGCTGGAGGTCGGGCGGCCAGAACGCGGCGGTCAGGTCGTCGCCGGGGCGCGCGTACTGGAGCGCGGTGCGGTAGTTGAGCAGGGCGTCGATCCAGACGTAGATCGTCTGGCCGGGGTCCCAGGGCACGGGCACGCCCCACGCGATCTGGGCGCGCGAGATCGAGAGGTCCTCGAGGCCCAGCTCGATCATCTTGCGGGCCTCGTTGTAGCGGGCCTGCGGCTGCACCCAGCCGGGGTTCGCGTCGTAGTGGGCGAGCAGCCGGTCGCGGAACGCCGACATGCGGAAGAACCAGTTCTCCTCCTCCACCCACTCGACCGGCGTCTTGTGCACCGGGCACAGGCGGCCCTCGAGGAGGTCGGACTCGGGGTAGAACGTCTCCGAGGCGGTGCAGTACCACCCGCCGTAGCTGCCCTTGTAGACGTCGCCGGCCTCGTGGAGGCGGGCCAGGATGCGCTGGACCTCGGCCTCGTGCTCGGGGTCGGTGGTGCGGATGAAGAAGTCGTAGGTGGCGTCGAGCACGCCGCCCAGGTCGCGGAACCGCGCCGACAGCAGGTCGGCGTGCTCGCGCGGAGTGCGCCCCTCCTTCGCGGCCGACGTGGCGATCTTGCCGCCGTGCTCGTCGGTGCCGGTCAGGAAGAAGACGTCCTCGCCGAGCTGCCGGTGATGGCGGGCGATGACGTCGGCCATGATCGTCGTGTACGCGTGCCCGATGTGCGGGTCCGCGTTGACGTAGTAGATGGGCGTCGTGAGGTAGAAGCGTCCGTCGGCCACGACCCGAAAGTGTAGTCACCGCCGTGCCCCCGCCTCCCCGCGCCCTCGCCGCCGTCTGCGCCGTCGCCGACCGCCTCGCCGCGGCGGGCGTGCCCTGGCTGCTCACCGGCAGCGCGGGGCGGGCCCTGCTGGGCGCCGCCGCGCGACCGGCGGACGTCGACCTGGAGGTGGCGGAGGGCGACGCCGAGCGGGCGGCGGCCGCCCTGGGCACCGCGGCCGCGCCGGCGTCGGGGGGCGGCCGCTCGTCGCTGCGGGCGTCCGCCGTCCTGGCCGGCGTGGAGGTCGACCTGAGCGCCGGGTTCGCGATGGAGGGCCCGGAGCTGCGGCTGCCGGACGGGTACGCCCTCATGGCGGCGTGGGCCCTTCCGGCGACGGCGGCGGGACGCCGGATCCTGGTGGCGCCGCCGGAGGAGACGCTGGTGCGGCGGCTGGTCGCGGGCGACCGGGCGGGCGCGGCGCGGCTGGAGGCGACCCCCGGGCTGCCGCCCCTGCGCGCCGCCTACGTGGCGGAGCGCCTGCGCTCGGCCTCCTCCACCGCGACGCGGTAGGCCGCGTTGCGGCGCCCGAGGCCGAGCGCCGCCGCCAGGTCGGCGGCGCGGCCCGCGCCCATCCCGGCGTCGATCATGTGCCCGAGGGCCTCCCGCAGCCGGTCCGCGTCGCCCGCGCCGGGCGCCGGGGCAGGCGGCGCCCCGAGCACCAGCACCACCTCGCCCTTGGGTGGCGCGTCGAGCCGCTCGGCGAGCTCCGCGAGCGTCCCCCGGAGGGCCTCCTCGTGCAGCTTGGTGAGCTCGCGGAGCACTGCCGCGGGGCGGTCCGGCCACCGCGCGGCGAGCTCGCGGAGGAGGCCGGGGAGGCGGTTGGGGCTCTCGAACACCACCGCGGGCACGTCGAGCCCTTCCAGGCGCTCCGCGAACGCGCGGCGCTCCCCCGCCCCCCGCGGCGCGAACCCGGCGAAGTGAAAGCCGCCGCCCTCCGCGAGCCCCGAGAGCGCGAGCCCCGCGGTGACCGCGCTCGGCCCCGGCACCACGGTCACCGGGATGCCCTCGGCCACGGCGGCGCGCACCAGGCGCGCGCCCGGGTCGCTCACCAGCGGCATGCCGGCGTCGCTCACCAGCGCCACCGTCCCGCCGGCCCGCATGCGCGCCAGCAGGCCCTCCTCGCGGGACGCCTCGTTGTGGGCGTGCAACGGCACCATGCGGGAGTCGGCGCCGGCGTGGCGAAGGAGGACGGCCGTGCGGCGCGTGTCCTCACATGCGACGACGTCGGCGTCGCGCAGACAGGCCGCCGCCCGCGGGCTCAGGTCCTCGAGGTTCCCGATCGGGGTCCCCACCACCACCAGGCCTCCCGCGCGGCTCACGGCGGCGCCTCCCCCGTCGTCGTCGGCCCCAGGCGGGCGTGACGCTACCATCGGCCGCCGATGACCCGGACGACCAAGCCCTACCGGCGGTATCGCGCCCGTGGCGGCGATGCGGAGGACCGCGACGGACTCGACGAGCTGCGCGCCATGACGGCGAAGGCGTCGGGTGTCGCGTCGCCCCCCGGCGCCCCGCCCGGACGCGGCCGCGGCGGCGCGCCCGGCACCCCGCCCCCGCCGTCCCGGCCCGGCCGCCTGGAGCGCGCCCAGCGCCGGGCCCTCCGGCGCGAGGGCCGGCACTGGTACTCCCTGCGCGGCCTCGGCCCGGGCGGCTGGATCGGCCGCATCGCCATCCTGCTGCTGGTCGGGGTCTTCGTGTGGGCGGGGCTCGGCTACATGGCGCTCAACAGCGCCGTCGGCGAGTCGAACGACAAGGTCACGAAGTCGGCGCGCGCGGCGCTCGACACGCCGTCCGGCGGGATGCTCGGCACGCCCCAGAACACGCTGATCCTGGGCGTCGACGCGCGGAAGGGGAAGACCCGGAGCCGCGCCGACACCATCCTGATCATGCGCACCGACCCGGACTCGGGACGCATCAAGTACCTCTCGATCCCCCGGGACTGGCGCGTCGATCTGCCGCAGTACGGGACGCAGAAGATCAACGCGGCGTTCTTCTTCTTCGGCCAGGCCGGGATGATCAAGGCCGTGAAGCGGGTGACCGGCCTGCCCATCAACCACATCATGGTCATCAAGTTCAACGGGTTCCCGAAGATGGTGGACGCCATCGGCGGGGTGACCGTCAACAACCCGAGCGCGCTGGTCGACTGCCCGTACGAGGCGGGTCGGCGGGTGAGCTTCCCGGCGGGACGCCAGACGCTGGACGGGCAGGAGGCGCTGGTGTTCGCCCGCGTGCGCAAGTGCGACAGCGACCTGGTCCGCGCCCTCCGCCAGCAGGCCGTGGTCGCGGGGATGAAGAGCAAGGTGCTCTCGTTCTCCAACCTCTGGCGCGCGCCGTGGCAGGGCGCCGGCGTGGTGCGCAACATCGGCACCGACATCGGCACGACGGACATGATCAAGATGGGCTGGCTCCAGGCCCGCCTGCAGCAGCGCAACGGGGACCGGATCCTGCTGTCGGGCACGCCGGAGAACATCGACGGCATCGACTACGTCGTGCAGACCGACCCCGACCTGAACGAGCGCGAGATCGCGAGGTTCGTGCGGTCGGACTAGCCCGCGCGGGCGCGCCGGCGCAGCCACACGGCACGCTGCACGGCGAGGGTGAGGGTGCCGGCCAGTACGATCACCGTCAGGTTCAGCGCCAGCTGGCCCAGGGAGCCGCGCAGCGTGCTCCAGTCCTCGTATGCCATCGACACGCCGACGTTGGCGGCCGCCGGGATCGTGGTAACGGAGATGAGGACGCCGATCAGCACGCTCGACTTGGCCGTGGTCAGCGACAGCATGCCCGCGACGCCCGCGCAGAACGCGACGATGACCGAGAACCAGTCGGGGTTGGCGATCACGTCCGACAGGCTGTGGTCGGCGGAGCTGAAGTGCTCGGGCGTGAGCCCGGTCGCGCGGTACAGCTCGGAGCTGAGCCACACCGCGGCGATCGCGACCGGGAAGCCGACGGCCAGGGCGGACAGCGAGCGCCCCGCCAGCGTGGGCCGGCCCTCGACCAGCGCGACGCAGACCCCCGCGAGCGGCCCGAACTCCGGGCCGACCACCATCGCGCCGACGATCAGGATGGGCGAGTCCAGGTAGATGCCCGCGCCGGCGATGAGCGCCGCCATGACCATGAAGAGCAGGAAGCTCCAGTTGAGCGCGACGGCCTCGGAGGTGGCGGCCTCCACCTCCTCCCACACCACCGCGTCGCCCGGCGCGCCGGGCGCCCGCCTCGACGCGCGTGCCGACGCCGCCGACAGGTGGCCGTCGGGGTGGTCCAGGCTGATGGCGCCGCGCTCCACCACGCCGAGGGCGCGCAGGTCCTCCACCAGGCTGCTCGCGCCCTCGCGCGCGACGTCGGCCAGCAGCACGTCGCCGCGCGGCGTGACCGCGGCGCCGGGGATGCGCACGACGTTGCACGCGCCCGGCGCCGCCATGACGGCGTCGAGGGCGGCCGGGCTCAGGTCCTCCGGGACCAGGATCCGGAGGTGGACGACCGAGGCTGCCTCCTCGGGCACGCCCATGGCCGTCTAGACCTTGTCGAGCCCCACGGTCTTGCCGCCGCCGGTGCCGCCCGAGTCGGACGACTTGGCCCCTCCCGACTCCTTCGCGCCGGCGCCGTTCGACGAGCCCCCCTCGCCGCCGCCGGAGCCGCCGGACGAGCCGCCGCCGTCCTCGGAGACGGGCCTGCGCCGGGTGCCGTAGTCGGTGTTGTGGAAGCCGGAGCCCTTGAAGTGGATCGCCGGGGCGAACAGCACGCGGGACGCGGTCGCGCCGCACACCTCGCAGGTGTCGAGCGCGTCGTCCGACATGCGCTGCATCACCTCGAACTCATGCCCGTTGACGCATCGGTACTGGTAGATCGGCACGCGCACACCTCGTGGACGGTTCGGCCGGCCGGTCGGCCGCGGGGGCTGGGCCGGGGTCGATTATAGCCGAGGCCCCAGCGGCCTTGGCACTCTCGCCGCGAGTGTGCCAAACGCCGGGTCCGGCGGGGGACGTGCGATAGCATCGGCGGGCGCGGGCAGGACCTGCGCCGTCGACCATGACCCCACCCATGCGAAAGGCTCAGGCGGTGCGCCGCGCCACGTGGGCGGGCGCAGGAGCGCTGCTCGGAGCAGCCGTGATCGCCCGGCGCCACCCCGTCGCGGGCGCCGGCGTGCTCGCGGCCGCCGCGGCCCTGGGCGTCGCCGCGTTCCATCCGCGCAACCCCGCGCTGGGCCGCACGCTGTCGCGCGGACCCGGTGACCGGCCGCGGGCGGCGCTCACGTTCGACGACGGCCCCGGCCCCTCGACGCCCGACGTGCTCGACGCACTGGCGCGCGAGGGCGTCCGCGCCACGTTCTTCGTGCTGGGCCGCCAGGCGGAGCGGCACCCCGACACGGTGCGCCGGATCGCGGCGGAGGGGCACCAGATCGCGAACCACGGCTACGACCACGGGATCCTGATCTTCCGGGGCGCGGCGCACGTGCGCGACCAGCTCGCCCGCTGCGAGGCCGCGGTCGCGGCCGCCGCCGGTCCCGACGCGATGAGCCCGCTGTTCCGCGCGCCCCATGGCTTCCGCGGGCCCGCGACGGCGCCCGCCGCGCGCAGGGCGGGCTACCGGGTGGCGGCCTGGACGCGCGGGGTGTTCGACTCGGCCGAGCCGGGCGCCGCCGCCATCGCCCGCCGCGCCACGCGCGCGCTGGAGCCGGGGACGATCCTGCTGCTGCACGACGCCGACGGGTGGGCGCCGGAGCGGCCCCGCCAGCAGACGGCCGACGCGCTCGGCGACATCTGCAGGGCAGCCCGGGCGCGCGACCTGGAGCTGGTGACCCTCGACGAGCTGCTCGCGCCGGCGTGACGACGCAGACCTCCGGGCACCGTCTGCGCCAGGCGAGGCGGCGCCTCAACAGCCCCGTCGTGAAGATCCTGGTGATCGTGGCGGTCGGGGCGGTCGCCGCCTGGAAGATCGATCTGGGGGCGGTGCGCGACGCGTTCACGATCGACTCGTGGGGGTTCCTGATCGTCGCGATCCTGGCCAACTTCGCGTCGGTGGGCTTCAAGGGGCTGGCGTGGAAGGGCGTGGTCGACGCCCTTCCGAGCGTGCACCGCCGGACCCGCTACCGCGACATCCTGCCGCCGCTGTTCATCGGCTTCCTGTTCAACACGGTGCTCGCCGCCCGCCTCGGCGAGATCGTGAAGGTGATGCTGCTGCGCCGCCGGATGGAGCGCCGGGGCGAGCGGCCGCCCACCACGACGCTGCTCGGCACGGTGGTGGCCGAGAACCTGGTCTCCACGATCACGTGGGTGGGCCTCGTGGTGGCCATCGGCCTGTTCCTTCCGCTGCCGTCGTACGCGTGGTTCGCGTCGATCGTGCTCGGCGCCGGGTGCCTCACGATCACGGTGGTCGCGCTCCTGTCGGGCCCCGGCAAGACGCTGCCGCCGTGGCTGAACACCGGAACCCTGTGGGCGCGGGCCCGCCGGGCGGTGTCGCGCCTGTGGGGGGCGGTGCGCGAGAGCCACCTGGGCCTGCGCGACCCCCGCCAGATGAGCCTGGTGGTGGGCGCGAGCCTGCTGACGTGGCTCGCGCAGTGGGCGGGCATCTACTTCACGCTGTGGGCGTTCGGCCTGGAGCGGGTCGGCTGGGGCGGCGCCGGGCTGCTGCTGGTGACGGTGACGCTGGCGCAGGCGTTCCCGGTGCTGCCCGGCAACCTGGTGCTGTTCCAGGCGGCGGCGGTGGTGCCGCTGACGGCGTCGTACGGCGTCCCCGCCGCGGAGGCGCTGGCGTTCTCGGTGGTGCTCCAGGCGACCGAGGCCGTGGTGGGCGTGGCCGTCGGCTTCCTGTTCCTGATCGCGGAGGGCGTCGGCTTCGGCACGCTGCGCCGCCAGGCCGAGGAGGAGGAGCGCCGCAGCCGCCCGCCGGCCCCCGTGGACACGCTCGCCGGCCCGTGAGGACGGGCGCCGAGGACTGGTCGGACCGCGACCACGTCCTCGCGTACCTGGCCCGGGTGGACGGCATGCCCCATCGGGCGGAGGGCGACGGGGTGCTCGACGAGGCGGTCCCCGCCGACGCGCTGCGGATCCTGGACCTGGGCTGCGGCGACGGCCGCCTCTCCGCCCTGCTCCGCGTGCGGCGGCCCGACGCGCATCTGACGCTGGTGGACGTGTCGCCGCCGATGCTCACCGCGGTGCGTCGGCGCTTCGCCGGCGACCCGCGCGCCGACGTCCGCGCACACGACCTCACCGACCCGCTCCCCGCCGATCTGGTGGACATGGACGCGGTGGTCTCCGGCTTCGCGATCCACCACCTGGAGGACGACCGGAAGCACGGCCTCTACGCCGAGTGCCTCGCGGCGCTGCGCCCCGGCGGCGTGTTCTGCAACCTGGAGCACGTCGCGTCGCCGACCCCCGCCCGGCACGCCGAATTCCTCGCCGCCCTGGGGCTCGAGCCCGGCCAGGAGGACCCCTCCAACCGCCTCGTCGCCCCCGAGGTGCAGGTCGGCTGGCTCACCGACGTCGGCTTCGCCGACGCCGACGTCCTCTGGCGCTGGCGGGAGATGGCGCTGCTCGCGGCGGTCCGCCCGGACTGAGGCTCACGGGGGTCGGAGGGCGCGCGCGTCGATGGAGCGGGGGATGGACGCCGCCCGGGACCCGCGCTCCCGGCGATCGATCGTCACCGCCGATCACCCCGCCGCCACGGGGGTGTAACACCAGGGCCGCGGCGGTGCTCCAGAGTGGTCCCCGACCCCGGTGAGCCGCTGCGCGCCCCCGCCGGCCGCCCGGGTCCGAGGGCCGGGACGCCGGCCCGGGGCGCGACGGGGAGGTCGTCGGGAACCTCCCCGTCAGGCGCCCCTCGCCCTACGGCGCCCGGCCGGCGTCACGCGCCGCCACGCGTCGGCGAGGACGGCCAGCTCGCCGTCGTCGAAGTGCTCCAGGAACCCCTCGCGGACGGCCTGGAGATGGCTCGCGCGCGCGGCGGCCAGCAGCTCGCGGCCGGCGTCGGTCAGCGCCACCTCGGCGCCGCGGCCGTCCTCCTCGCACGCCTCGCGGCGCACCAGGCCGTCGCGCTCCAGGCGGTCGATCATCCGGCTCATCCCGCTGATCGACAGGAGCGCTCCGCGCGAGAGCTCCGACACGCGCAGGCGCCCCGACGGCGACGTGCCCAGGAGCATCAGCGCCTCGTAGGCGCTCAGCGCGATGCCGTGGCGGGCCCGCAGGTCGGCGTCCAGCCGATGGGTGAGCGCGGCGTGCGCGACGAGCATCCCGCGCCATGCGCCGAGCTCCAGCTCCGTCAGGGGGGCGCCGCCCGCCCCCCGGGCCGCCCCGGACTTGACGTTTGCTTGCATCGTCAACTACTCTTCTTCTTGCACATGCAACTACCGTAGCAGGGGGCCACCACCATGGGCCTTGACGGGATCCACCACGTCACGGCGATCAGCGCGGACGCGCAGCGCGCCATCGACTTCCACGCCGGGGTGCTGGGCCTCCGGCTGGTGAAGACGACGGTCAACTTCGACGCGCCCGACATGTACCACCTGTACTTCGGCGACGAGACGGGCAGCCCGGGCAGCATCCTCACGTTCTTCGAGATCCGGGGTGCGCAGGAGGGCCGCGCCGGCGCCGGGATGATCTCCCGCACCGTCTACCGCGTCCCCTCCGAGGCGTCCCTCGCCTTCTGGGCCGAGCGGCTCGGCGACGCCGGGCGCCCGGTGGAGTGGGCCGACGGCGCCGTCGTGTCGTCCGACCCCGAGGGCCTGGGCCTCGAGCTCGTGGTCCACGGGCCGAACGACGGCGCGCGGCGCGCCGCGGCGGCCGCGGGGATCCCCGCCGAACACGCCATCACCGGCATCGCGGGGGTCCGGGCGCACTCCGGGGCGCCGGACGTCACCCGGGAGATGCTCGACCGGATGGGCTTCGCGGACGAGGGGATGGGCCGCTTCGCGACCTCGGGCGCCGAGCGCCGGGGCCTGTACCTCCTGGACGAGCGCCCCGCGCAGCGCGGGATCCCCGGTGCCGGGACCGTCCACCACGTCGCGTGGACCGCGCCGGACGCCGAGCACGAGGCCTGGGGCGCACGCGCCCGTCAGGCCGGTCAGCGCCCGACGGAGGTGATCGACCGCCAGTACTTCCACTCCATCTACTTCCGCGAGCCGGGCGGGGTGCTGTTCGAGCTGGCCACGCCGAGCCCCGGGTTCGCCGTGGACGAGGCCCCGGCCGAGCTCGGCACGGGCCTGAAGCTGCCGCCCCAGTACGAGCCCCACCGCGAGCGCATCGAGGAGCGGCTCACCCCGCTCCGCCGGCCCGGGCACCCGCTGGCGTCGGCGACCACGACCACCGAGGAGGACGTCAGATGAGCGAGCCCACCGGCGACGAGCGCCTGGACCGCGGCCGCGCGTACGCAGAGATGCACCTGGGCGAGGGCGTCATCGAGCGCTGGCGGGCGGTGGACCCGGACATGGAGGAGCTGACCTCCACCTTCGCGTTCGCCGACCTGTGGGCCCGCCCCGGCCTGAGCCGGCGCGACCGCTCGATCGTGGCGATGGCGATCACCGCGACGCTCCGCGCCGAGCCCCAGCTGGGCTGGCACGTCCGCGGCGCCCTGGGAGCGGGGGTCACGCCCGACGAGGTGCGCGAGGTGCTGATCGCCGTCGCGGGCCTGGCCGGGTTCCCCGCCTCCTGGACGGCCCTCGAGGTGGCGAAGCCGATCCTCGACGAGTACGAGGCGCAGGCCGGCGAGCCGGGCTAGCCGAACCTCCCCGAGACGTAGGCCTCGGTCTGGGCGTTCCTCGGACGGCTGAAGATCTGGTCGGTGGGGCCGGTCTCGATCAGGCGCCCGGGCTCGCCCTCGTTCTCGATCGTGAGGAAGGCGGTGAAGTCGGACACGCGGGCGGCCTGCTGCATGTTGTGGGTGACGATCACGATCGTCAGCCGCTGCTTCAGCTCGTCGATGAGCTCCTCGATGCGTAGCGTCGACTGCGGGTCGAGCGCCGAGCAGGGCTCGTCCATCAGCAGCACCTCGGGCTCCACCGCGAGGGCCCTCGCGATGCACAGCCGCTGCTGCTGGCCACCCGACAGGCCGCCGGCCGGGACGCCCAGGCGGTTCTTGACCTCGTCCCACAGGCCGGCCCCCCGGAGCGTGCGCTCCAGGAGGTCCTGGCGCTCCCCCCGGCGCATCTTCATCCGGATGAAACGCGGCCCGGCGAAGATGTTGTCGGCCACCGACCTGGTCGGGAACGGATTGGGGCGCTGGAACACCATGCCGATGGCCTGGCGGATGGCGACGGCATCGGCGCCGCGGCCGTAGACGTTCTCGCCGCGCAGCCGCACCGCGCCGGTCGCGTATGCGTCGGGCACCAGCTCGTGCATGCGGTTGAGCGTCCGGATCAGGGTCGACTTGCCGCACCCGGAGGGGCCGATCAGCGCCGTCACCGAGCGCTCGGGGAAGACGAGGGACACATCCTGCACGGCATGGTGGCGACCGAAGAACGCGTTGACGTCGACCGTCTCCATCGGGGGCGCGAGCGCATCCGCCCCGGGGGTCGGCGAGGAGGCGCCGGCGATGGACGCCTGCTCGGCGACCGCCGGGGGCGTCATGGTGGGGTCGTCGGACGTCACCGGCCCTCCAGGGGTCGGGCGCGCGCGGCGATGAGGCGCGCGACGATGTTGAGGATGAGGATGATCCCGACGAGCGTCAGCGCGGCGCCCCAGGCGAGCTCGAGCGACTGCGGCGTCTGGACGTTCACCGAGTTCGAGAAGATGAGCTGCGGCAGGGAGGCGATCGGCTCCAGGATGTCGGTCGAGAAGAACTGGTTGCCGAGCGAGGTGAAGAGCAGCGGCGCGGTCTCCCCGGCGGCGCGCGCCAGCGCGAGCATCACGCCGGTGAGGATGCCCGGCGCCGCGGCCGGCAGGACGACGCTCCAGGTCGTGCGCCAGCGCGGCGCGCCGAGGGCGAGCGCCGCCTCCTTCTGGGCGCTGGGCACCAGGCGCAGGATCTCGTCGGACGAGCGCACGACGATCGGGAACATGAGCGTCGCGAGGGCGATGCCGCCCGCCAGCGCCGAGAAGTGGCCCATGGCGATGACGACGCCCAGGTAGACGATCAGGCCGGCGACGATCGACGGCATCCCGAGGAGCACGTCGATGATGAACCCGACGGCCTCCGCGGCGCGGCGCATCGTGCGTCCGCCGCCGGCCGCGGCGTCGTTGATGAACAGTGCGACGAGGATGCCCAGTGGGGCCGACAGCAGGGTCGCCAGGCCCATGAGGATCAGCGTCCCGACGAGCGCGCTGGAGATGCCGCCGGTCGAGTACGGGTCCGCCGGGGGCAGGGTCGTGAAGAACTCCCACGAGATGACCGGCAGCCCCTCGACCAGGATCTTCCCGAGGATCAGGACGAGCGGGACGAGCGAGAGGACCAGGGCGGCGTAGACGAGGGCGACGGCCGCGCCCGACCGGATGCGCCGGCTGCGCGAGACGCCCGGAAGCGGGCCCGGCGGCCTGGCCGGCGGCTCGGCGATGAGCGGCGCGTCCTCGACCATCGCGGTCGCGGCGGGCCGCAAGCGCCCGCCCATCGCCCGCCGGATCGGGCCCGGCCCCGACGCGCTGCGGCTCACCAGCCCCCGGGCGAGCGCGTTGATGACGAACGAGAGCACGAAGAGCACGACGGCGAGCGCGATCAGCGCGGACAGCTGCAGGTTGCCGGCCTCGCCGAACTCCAGCGCGATCACGCTCGCGAGCGTCGAGCCGGGGCCGAGCAGCGAGCCCCACATGCTGGGGGTGTTGCCGAGCAGCAGCGCGATGGCGATCGTCTCGCCGACCGCCCGGCCCAGCCCGAGCGCCGAGGCGCCGACGATCCCCGACCGCGCCCACGGCAGCATCGCGTGGCGCACCATCTCCCACCGGGTGGCGCCCAGGGCGTAGGCGGCCTCCTGTTGCTCGCGCGGGACCGTCAGGAGGATCTCGCGGGTGATCGCCGCCACGATGGGCAGCACCATCACGCCCAGCACCAGCCCCGCGAGGATGAAGGACTGGCCGGTCACCGGCCCCGCGAGGGCGCCGAGGCCCCCCGAGTGGTCGGCGATCCATTCGAGGACGGGCCGCGCAGCCGGGACGAGGACGAGGACGCCCCACAGGCCGTAGATGACCGAGGGAACGGCGGCGAGGAGGTCGACGACCGACGCCACGGGGCCGCGGAAGTGCTTGGGCAGGAACACGGTCGTGGCCAGCGCGACGCCGATCGCGAGCGGTACCGCGAGGACCATGGCGATCGCGCTCGTCACGAGCGTGCCGTAGATGAACGGGGCCGCGCCGAACACCGCGGTCCCGGCGGGCGGGTTGGGGATCCACTCCGTGCCGGTGAGGAAGCCCCAGACGCCGAAGGTGTCCCAGATGTCCCCGGTCTCGGAGACGGTCGTCCAGATCAGGGAGCCGATGACGGCCAGGCCGGCGACGGCGGCGGCGGCCGTGACGAGCAGGTAGCCACGGTCGGCGAGGATCCCCGCCCATGGCCGCCGGAGCCGGCGGCGCGCCGCCGCCGGGCCCGAGGACCCGGCGGCGGACGACGTCGTCGTCATCTACCTGATCTGCTTGATCTGCGCCTTGCCCGCGGCGGCCAACGCCGGGGGGAGGGCCGAGAACCCGAGGGACTGGAGGCCGCTCTGGGCCGTGCTCGAGTAGACGTAGTTGAGGACCTTCTTCACGTCCTCGCGCGACGTCGAGGACTTGCCCGCGGAGCCGTAGTTCGAGTACGCGAGGATCCAGGTCGTCGTGGTGATCGGGTACGCGCCCGGAGCCGGAGAGGCCGTCAGGCTGACCGTGAGGTCCGGCTTGATCGTCTTCAGGTTGCCGGCCTTCGCCCCCGAGCCGAAGCTGGGGAGGATGTACTTGGTCACGCGGACCCGCTTGCCGTTCTTCTTGACCGTCTCGGTCTTGCCGATGCGGGCGAAGAAGCGGGTGAGGCCGGCGTTGCGGGCGTCGGAGATGTCCACGTAGCCGACCGAGTTCTTGTTGGCGAGGACGCACTGCGCGACGCCGGGGTTGCGCGCGCCCTTCACCACCGTGATCCCGCTCGTCGGCCAGGCCGGCTGCTGCGACGCGCCGACCGAGGTGCGGAAGCTCGGGTTCACCTTCGACAGGTAGCTGGTGAAGTTGAAGCTGGTGCCCGAGCCGTCGGCGCGCACGCAGAGCGTGATCGGGGCGTTCGGGAACCTCACGCCGGGGTTCGGCTTGCGGATCCGGGCGTCGCTCCAGTTGGTGATCGCCCCGCGGAAGATGTCGGCCAGGGTCCTGCCGTCGAAGTTGATGCCCTTCGAGATCCCGTCGATGTTCGTGTCGACCGTGATCGTCCCGATCAGCGTCGGGAAGTACAGCGGCTTCACGCCACCCCGCTTGGCCGAGAGGTCGGACAGCTGCTGCGACGTGAGCGGGGCGTCCGTCGCGGCGAAGTCGACGACGCCGTTGATGAAGTCGTTGATGCCGCCGGTCGAGCCCTTCGACGCGTAGCTGCAGAGGGCCGAGTCCTGGCACCACTTCGTGTACGCCGTGGCGGGGAAGCTGGCGCCGGAGCCGGTGGCCGCGCCGAACGCGAGGCCGGGGAGCGCGAGGGCCCCGCCCACCACCAATGCGGGCGCGAGCGAGTTGCGCAGGGTCCTGTTCACCGAGTGGACACTCCTTCTCATGGGGGCAGGCACGCCCCCGATCACGTGCGGAAACGCCCTGGTTCGGGATCAGAGCGGCGCGAAGCTATCCATCGCCCGGAGCCGATTGGTGACGGAGTCGTGACACCGGGGGGGCCGCGCTTCACACCTGTGACAACGGCCGTCGCGGGGCCCCCGGCGACGGCCGTTCTCCCCCGTTCACCGCGCTTTCACAGGATCGTCACCGGCGGAGGGACAGGATGGCGGCGTGGTCGCCGGCATGTCCCCCACCGCCCCGGGCACCCGCACCCGCGTGCTCATCGTCGAGGACGACGAGAGCACCGCCGAGGCGATGGCGTTCCACATGCGCGCGGCGGGGATGGACCCCGTGGTCGCCAACGACGGGCTGTCCGGGCTGCGGAGCCTGCGGTCGGAGCCGCCCGACGCGGTGGTGCTCGATCTGATGCTCCCCGGCGTGGACGGCTGGCACGTCATCCGCCAGGTGCGCGAGTGGGCGCCGCGCCTGCCGATCATCGTCGTCACCGCCCGCACCAACGAGCACGACCGCGTCGAGGTGCTGTCGATCGGCGCCGACGACGTGATGGCCAAGCCGTTCTCCATGCGCGAGCTGCTCGCCCGCGTCACCGCCGCCCTGCGCCGCTCGGCGGTCGAGACCGCCCACGCCGAGCGCCTGCCGCTGATGGAGGGCGAGCTGCGGATCGACCCGGAGCGGATGGAGGTGACGGTCGCCGGCGAGCCCGCCGAGCTGACCCCGCTCGAGTTCAAGCTGCTGTGGACCCTCGCGGAGGGGCGCGACCGGGCGTTGTCGCGCGACGAGATCTTCCGGCGCGTCTGGGGCGGCGAGCGCGCCCACGGCGACCGCTCGGTGGACGTGCTGGTGCGGCGCCTGCGCCGCAAGGTCGACGAGGTGCCGGGCGCCTTCACCTACGTCCAGACCCTCCACGGGGTCGGCTACCGCTTCCTGACCACCCCCCGGCGCATGCCGGACGGGATCCTCAAGCCGAGTCCCGGAGCGCCTGCGCCTCCGGAAGCGCCTCGAGCTTCTTGAGCGTGTTGTTCTCGATCTGACGGATCCGCTCGCGGGTCACGCCGAAGGCGCGCCCCACCTCCTCCAGCGTCCGCGGCTGCTCGCCGAGCAGGCCGAACCGCAGCTCGATGACCCGCCGCTCCCGGTCGGGGAGGGCGTCGAGGGCGCGGAGGATGTCGACGCGGCGCAGGTTGGTGGAGGCCTCGTCGAACGGGGACGCGGCGGCCTCGTCCTCGACGAAGTCGCCGAGCTCCGACTCCTCCTCCTCGCCGATCGGCTTCTCCAGGCTCACCGGCAGCTGCGCCATGCGCAGGATCTCCCGCACCTCGTCGGGGCTCATGCGGAGCTCCTCGGCGATCTCCTCCGGCCGGGGCTCCCGGCCGAGGCGCTGGACGAGCTGGCGCTCCAGGTGGACCACCTTGTTGAGCTTCTCGACCATGTGGACGGGGATGCGGATGGTCCGCGCCTTGTCGGCGATCGCGCGCGTCACCGCCTGGCGGATCCACCACGTCGCGTACGTCGAGAACTTGTATCCGCGCCGGTAGTCGAACTTCTCGACGGCCCGGATGAGCCCGAGGCTGCCCTCCTGGATGAGGTCCAGGAACGAGAGGCCGCGGCCCAGGTAGCCCTTCGCGATGGACACGACCAGGCGCAGGTTGGCCTCGACCATCTCGGCCTTGGCGGTCAGGTCGCCGCGCTCGATGCGCTTGGCGAGCGCCACCTCCTGGCCGGCGGTCAGCAGCGGCACCCGCCCGATCTCGCGCAGGTACAGGCGCAGGCTGTCGAGGCTCGGCTCCACGGTCAGGTCGAGCTCGGCGCGGCGCTCCATGCGGGCCGACGCCGTGACGGCGATGACCTCGCCGTCGGCGTCCAGCACCTCGACGCCCACCTCCAGCAGGTGGGAGTAGAAGTTCTCGACCTGCTCCTTCGAGACGTCCGCGTCCTCGAGGGCGCCGACGATCTCGTCGTAGGTCAGGAAGCCCTTGTCCCGGCCGTCGGCGACGAGCGCCCGCATCTCCTCCACGTCCGGCAGGGCGATCTCGATGGCGCCACGTGCGGGGGTGGTCGACACGGTCTCGCGGTCCTTCCTCGGGGGGAGCGGACGGGAGGTGGCCGCATCATACCGACGGGATCCCACGGCCCAGGGCATCCGGGTACGTCAGAATCACGCAAGCTCGGCAGAATCGACGACGAAGGCGGGGCATCAGGATGAGCACCACCCGGCGCATCACCGCGGAGGACCTCCAGGGGTCGCGTCCGGCGGCGTCCATCAGCCTGACCGGCGCCGGGGTCACCCGGTCGGCGAAGGCGATCCGGATCCGCCACAACCGGCAGGAGCGGTTGTTCCACGCGGACATCGCCTGCTTCTGCGACCTCGGTCCCGACCAGAAGGGCGTCCACATGTCGCGCTTCGAGGAGACGGTGAACGAGGCGATCGACGAGGTGGTCCTCGGCGAGGCCCTCCGCATCGAGGTGCTCGCGGAGCACATCGCCCAGCGCATCGTGGAGCGCCAGCGGGCGCTGCGCAGCGAGGTGACCATCAACGCCAGCTACCCGGTGGAGAAGCGCACGCCCGTCACCGACATCGCCACGCAGGAGATGTACGGGCTCATCGGGGTGGCGGTCGCCGACCGGGCCGCGAGCCGGCGCATCGTGGGCGTCACGGCCCAGGGCATGAACGCGTGCCCGTGCGCGCAGGGGCTCATCGCCGCCCAGGCGACGGAGGACCTGCGCGAGGACGGGTTCAGCGACGACGAGATCGCCCGGATCGTCGGCATCGTCCCCATCGCCACCCACAACCAGCGCGCCCGCGGCACCCTCTACGTCGGGTCGCCCGACGACCGGAGCATCGACGCGGACGCCCTCCTGGAGATCGTTGAGGACGGGATGTCGTCGGAGATCTACGAGCTGATGAAGCGCCCCGACGAGCAGTACGTCGTCGACCGCGCCCACCGGCGACCCCGGTTCGTGGAGGACTCGGTGCGGGAGATGATCCGCGGGGTGACGGAGCGCTTCCCGGACCTGCCGGCCGACGCGTTCGTGCACGCGCACCAGGCCAACTTCGAGACCATCCACACCCACGACGTCGAGGCGCAGCGCTCCGGCCTGTTGGGCGAGATCCGGTCGGAGATGGCGGGCGAGGGCCGCACGGAGCGCCACCAGACGCTGCGCGGCTGGCTCGACGGCGCGTGCCCGGGACGCCGCGCCTGAGCGGCGGACGCGTCGAGCTGCACGAGGACGCCGTCGTCGCCGCGGACGCAGCGCAGCAGCCATGCCCGCCCCCGGATCTGCTCCCTGCACCACGGCGTCGAGGCCGGTGGAATGACAGGTTGGCGATCGCGGCCGTCCGCCCCGCCTCCGTCGCGACCGACACGAGCGGGGCGCGTGTCGCGTCGCTCGCCGACGTGCGCGGCGTCACGATCGGCGGCGGCGGCGGCCGCCGTCCAGTGGGACCCCGCCACCAGCACCGTGGGGGCCCCGGCAGGGAACGGCCCGTCGTGGGCACGAGCGGCGCCGGTGCGAATTCGACGGGCGCCATCGGGTGCGGCTCGTCGTCGTGCACTGTGGATCGGCGTCCGCGCGCGCAAAGATCAACTCCGGCTCATGCCCTGCCGGGAGGCGGTGCGACACCGGCTCTACACTACGCGGGTGAACGATCACGTCGTCATGGCGGTCGGCGCGGACCGGCCCGGGATCGTCGCCGCCGTGACGGGGGCCCTCCTGGAGCTCGGCGGCAACCTCGAGGAGGTCCGGGCGGCGCTCCTGCGCGGCTCCTTCGCGACGGTCCTGGCGGTCGCCGTCCCCGACGGCGTCGGCCGCGAGGAGATCGAGGCGGCCCTGCGCCCGGTGGCCCTCCAGCTGGGGCTGGGCCTCTGGGTCGGGGACGCCGCGCCCCGGTCGTCCGGGCCGTCGCCGGCGCGGGCGGTGGTGTCGGTCTACGGGGCCGACCACCCGGGCATCGTCAACACGATCGCCGCCAGCCTCGCCGACGCGGGGGCCAACATCATCGACCTCTCGTCGCGGGTCGTCGGCGATCCCCCGATCTACGTGCTCGGCGTCGAGATCGAGTTGCCCGGGGGGACGGATGCCGCCGGGCTGCGCGCGTCGCTCGCCCCCGTCGCCGCATCGTGCGGCGTGGAGCTCGCGATCGAGTCCGAGGACGACGAGGTCCTGTGATCGCGGAGGTCCGCTGAGTGGCGGTCCGCGAGGTCCTCCGCTACCCCGACCGCCGTCTCAAGCTCCCATCCGTCGCCGTCGGCCCGCCCGGGGCCGCCGCGCGCCGACTCGCGGAGGACCTTCTCGACACCGCGGCGGCGTATCCCCGCACCGTCGGCATCGCCGCCCCCCAGGTGGGCGCGATGTGGCGGATGGCGTACGTGGACTGCACCGGCCACAAGAAGGCGCCGGACGCGCAGGGGCCCATCTGGCTCATCGACCCGGTGGTGGCGCTGGCGGAGGGCGACGAGATCGGCCGGGAGGGGTGCCTGAGCCTGCCGGACATCACCGCGAACGTGCGTCGCGCGACACGAGTGGTGGTCGAGGCGACCGACCTCGACGGCCGCCGGCGGCGGGTGGGGTCGGAGGGCTTCGAGGCCCGCGCCATCCTCCACGAGATCGACCACCTGGACGGGATCCTGATCCTCGACCGGGTCGCGTCCCTCACCCTCGACGTCTTCCCCCGGAAGCGCTGACCGCGGGAGCCTAGTCGCCGTGGGCGGCGGCGCGGGCCAGGAGCATGCCGATCTGCTCGCGGGCCGGCTCGCCGAACGTCTCCCGGGCGAGGGCGAGGCGCGACTTGGCCTCGTCATCCTCGCCCCCCGCGGCCTGGACCACGCTGCGCCGCAGGCCCGCCACCAGCAGCAGGAGCTGGCGGTCGGGTGCGAGGGCCTCCAGCGGAGGGTCGATCGGGTGGACCACGCGCACCCAGTCGCTGGCGCGGTCGCCGGGGCGCGCGCTCGACCAGGCGCTCGTCATCACCGCGTGCTCGAGGGCGGCCCGCCTGCCGCGCCGGCCCGCGTCGCCGGCGAGGGCGTCCACCTGCCCCCTGCCGACGGTGATGCGCACGACGCGGACGAACGCGTCGTCGGTCTCGGGCGGAGCACCGCTCATACCTCCCCATCGGCGCGGCCGCACCGATCCGAGAGGGCCCCGCGGGGCATGCGCCCCCCCCGGGCGCTACCGCGTGCGGTAGACGTCGCCGCCGATGTCGCCCCGGACGGCGTGCACCGGATTGCCCGCCGCCTCCCACTGGTAGTAGGAGCAGGCCGGCCCGAACGCGGGCTCGTACACGTCGGGCCGCGGATTACGGCCCACGTCGCGCGCGGCGGCGGCGTGGCGCAGCAGCGCGGGGTCGTCCATCTCGGGCCACACGATGACGAGGTGGGCGGCGGTCAGGAAGTTCGCGACGAACTCACATCCGGCGGCGGGGCAGTTCCACGGGTCGGTGCGGACGCAGTACCACCCGCTGTAGTCCTCACCCGAGTCGTCGGTCCACAGCTCCTCGTCGAGGCCCTCCTCCTCATCGACGTCCGGCAGGACCGGCGCGATCGTGGGGTCGTCGAGCCCGACGCCGGGGAGCTCGCGCTCGGGCATCAGACCGCGTGCACCGGGTGCGGGAGCCCGCAGCCGTCGACCCAGCTCGCGGCGCCGTCCTCGAAGACCGTCCGCTTCCAGAGGGGGACCCGCGCCTTGAGCTCGTCGATGGCGAAGCGGCAGGCGGCGAAGGCGGCGGGACGGTGGCCCGCCGAGGCCGCGACCATCACGCTCGGCTCCCCGACGCCGACGCGGCCGACGCGGTGGGCGATGGCGACGGCGGCGCCGTATGCCTCGCGCGCCTCCAGGGCGATGGCCCGCATCTCCGCGAGCGCCAGCTCCTCGTAGGCCTCGTAGTCGAGCGCCGCCACGGCGCGCCCGCCGCCCTCCCGCCGCGTCGTCCCGATGAACGTCGCGGTGCCCCCGTGCTCGGGATCGCCCACCGCCGCGAGGAGCGGCGCCAGGTCGAGCGGCTCGGCCGTGAGGGCGATCATCCGCCCGACACCGGCAGCACGAGGGCCACCTCGTCGCCGTCGCGCAGCGGCGTCCCCGGGATCGACCAGACGTGGTTCACGGCATAGCGCAGACCGCCCGGCGGCGGTGCCTCCGCGACGCCCCCCGGCAGGAGGTCCCAGACCGCTCCCACGGGCGTCGCCCGTGGCATCGACAGCTCCAGCCGGTCGCTCCCCGCGGCCTCGCGGAGGGAGGCGAAAAGACGCACCGTCACGCGGATGTCGGCCGGCATGTGCATGAGTGTACCGCCAGGTGCCCACCGCGCCCGTCCCACCAGGCCACCCGTCCGCTCGCGGGGCGCTGAGCCCCGGGCCGGGCGCCCCGCCGGCCCGGTGACGGGCCGGCGGGGACGGCCGGACTACGCGCTGAGCGCCTCCCGGGCGATCTGCGCGGTCTCGGTGGGGCTGGTCCCGACGCGCACGCCGTTCGCCTCGAGGGCCTCCTTCTTCGCGGCGGCGGTGCCGGACGAGCCGGTGATGATGGCGCCGGCGTGACCCATCTGCTTCCCGGGCGGCGCCTGGAAGCCGGCGATGTAGGCCACCACCGGAGTGCTCATCCGCGTCGCGATGAACTCGGCGGCCTTCTCCTCCTCGGCCCCCCCGATCTCGCCGACCATCACGACCAGGTCGGTCTCGGGGTCGGCGTCGAAGTGGGTCAGGATGTCGATGAACGAGCTGCCGACCACCGGATCGCCGCCGATGCCGACGACGGTGCTCTGGCCGATGCCCATGTCCGAGAGCTCCTTGGAGATCTGGTACGTCAGCGTTCCGCTGCGGCTCACCAGGCCGACGCGGCCGGGCGTGAACACCTGGGTCGGCATGATCCCGACCGTCGCGACCCCGGGGCTGATGATGCCTGGACAGTTCGGGCCGACGAGGATCTGGTCGCCCCGCTTCAACTCCGTGTAGACCCGGAGCACGTCGTGCGCCGGGATGCCCTCGGTGATGCACACGATGAGGTCGACGTCGCTGGCGACCGCCTCGTAGAGGGCGTCGGCGGCGAAGCGGGGGGGCACGAACACCATCGCGGCGTTCGCCCCCGTCTCGTCAACGGCGTCCTTCAGCGTGTTGAACACGGGGATGCCGTCGACGTCCTGGCCACCCTTGCCGGGCGTCACGCCCGCGACGACCTGCGTGCCGTAGGCCTTGTTACGGCCGGCGTGGAAGGCGCCCTCCCGGCCCGTGATGCCCTGGACCACGAGCTTCGTGTCCGCGTTGACCAGGATGCTCATGCCGCCTCCTTCCCGAGGGCCACGGCCCGCTCCGCGGCGGACAGCATCGTCGTCTCGACGACGACGTTGGACGGTGCGCGCTCCTTCAGGATGCGGCGGCCCTCGTCCTCGTTGGTGCCGTCGAGGCGCACGACGATCGGCAGGGTGGCTCCCAGGTTGCCAAGCGCCGTCAGGAGGCCCTCGGCCACCTCGTCGCAGCGGGTGATCCCGCCGAAGATGTTGACGAGCAGCACCTTCACCTTCGGGTCTGAGAGCAGGATCTCGAGGGCGGTCACGACCTCCTCGGCCTTCGAGCCGCCGCCGGCGTCCAGGAAGTTGGCGGGTGTGCCGCCCGCGAGGGCGACAACGTCGAGAGTGCTCATCACCAGTCCGGCCCCGTTGCCGAGGATCCCCACGTCGCCGTCGAGCTTGACGTAGGTGACGCCCCTCTCCTGGGCTGCCTTCTCCTGCGGATCGGTCGTGGTGGTCTCGCGGAACTCCGCCATCTCGTCATGGCGGTAGGCGGCGTTGCCGTCCGTCGTGACCTTCGCGTCGAGCGCGATGACCTGCCCGTCCTCGGTGAGGATCAGCGGGTTGATCTCGGTGAGCATCGCGTCGAGCCCGACGAACGCCGAGTAGAGCTTCTGGATGATCGCGACGGTGCCCGACAGGGCCTCGCGGTCGAGGCCCGCGTGGAAGCAGAGCCACCGCGCGTCGTGCGGCTGGAGGCCGACGAGCGGGTCGATGTGCAGACGCGCGAGCGCCTCCGGGCGGTTCGCCGCCACCTCCTCGATGTCGACGCCGCCCTCGGCGGAGAGCATCACGAGCGGCTTCTTCTCGCCGCGGTCGAACGTGACCGAGAGGTAGTACTCCTTCGCGATCTTCGAGCCGGCCTCGATCCAGACCCGCTCGACCACGTGCCCCTTGATGTCCATCCCGAGGATCTCCGAGGCGCGTGCCTCGGCCTCGTCGGGGTCTGCGGCGAGCTTGATGCCGCCGGCCTTACCGCGACCGCCCACACGGACCTGCGCCTTGACGACCACGGTGCCGCCGATCTCCTCAGCCGCAGCCCGCGCCTCGGCCGGGGTCGATGCGACGCGGCCCTCCGGCACCGGGATCCCATGACGGGCCAGCATCTGCTTGCCCTGGTACTCGTACAGATCCAACCGTCGTCCTTCCGCTTCTCGTGGAGGCGCGGGCGCTCCTGCCGCCCCGCCCGGAACCGGCGGGATCCTACCGAGCGGGTGTGGTAGCGTCCCGCGGCCCGCGGGCCGCACGGCGGCGGGACGACGGGGAAACCGCGGAGGTGACGTGGCGGAGGCCGGCGTGGAGACGGAGCGCGCGACCGAGTCGGGCATCCCGGTCGACCGCGTGTACGGGCCGTCTGCCGTCGAGGGCCTCGACCTGGCCGGGCGGCTCGGGGAGCCGGGGGCGTTCCCCTTCACACGGGGCGTGCATCCCACGATGTACCGTGAGAAGCCGTGGACGATGCGGCAGTACGCCGGCTTCGCCACCGCGGAGGAGACGAACGCCCGCTTCCGCTACCTCCTCGCCGCGGGCGCGCCCGGGCTGTCCACCGCCTTCGACCTTCCCACCCAGCTCGGCATGGACTCCGACGACCCGCTCGCCGCGGGCGAGGTCGGCCGGGTGGGCGTCGCGATCGACTCCATCGACGACATGGCGCGGCTGTTCGAGGGCATCCCGCTGGACCGGGTGTCCACGAGCATGACCATCAACGCCCCCGCGGGCGTGCTGTTGCTGCTCTACCAGCTGGTGGCCGAGGAGGGCGGCGCCGACCCCCGCGAGCTCCGCGGGACCATCCAGAACGACATCCTCAAGGAGTACGTCGCGCGCGGGAACTACGTGTACCCGCCCGCGCCCTCCATGCGGCTCACGACCGACACGTTCGCCTACTGCGACGCCGAGCTCCCGAAGTGGAACACCATCTCGATCAGCGGCTACCACATCCGCGAGGCAGGCTCGACCGCGGTCCAGGAGGTGGCGTTCACGCTGGCGAACGGGATCGCCTACGTCGAGGCCGCCATCGCCGCCGGGCTGGAGGTCGACCGCTTCGGCCCGCGGCTGTCGTTCTTCTTCAACGCCCACAACAATCTCATGGAGGAGGTCGCCAAGTTCCGGGCGGCCCGCTCCCTGTGGGCGCACATCATGCGCGACCGGTTCGGGGCCGCGAACCCGCGGGCCATGAGCCTCCGCTTCCACGCCCAGACGGGCGGCAGCACGCTCACCGCGCAGCAGCCGCGCAACAACGTGGTCCGGGTGGCGGTGCAGGTGCTGGCGGCGGCCCTCGGCGGCGCCCAATCGATCCACTCCAACGGCTTCGACGAGGCGCTGGCGCTGCCCACGGAGGAGTCGGCGAAGCTCGCCCTGAGGACCCAGCAGGTCATCGCCGCCGAGTCGGGGATCGCCGACACCGTCGACCCCCTCGGGGGGTCCTGGTACCTCGAGAGCCTGACGGCCGAGATCGAGGGCCGGGCGCGGGAGCTCATCGCCGAGATCGACCGACGCGGCGGCGCGGTGGAGTGCATCGAGTGGATGCGGGACGCGATCGGCGACGCGGCGTTCCGCCACCACGAGGAGATCCGCGACGGTGGCCGAATCGTCGTCGGCGTCAACGCCCTCCGCGAGGACGACGAGCAGCCCGTCCCGATCCACCGGATCGACGAGGGCATCGAGGCGGCGCAGATCGGCCGCATCGCCGCGCTGCGCGAGGCACGCGACGCCGGGCAGGTCGCGGCGCGGCTCGCGGACGTCCGGGCGGCGGCGCGCGGCACGGACAACCTGCTCCATCCGATGCGCGAGGCGCTGCGCGCGCGGGCGACCGTGGGCGAGGTCTGCGGGGTGCTCCGCGAGGAGTTCGGCGAGTACGACCGCATCCTGGCGGCCCGGAACTGAGCGCCGAGGAGAAGCGGGCCCGCCTCGACGCGCTCCGCGACGAGGCGCTCCACGCGGGCAGCCAGGCGGCCGTCGAGCGTCAGCACGCCCGCGGGAAGCTGACCGCCCGCGAGCGGATCGACCTGCTGCTCGACCCGGGCAGCTTCGTGGAGCTCGACATGTTCACGCGCCACCGCGCCCACGGCTTCGGCCTGGAGGACTCGCGGCCGTGGGGGGACGGGGTGGTCACCGGCCACGGGACCATCGACGGCCGCAAGGTCTTCGTCTTCTCGCAGGACTTCACCGTCTTCGGCGGGAGCCTCGGGGAGGTGTTCGCCGAGAAGATCGTGAAGGTGATGGACCTGGCGGTGCGGATGGGCTGCCCGATCATCGGGATCAACGACTCCGGTGGCGCCCGCATCCAGGAGGGGGTCGTGAGCCTGGGCGGCTACGCGGACATCTTCTTCCGCAACGTACGGGCGAGCGGGGTGATCCCTCAGATCTCGGTGGTCCTCGGCCCGTGCGCGGGCGGAGCCGTCTACAGCCCCGCGATCACGGACTTCATCTTCATGGTCCGCGAGACGAGCCACATGTTCATCACCGGCCCCGAGGTCATCAAGACGGTGACCGGCGAGGCCGTGAGCATGGAGGAGCTCGGCGGGGCGCAGAGTCACGCCACGAGGTCCGGCGTGTGCCAGTTCGCGGCCGACTCCGAGCCCGAGTGCTTGGAGATGGTCCGCGAGCTGGTGTCGTACCTGCCCCAGAACAACCTCGACGCTCCCCCCTTCCTGCCGCCGGCCGACCCGTCCGACCGCCAGGCGACCGAGCTCGCGACGATCGTCCCCGACGTCCCCACCAAGCCCTACGACATGGTCGAGGTTGTCGAGCACCTCGTCGATGACGGTGACTTCCTCGAGGTGGCGCCGCTCTTCGCGCCGAACATCGTGGTGGGGTTCGCCCGGCTCGCGGGACACGTGGTGGGCGTGGTGGGCAACCAGCCGAAGGCCCTCGCGGGCGTGCTCGACATCGATGCCTCGATCAAGGGCGCGCGCTTCGTCCGCTTCTGCGACGCGTTCAACATCCCCCTGGTCACGCTCGTCGACGTCCCGGGGTTCCTCCCCGGGACGCAGCAGGAGTACAACGGCATCATCCTCCACGGCGCCAAGCTGCTGTACGCGTACGCCGAGGCGACGGTGCCCAAGCTGACGGTCATCACCCGCAAGGCCTACGGCGGCGCCTACGACGTCATGGCCAGCAAGCACCTCGGCGCCGACTTCAACGCCGCGTGGCCGACCGCCGAGATCGCGGTGATGGGCGCCGAGGGCGCCGTGAACATCGTCTTCCGACGTGAGCTGCAGCAGGCGGAGGCGGCCGGGGAGGACGTCGCCGCACGCCGGGCGGCCCTGATCGCCGACTACACGGAGCGGTTCGCGAGCCCCTACATCGCGGCTGAGCGGGGCTACGTGGATGACGTGATCGCGCCGGAGGAGACCCGGCCCTGGCTGATCCGCTCCCTCGAGGTGTCCCTCACCAAGCGCGAGCTGAGGCCACGCCGCAAGCACGGGAACATCCCGCTGTGACGGACTCTGTCGCGGTGCTGTCGGGCGGGGCGCCCGACCCGGCGGCCCTCGCCGCGCTCACGGCCGCGGCCCTCGGCGTGATGGAATCGGAGGCGGCCGCGCCGGTCGACCCGCAGCCGCCGGCCTATCGCTCCCGCTGGCGTCGCGCGGCGATGCTCGAGTCGGCCGACGTGCCGGGGAACCTGAAGGACGACGGCGCGCCGTGGGGGGACGTGTGATGTTCGCGAAGGTGCTGGTTGCGAACCGCGGCGAGATCGCGGTCCGGGTGCTCCGGACGCTCCGCGAGATGGGCATCCCGTCGGTCGCCGTCTACAGCGAGGTCGACCGCGACGCCGTCTTCGTGCACCACGCCGACGAGGCGTACCTGCTGGGCCCCGGCCCCGCGTCCGAGAGCTACCTCAACGTCCCGAGGATCCTCGGGGTGTGCGCCCGGGCGGGCGTGGACGCCGTCCACCCAGGCTATGGATTCCTGGCCGAGAACGCCGAGTTCGCCCGCGCCCTCGGGGAGGCCGGGATCACGTGGATCGGCCCGCCGCCGTCCGCGATCGAGGCGATGGGGTCGAAGACGGGCGCCCGGGCCCTCATGAAGGCCGCGGGCGTTCCGATCGTGCCGGGCGTGACCGAGCCGGTGCCCGACGTGGACGCCGCCCGTCCGGTGGCCGACCAGATCGGCTACCCGGTGGCGGTGAAGGCCAGCGCGGGCGGCGGCGGCAAGGGCTTCCGCGTGGCACTCACCCCCGACCGACTCGCCGACGCGTTCGAGGGCGCCGTCCGCGAGGGCGAGCGGTTCTTCGCGGACGGGACCGTCTACCTCGAGCGGTACCTCCCCGAGCCCCGCCACGTCGAGATCCAGGTGTTCGCCGACGGCCACGGCAACTGCATCCACCTGGGCGAGCGCGACTGCTCGGTGCAGCGCCGCCACCAGAAGTTGGTGGAGGAGACCCCCAGCCCCGTCGTGTCGGACGACCTGCGCCGGCGGATGGGCGAGGCGTCCGTGAAGGCCGCGCTGGCGGTCGGATACCGCGGCGCGGGCACCCTGGAATACCTCGTCTCGGGCGAGGAGTTCTTCTTCCTGGAGATGAACACGCGCATCCAGGTGGAGCACACCGTGACCGAGGCGGTCACCGGGTTGGACCTGGTGCGCGAGCAGGTGCGGGTCGCCGCCGGCGAGCCTCTCTCGGTGACCCAGGACGAGGTTCGCGCCCGCGGCCACGCCTTCGAGTGCCGCATCAACGCCGAGGACGCGGCGCACAAGTTCCTACCCTCACCCGCCCGCATCACGGCGTACCGCGAGCCATCGGGCCCGGGCGTGCGGGTCGACTCCGGCGTCCGGGCGGGGTCGGACATCCCCGAGATCTACGACCCCATGGTTGCGAAGCTGATCGTGTGGGACGTCGACCGCGAGACGGCGCGACGGCGGATGCTGCGGGCGCTGTCGGAGTTCGTGGTGGAGGGGCCCGCGACGCTCATCCCCTTCCACCGCTGGCTGCTCTCCGAGCAGGAGTTCATCGACGGCGGCGCCTGCCACGCGCTCCTCGCTCGCCTCGCCGACGAGCCCACCCCCCTCCCGCCCGTGGAAGGCGGCCCGACCGTGCCGGGCGACGGCGCCCCCGAGCAGGGCCCCCTGACGGAGCGGCGGTTCACCGCCGAGGTCGAGGGTCGCCGGTTCGAGGTCGCGCTGCGCTACGCGCCGCAGGTGGGCGGCGCGGCCGCCCCCGCCGCCCCGGCGAGGGCGCCGAAGGCCAAGCGCGCGCGCGGCAGCGGGGGGGACGGCGGCGCGACGGGCGAGGTCCTGACCCCGATGCAGGGCACCGTGCTGAAGGTTCTGGTGGAACCGGGTCAGGAGGTCGTGGCCGGCGCGGTCGTCGCGATCGTCGAGGCCATGAAGATGGAGAACGAGATCACGGCGCCCAGGGCGGGCAGCGTCGCGTCCGTGCTGGTCTCGCCCGGCCAATCGGTCCAGGCGGGCGAGACGCTCGCTCGCCTCTCCTGAGCAGGGCGAACCGCCTCAGGACGACGCGCCCCGGCGCGACCGCCGGCGCACGAGCGCGGTGCGCGCATCGCGCACCAGTACCCCACCGACCCCCCGGGGAATGCGTCGGAGGGGCATTCCCGAGAAGGGACTGAACACCGCCGCAGCGGTGAGCTCGGGGCGCGTCGGGCGACGTGCTGCCGGGAGGGCTCTCGCCCACGTCCGGAGGGGCATCGAGCGTGGGGCGCCCGGTTCGAACAGCGCGCCCACCGCTCGGCGGGTCGCGTCCCACACCTCCGACATCCGCCACGCTCGTGCGATCCGCTCGATCTCACCGAGATCCGCCTCGGCCGCGACGAGCCTGATGTCGAGCATGTCGCGCAGCCGACGCAGCGGCGCGTTCGACCACGAGTGCGTCGCGAGCACCAGCGCATGGTGTGCGGGGCTGAGCCGCCCCACGCCCTCGACGCCGGCCCGGCTCGGCTCAGCGGACGCGAAGAGGGCGCCGACCGACGGCGGCTCGGTCCAGCGCAACCACTTCGGACGGTGGTGCATCTCCACCACGACAGGCAACCCCGGGGCGATCAGCGGCCGAAGGTGGTGCAGGTCGGCATACTCCTCGGGTTCACCGACCTCGCGAAACCCGGCCTCCAGCAACCGACGCTGGGCAGCAGGGGCGTCCGGGACCAACACGTCCAGGTCGGTGATGTTCATGCGCGTGAATGGGGTGCGATACAGCGGCGCGACCTCCAGCCCCTTCATCAACACGACGTCACCATCGAGCGCGTCGCGGACCATCGCGAGCACCGTCGGGGCGGTCATCGCGATCACCGACGCGTCACGCTCGTCGTCGGCGAGCGAAGCCGGCACGGGCCGTCCCGTCGCCCGGAAGCGCTCGACGCCGAGCAGCTCGATGCGGTGGTAGTAGAGGTCGTCGGGGTCGCCTGAGGCGTCGATCCACGCATCCACGCGGGCCCAGTCCTCGGGCGTGGCGCTCACCGGTACCGCCCCAGCTCCCGATGCTCCCCGCGACCCGGCGGAGGACCCACGTCGCGCCCGTCGAGCTCCACCCATGCGTGCGCCTTGTGATCGACGGCACCCTGCTCGATGCCGATGACGAGCTCGGGCCGGTCACCCTGCTCGGCGAGAAGCCGGAACAACGTCAGCGAGCTGAACAGGCAGCGAGGGCTGCCGACCATCGGCCAGAGGCAGGCGTGCACCGCTCGGCTGAGCCGCTCCGGTGAGTGGCGGTGCGGGTGGGCCGACGGCGTCGGAGTGACTCGTGATACCGCCTCCGGCAACGGTCGCCGCCACGTCGCGATCTTCACGCGAGCGTAGGTCCACCAGACGCGCGCGGCCAGCGCTCCGCGATCATGTCGCGACAACGGCGGCTCACGCACGCGCGACCAACTCGGCGACGACCTTCGGCAGGGACTCGAGCGTCATCGGGCGGGTCAGCTCCCATACGGGCAGGGCGCTGGCGAGGTCCGCGACGGCGGCGAAGCACCGCGATGAGTCGAATGGCTCCTCCAGCGTCACGACCAACTCCCAGATGAGCCGGATCGCCTCGACCGTCGGGACGGGGGTGAGCGAGATCTCGTCCCCGGTGCCGGTGAGCATCACGACGCCCCTCAGCGGCACGGGCGACGAGTCGTCGTCATCATCATCCTGGAGGACCGGGACCCGCGTCCGAGCGCCGTTGGGGGCGCCTGGGCGGGTGGGCATGCCCATCCCTGCCGCGACGTCCTGTCGCAGCCGGAGTGACGCCGGGCCTGGCAGCACCTCGGCGCGGTCTCCCAACCGGATGCACGCGAGGTCCTCCGTCAGCACGCGATATCCCTCGCGCCAGAACCCGGCCGAGAGCGTCGTCTTGCCATGCTCGCTCGGGGCCCCGATCAGGAGAGCCCCATGGCCCGTGTCAACGGCGGCGGCGTGCAACGGGATGTCGCCACGTGCCACGAAACAGAGCATGACCGGCATGCCGAACAGGCGCTCCTCGAGGCGGACCGGGTCGTCATGGTCGGCCGGCACGGCAATGCGGCTCCGCGAGGGCTCGACGATGAACCACCCGTCGCCCTCGAACCACATCTGCACGGTGTCGCCGGCGAGATAGGTCCTGACGTGCACCGTCTCGTTCTCCTGCGCAGGCCAGTCCTCCCAGAGCCGCGCATCCGGGGTCGGGCACTCGACACGATGGGTCACGACCTCGAGAGGCTCGCCCCCGGATCGGCGGAGGTAGCGCAACGGGATCTTCGACCGGATGTCGTACCCGTAGCACGATCCAGCGCTGTCGCTCACCGTGCCGACGCCACCTCGACGAGCCCCCGGTCCACGAGCTCGGCCACGAAGTCCCGGACCTCGTCGTCGATCTCCGACGGGGGCGCCTCGACACGCTCGCGCACGGCGGTGATGAGGCCGGCCACCGTCCGCCCCCCGTCCATGAGCTCCCAGATCAGACAGCCCATCTGGTTGACCCCGTGGTAGCCACCGGAGTCGAGCTGGAGGAGAACCCCGCCCTCGGCCCCGCCCAGCTCGCGAAACGCCGCTCGTGGATGGCGACGCACGTAGGCGTCGTCCGCTATGACCTGTGAATCGCTCAATAGTCCCCCAGGCTTCCCTTGCGCAGCTCACGTCGCAGCGCCCTGTTGTAGAGCAGGTATCCCACAAGGAGCGAAGCCGCCGCCATCGGCACCAGCAGCAGCATGCTCTGCCCGACGTCCGACCATCCGGTGCCGCCGAGCACCGCCTCCCGCATCGATTCCAGCGCGACCGCGAAGGGGTTCGCCTCGGCGGCGGTCTGGAGCCATCCCGGCAGCAGGTCCAGGGGAAAGTAGGCGCCCGACGACACCGTGAGGATGGTTGCCAGGAAGGCAACCGCACCCTCTCCACGCCGGAAGGCGAGTACGGCCGCCGCGGCCGCGACACCGAGTCCCCAGACGAACGGGATCACGGCCATCAGGACCACGGCCGCGGGCAGGAAGCCGGAAACGTGGAAGTCGAGGCCGAAACCCACCCCGATCGCCGTGAGGAAGACGATGGTCCTGATGGGCACGTACACGAACTCGTAGGCCATCGCCCCGAGCTGGATCGTCAGTGCCCGGGACGGTGTCAGGAGCAGGCACTCGAGCGTTCCCTGGAACTGCTCGTCGCGCAGGGCGCTCGCCACTTGACGAAGCGCGAGCGCGACGAACATGGACAGCGCGATGCCGAGCGCGACGAACTCGAGATAGCTCGTGGTGTTCCCTCCGAAGGCCGGAAGCCGCGATGGGTCCACCATGAGGCCGATGAAGTAGAACATGAACACCTGGACGGCCATCCCGAAGATGTCCGAGGCGAAGTCCACCCGGTAGCTCCACGCCACCAGAAGGTCCCTCCGCAGGAAGGCCAGGACCTTTCCCGTCTCGACGAGCATGCCGTCGCGAGGCGACGCGCGCACGTCGGTGTTCACCTCGGTCCCTCCTGCGCCGTGAGCGATCGGAAGGCCTCCTCCAAGGCGGACCGCTCCTCGGTGCAGGAGACGACGGAGACGCCATCGGCGACGAGCGCCGCGATCGCGTCGCCGAGGACCGCATCCGTGTCGAGCAGCAGGGAGAACCAGCTTCCACCGCCGTCGGGGGCCTCGTCGATGCGACCGTGGGCCCCCACCGTCGTCTGCAGCCGTGATATCGACGAGAGGCCGCCGCCGGCTGCCGACTCCAGACGCAGGAGGTAGCCACGGCGCCGTGCGTGCTCCGTGAGCTCGGAGACCGCGCCGGCGAAGCGCACGCGGCCTCCCCGGAGCAGCGTCACGCTTTCGGCGAAACCGGGGATCTCATCGAGTCGCTGCGTGGTCCACACGACGGCGGCCCCTCGGTCGCAGGCGTCGCGCACGAGCTCTCGTACGCGGTCTGCGGCCTCGGGGTCGAGGTCGTGGGTCGACTCGTCGATGATCAGCACATCCGGGTCCGTGATGAGCGCCCGTGCGACCGCAAGACGCTTCTGCATCCCGTGCGAGTAGCCCCTCACCGGCCGGTCCGCGGCCTCCCTGAGACCCACGGCGGCGAGGAGCTCCTCTGCGCGGGCCATCGCGTCGCGACGCCGAAACCCCTGGAGGCGGGCGAAGAAGCGCAGGTTCTCCCGGCCCGAGATGCGCAAGTAGAGCGACCGGTCCCCCGACGGCACGAAGCCGACCCTCCGACGAAGCGCCGCCCCACGGGCGGCCGGGTTCTCGCCGAGGATCTGAACGTCGCCCGTCATCGGGATCAGCAGCCCCATGAGCACGCGGATCAGCGTGGTCTTTCCGGCGCCGTTCGGGCCCAGCAAGGCATGGATGGAACCCCGCCGGACGCTCAGCCCCACGTCATCGAGCGCGGCGAGCGGTCCGAAGCTGTGCGACACGCCCCGGGCCTCGACGACGGTCGAGGCCCGGGGAGGCGCATGAGTCGTGGGCGCCATCACCGTGGCCGCAGCCACCGCGACGCGCCGTATGAGCGACCTACAGCGGGTTGATGGAGATCTTGGGCCGGCGACGCTCGGAACGACGGAAGGTGTGATCCGAGATCGAGCCGTGGTCGCGGACGCGCGGCGTCTCGTACGCGATCTTCTTCACCTGCTGCTCGGTGGCCTTCTTCATGACGGGATCCTTTCGTAGCGGATGTCGCACCGGCGGCGACGGGAGGGAGTGTCGCCCAGGGTCCCGGATCTGCCACCCCCCAGACGTCCAGTCCGGGAATGGGACGTTCGAACGGGCGTGCGGGGCGGCTCACTGGCCGAACGCGCCAGCGGCGGCGGCGAAGCTCGTGGCTCTCGAGATGGCGTCGATCTCGAGGACGTCGGTCCGATCGCCGGAAGGCGCCCGATAGAGGCCCGTCCGGAGGAATACGCGTGCGACACGCGCCTCCGGCTCCGTGACGTAGAGCATCGTCGGGATGTCGTCCAGCTCGGTCACTCGCGCGAAGCGCTCCTCTCCGGCCTCTCGGTGCCACACCGTCACCGCTCCGTCGTCGCGGCTCCACCGTACCCTCAGCACGAGGTCGTGCCACACGCCGGTATCGACCGGCAGCGGCAGCACCTGAGCCTTGTTGCCCTCCGCGAACTCCTCGTGCGTGAGGTCGCCGCCGTGCACCTCGAGCCAGAGCCCTCCTGCGCCCTGCCCCTGCGGCCGACCCGCGGGCGGTACGAAGTCGAGGGCGACCGGTGGCACCGGGCTGCGCCCGCCGAGGTCGTCGTCGACGGAGTGGAACTGGAGGGGGATGCGCCAGCCGTCCGCCACCTGTACCCAGTCGGGCGGCAGCCGGAAGGAGAACGAGTAGAAGAACTCGTCGCCCTCCCGCTCCTCGCCCCCGGTCTGACGGGTCAGCTCGGCGCGCTCCCCCGCGGCCGCGGGGTTGAGCGCGCCGTCCGCCCCGGGACGGTCGCCAGGCGCCACCATCACGCGTGCCGCGTACCGTCCTTGCCTCGCGCCGCCCGCCGTGACCCGGATCGCTTCGTCGCGACGGCTGTCGAGCACGTTCACGACCGGCCACTGCGAGAGATCGCCCGTCTCGAAGTCGGCCGAGAACGGGGGGGCACCCCCTCCGCCCGACCCGAACGGCCCGACGCCGGCGATCCAGGCGACGCCGGCCACCACGGTGATCGCGACGAGCGCCGCCGCGGCGGCGACGAAGGTCCGCCGGAGGCGTTGAGCGCTCACGGGATCAGCGTAGCTGCTCGCCTCGCGGGGGGCGAAGACCTAACCCGATGGTGCTCGGCGTCGCATCGGCTTCTGGCTATCCTCGGTCACATGAATAACCAACTGCATCATTCCCGAAATCCCCACCGCAGGCGCGCAGCCCGGCTTCGCCGCGTCACGGTCCCGCTCGCGGGCCTTGCGGTTCTGGGCGGCGGCATCGCGGTTGCGATGGCCGCGGACACCCCTCCGCCGGGCAATCTCGTGCCGAACTCGTCGTTCGAGACGGCCGACCCGAACGTCAACTGGATGCCCTTCCGTTCGAGCATCGTCCAGGCAGACCTCACTGGCGATCCCACTGCTCCGGAGGGCACGAAGGGCGTCACCGTCACGGCCGGGCCCCTCGCGGATGCGCTCGAGGGGTACTCGATGGACGACAAGCGTCCCTCGGGCGGGGCGAACGTCCCGGCGGGCACCCAATTCGTCGCGAGCGTCTGGATGCGAGCCGCGGCCCCGAGCTCGGTCGGCCGGCCCGGGAAGATCTGGATCCGGGAGCGCGGTAAGGACGGATCCCTGATCCAGCGGGTGAAGACCGAGGTTCCGCTCACGGCCGAGTTTCAGAAGATCGTCTCGCCCGTCTACACCACGACGACCGAGGGCAGCGCGGTCGACGTCTATGTCGCGCAGAATCCCGCGGCACCGGGAGACGCCTTCACGGCCGATCTCGTTACGCTGACCCGCAATCTGCCACCTTCGGGCACGATCGGCGTCAGCCCGGCCAACCCGAAGGAGGGTGACACCGTCACGTTCACCTCCGCATCGGTCGCCGACCCCGATGGCGGCACCGTCGCCACCCGGGCCTGGGACACGAGCGGAAGCGGCGCGTTCGCCGACGGCACGGCTGTCACCACCACCCGGAAGTTCACCACCGCCGGCGTCCACACGATCCGGTTGAGGGCAGCGGATCAAGCAGGCGCGACTGCCATCCTGACGCGCACGATCACCGTCACCGGCAGCGGCACGGGTGCCGGATCGGGTGGCTCCGGGTCATCCGCCGGACCTGGTGGCGGTGCCGCGCCGGTGTCCAGCGTCGCCCGGAAGAAGAAGCCGAAGATCACGCGAATCAGCGTCAACAGGCGAGCGGGCGTCGCGCTGCTGCGGTTCAACGTCTCGCAGAGTGTCCGGCTCGTCTGGAAGCTCGACGCGAAGCGCGTCGACGCCCCGGGGTACGCGAAGCTGTCGGCGAAGACGATCCGCCGCGTGGCGTCCGGACGCGTCGTGATCCCATTGGGCACGCTCGCCGCGGGCAAGTACCGCATCACCCTGACGGCGCGCAACACCGCCGGGAAGGGCGCGAAGGCGATCAAGGTCTTCGTCCTCGCCTGAGACGGGTCGGCATGGTCGGGCGGCCGCTGCCGCCGCCCGACCATGCGGACTCCGCACGAAAATCAGATCTGTGCCCCCCGTCGGAGGGGGATGCGGCCACCAACCCTGACCGTCCGGGGGGCGCGCGCCTGACCGGCAACTGCGGTTAATCGCGCCACGACGACGTCGATTGACCTGGAGCGACCAAATGAGCATGCAGCCGGGCCGGCCTCGCCGCCGCAGGATCGGACTCGCCGCCGTCTCCGTCGCCGCGGTCGCGGCGGCCTCGCTATCGGCCGTGGGCGTCGTGAGCGCCGGCCGCTCCGGCGACCCCAATCAGATCGTCGCCTCGGCCGAGCTCGGCGCGGTCGACTGGTACTCCACGAACGCGCACATCCACAGGCGCGCCCTCCAGATCGCGCAGGACCGGGCCCAGGCGGCGCGATGCGAACGCCCCGCGTACGTCGCCCGCCACCCCCAGAGCTGTCCGCCCGTGGTGCCGCAGGCGACGGCACGCCTGGCGACCCCGGGGGCCGCCGCCCAGATGGAGTTGCTGGCGACGTCGGACGACGGCGCCTGGGGCGCGCCGGCGCCGATGACCATGATCGCCGAGCACACCGTCGTACTGCCGAACGGCAAGGTGTTCGTCTTCGGGCCGTCGGCTCCGCGGGCGGAGAACTCCTCGAGGGCGGCGCTCTACGACCCGGCCACCGGTGCACTGGAGCGTGTGGACCCGCCGATCGACCCATCCACCGGACGCCCCTACAACATCTGGTGCGCCGGCCAGGTGCTGCTGGCCAACGGCACGGTCCTCGTCGTCGGCGGCAATCTCGGGTACCCGGCGAACGGACTCGGCTGGAAGGGATTGAAGAAGGTCTTCACGTTCAACCCGTCCAACCGGAAGTGGACCGTTCAGCCCGACATGTACGGGGGCCGCTGGTATCCGACCCTGGTGAAGTTGCCCGATGGACGCGTGGTCATCTACGGCGGCTACGACACCTCCGGCAACCAGGACTACACGCGAGACATCGAGATCTTCACGCCGGCGAGCACGCCGGACGGCGTGGGCAGCCTGGCGCGCAAGACGAGCACCCGCAACCCTGGCCTCTACAGCCAGATGGCACTGCTCCCGAACGGCAACATCCTGCACGCGGGCCCGCGAGAGGGCGACCCGGCGATCCTGAACACCTCGACGTGGACGTGGCAGACGCTCAGCCGCGTCGACCGACGCTATTGGGGCAGCCACGTCATCATGGACGAGGGCGCGGGCAAGCCGTATCGCCTCGTTCGAATCGGCGGGGCCGACGCCTCCAACACCGCGCAGGAGCGGCGCACGGCGTACGTCGATCTCCGGAACCCGACCGGGGGTCAGACCTTCGGCCCGTCACTCAACACGGCGCGGGCCCATCTGAACACGGTCGTCCTGCCCGACGGGTCGCTCCTGACGGTCGGCGGCGGCCTCGGTCAGGGCTCGAACGGCAGCCTCTACGCGGGCCCCGTCTACCAGACGGAGCTCTTCTCCCCGGCCACCAACTCGTGGCGGCCCGTGGGCAATCAGGTCGAGCCCCGCACATATCACTCCACCGCCGCGCTCCTGCCGGATGGCCGCGTGCTCTCGACCGGCGACGACCGGAACGCCGTCGCCACCTCGAACGACGACCGCGTCGAGGTCTACAGCCCGCCCTACCTCTTCCGAGGACCGCGCCCGGCGATCTCCGACGCTCCGGCGTCCGTCGCCTACAACGCGCCCTTCACCGTCACGACCCCACAGGCCGCGGCCATCCGCCGCGCGGTCCTGATCGCCCCCGCCGCGGTCACCCACTCGACAGACATGAACGCGCGGTCGCTGGTGCTGGCCCAGTCGGCGCCCTCGGGCGACACCCTCACGCTCACGAGCCCGGCGAGCGCGTCGATGGCCCCGCCCGGCGACTACATGCTCTTCCTGGTGGACGACAAGGGCGTGCCATCCATCGCCCGGTGGGTCGCCGTCGGCACCGGCGCGACGCCGCCGCCGCCCGTCAACTCGTCACCGACGGCCGGCTTCACGTTCGCTCCCACCGCGCCGACCACGGCCGAAACGGTCCTGTTCACCGACACGTCCACCGATTCGGACGGCACGGTCACGGCGTGGGCGTGGGACCTCGACGACGATGGCCAGTTCGATGACGGCTCTCAGCGGTCGGCGTCGCGGACCTTCCCGGCCGCGGGCACGTTCACCGTGCGACTGTCGGTCACGGACGACAAGGGCGCGACGGGCGTGGCCACGAGGGCGGTCACGGTAACGGCCGCGCCCAGTGGAGGAGGAACGGGCGGGACGGTCCCGATCCCGGCGGCCAACCTCACGGTGAACCCGTCCTTCGAGACCGGCATCACGGGTTGGAAGACCTTCAAGAGCGCCATCTCCCGGGTCGCAGTGGCCGACGCGCCGAATGGGGAGTATGCGGTCCAGGTGGCCTATGCCGCCACAGACGGGAGCACCTCCTACAACATCGACGACTCCTCGGACACGGTCTCCTCGACCGTCTCGGGTCGCGCGTACACCGCCACGGCGTATGTGCGTGCGGCGACAGCCTCATCCGTCGGCAAGGGCGTGCGAGTCAACCTGCGGGAGAAGCTGACGGACAACAGCCAGGTCAAGGACACGGGCGGGCCCCAGGTGACGCTGACCAACGCGTGGCAGCCGGTCACGGTGTCCGCCACCGCCACGGCCACCGGCAACCGCATGGAGGTCAGGATCACGCAGAGCTCGGCGGCGGCGGGCAACGCCTTCCTGGCAGACGCCATAACGGTGGTCCCCGGCTGAGCGAATTGACCCCTTCGAAGACGTCTTTGACCATGCCTGGACCCGGGGAAGCCGGGATGTCGTGAGGGTGCTGGGGCCCGCGGAGACGCTGCTCGACCTCCCGGCGTCCTTCGACGGGCCCTCGTCATCGAGACGACCGACGCGTACGCCGAGGCGCTGCACGAGGACCGCGCTCGGCTCATTCAGCGCTTCCGGCTGGTCACGCCGCCTCAGTCGGACTCCTTCCTGGCGAGGGATCGGGCTGTGGGATCGCGCGGCGGGCCGGGGTACCGGTGCCTCGGGTGACCCTGCAGGACCTGCCGCTCGCGCGGGACGGCATTCGGCAGTCCGGCCTTGGAGGGGTGCTGCGGCCGTACGTCGCCTGGCGAGGGCGGCGCGTCATCGACCCGTGGGCGGAGGACGACCCGGCGCCGATGCTCAGTTACGTGGCGGGCCGCCTCCGGCACCTCGGCAGCGCCGGGCACGCGCGACGGCGCCGGAGCCGGAGCCGGAGCCGGCGAGGGGTGACGGATGACGGGTGACGGGTCTGCTCCGGAGGACGTGGCTCGGATCCGTTGACAACGTCGCGCGCGGCGGAGTCACGCCGCGGGCCGCGCGGCGCCCCGATCGGCCCAGCGGAGCGCGGCATCGATACGGCCCGCGTTCATGAGTGCGTCGATCCGGCGCAGACGCACGAAGCGGTCCCCGCGCAACTCGTCGAGAGTCAGCCCGTTCCGCCGGTATGCATCGGCGAGCTGCTCGACGCCGCGACGGACCGTCCACTGCGGCTTGAACCCCGGGAGCGCGCGAACGATCAGGTCGCAGCTCGCCCGGTAGCATCGCTTGTCCGGACCCGCATTCGGCGCGAAGGCGATGTGGCTTCCCCGCACGACGTCCTCGACGATCTCGGCGACCTCGCTGATCCGGTAGTTCTCGGCTGTCGAGCCCACGTTGAACGCGCGGTTGTGGACGAGTTGGCGTGGGGCGTGGAGCGCGCACAGGAAGGCGAGGGAGATGTCCTCGATGTGCACCAACGGCCGCCACGGCGTGCCGTCGGACTGCAGCATGACCTCGCCGGTCGTCAGCGCGCTCCCCACGATGTCGTTCACCACGAGGTCGGCGCGGAGCCGCGGGGAGAAGCCGTATGCAGTTGCATTGCGGAGGAAGACCGGCGTGAAGTCGTCGTTGGCGAGTACGGCGATGCCCTGCTCGGCCATCACCTTCGACCGGCCATACGGCGTGACCGGATTGAAGTCGGCGGTCTCGTCGAGGAAGTCATCGCCCGCGGCACCGTAGAGGCTGCACGACGACGAGTAGAGGAACCGGGCGACGCCGGCCTCGCGCGCGGCCTCCGCCAGCCGGACCGAGGCGCGGTGATTGATCTCGTACGTCAGGTCGGGGTCGAGGTTCCCCACCGGATCGTTCGAGATCGCCGCGAGGTGGACCACGGCGTCGAAGCCTGCGAGATCCGTGGCCGTCACATCACGGACGTCCATCCGCAAGGACTCGACCGACGGTGGCTCCGGTCCCATCACGCAGGGGGCGAAGAAGTCGGTGTCGAGTCCGACGACCTCGTGACCTGCCGTCACGAACCGCGGCACCATGACTGATCCGATGTAGCCGTTGTGACCGGTGATGAGGACGCGCATCAGGTCTCCTGATGTGGGCGGACAGGGCGGGTCGCGCAGGGTGCGCGATTTCCTCGCGGGACGGTACGCCCGCGTCCCCGACATGACACCCCCCGGTCGGCGGGTTCGACCGCTGGACCCGCGATGGGCACTCCCGGCACCGGAACCTCAGCGTCCCGGGAGCGCGGTACGGCGATCAGCGCGCGAAGTAGGCCATCGCGTCGCTGAACGTCCCGTAGCGGGCCATCGGCGTCATCACGGCATCGAGGTCCCGCCCACTCGCGGCGGGGGAGTGGTAGAGCCCCTGACGCCAGATGATCGGCTCGATCGCGCCGTTCCAACTGTAGTTCGTCTTCGCGTCGAGGATCTGCGCCGACGGGCTGCTCTCGAGCATCGCGCCGCCCTGAGGCACGATCCAGGCCTTCGCCCACCCGGTCTCCGTGACCTCGGCGCGGGCCGCGAGGATCACGTCGTACCACGCACCGGGTGTGATGCTGCCGAGCGCCTGGGCCTTCCGAGCCGTGTGGCTGCCCGCCTCCCCCCCGATCGTGCGCAGCAGGAGGTTGCTGCCACCGCCCTCGTTGATGAGCGACAGCTGGGGCGAGAGCCCGGCCGGGTTGGTGTTGGAGACGAGACTCTTCCCCTGGACCGGCAGCCAGCCCCAGCCGCCCGTCTGCGGCGGGGACCGGAAGTAGAACGAGAAGGCGATGTACTGGGTCGTCCCGTTCGCCTGGGTCGTGGCTGGATCACGCTGACCCTCGGTCGAGCTCTCCTTCACGGATGACATCTCGCCTCGGCCGGCGCTGCTGCCGACCTCGTAGCGGAGCGTCTTGCGGCCGGCGAAGCGCAGCGGGGCGTCATCCCCGTCGTCCACCGTGATCCTGGCCCCGGAGGTCAGGTTCACCTGACGCCACGGACCGAACGTCGCGCCGCCCGAAGCGACGCTGCCGTCGGCGAGAGCATCGACGCTGCCGTCGAAGAGGGACCCTCGGGCGGGAGGGGGCGGCATCGTCGTCGAGGGCGGGGGCGCCGCGATCGGCGGGGCGACCACGGCGACGGGCGTACGCGCGCCCACGCTCGCCCCGCCGTCGTCGGTGGCACGCAGTCCGACGGTCCGCGAACCGGCAGAGGGGAACGTCACACGAGCCGTCCCTCCGGCGCCGTCGTCGTACGCCCCGTCGCCGTCGACGTCCCAGGCGAGGGCGACGACGCGGCCATCGGGGTCGCTCGACGTGCTCGTGAGGGTCACCACTTGGCCGGCGACCGGCGAGGCCGGCGACACCGTGAAGGAGGCATCCGGCGGACGGTTGCCCGGGGCGGCCGGCGGCTGCGGCGATCCGAGGTGGAAGTCGTCGGCGTCCACGCCGCGCCCGTGGTACGCCCTCCCTCGGTAGGAAAGGCGCAGGTCGATCTGGCTGCCGGTCGCGATCGCGGTGTGCGCCACGGCCACGGATGAGAACCTGCCGGTCAGCGTGACGCTGGTGCTCTTCTCGGCGAGGAGGGTCCCGTTCTTGCGTTCGCGCAGGATGAGCGCCACGCTCTCGCCCGCCGAGGCCGTCCTCGCAGCGCGCACGCGGGCGGTGGCGACGAAGCGCTCGCCCGCCGTCGCGGAGGGGACGGGGTCGGCCGTGGTCGAGATCCCGAACCCGAGGGCGGTCGGCGACTCGATTCGGACGCCATACCGACCGTCGGGTGCGTCGCCGAAGCCAAGGCGGCGCATCGCGGCGCCGTTGGCGCGCCAGCCCGCCATGCCGGTCTCGAACGACGGGTTGACCAACATCTCTCCGTCGCCCGGCGCGCGCATGCCCTCGCGGACCCGCGGGTGGCGCTTGAGCTTCGTCGTCTTCTTCTTCTTCTTGACGATCTTCGCCGTTTCGGCGGCGCCGTGGAAGGCGGGAGATTCACCACCGGTGACTGCTGCGGCCGAGGCGACCATGACGGGCAGCGGCACCACGACGGCGAGCGCGAGAGCGCAGGTCTTCGTGACCGCGCGGCATCGGCCAGCGGCCCCGGATCGGGGAGACATCGGGCACGTTCTCCGTATCGGGCCCCGGGCGCCGCAGCACGGTGCGCGCGCGACGGGGCATGGCGGCGGCGGCTGAGCCGCTCGAGCCGTGGGATCGGCTGATCCATAGATCGGCCTCGGCTCACGGCATCTTGAGTGGCATCAGCCGGCGAGCGTTCCCGCCGCGCGCCACGTTCGACGTGCCGGGGGGATGGCCGCGCGGCGGCCATCCCCCTCCTCGCCGTCTAGGGGATGCGGAAGGTCTTCACGATCACCGCGCCCTGCCCGGTGGGCTGGCGGAGGACGAACCTCAAGCGGTAGGACCCGGACGTCAGCCTGCCGAGGCGGATCTGCCGCTTGCCCGCGCGGAACGCCTTGAGCTTCGTCGTGCGCACCTTGACGAACCCGGCCGTCACCACCCGCTTGCGGTCGAGCCGCGTGGCGATGCGGACGTACTGGGGCAGCCTGAAGGTGGCGAAGGCCACACCGCTGCGCCGCACGACCTTGAAGCTCACGAGCCGTGGCTTCGCCGGTCGGCGGATCGTCGAACGTCCCGGCAGCGCGACACCGCCGGGCCCTGCCGCGGCGCCGCCGCCGAGCCGGGTGACGGTGACGGCGCGCGCGAAGGTGGCGGTGGCGCCGTTCGAGTCCGACGCGCGGAGCCGGACGACATAGGTACCGGGCTCCGTGAACCTGCGGGTCTCCGCGACACCGGCGCCATCCGTGTAGTTGCCATCGCCGTCGAGGTCCCAGGCCCGCGTCACCGCAGATCCCTCCGGGTCCCTGACGGTGGATGAGTTGAAGGTCACGACGTCGCCGGCCCCGGGAGCGGCGGGACTGACCGTGACGTCACCCGCAGGAGGGAGGTTGCGGTTCAGGGTCACCAGGTCGGCCGTGAAGGCGTCGCCGGGCATGGCCGGATTCTGGGCGACGTAGACATCAACCTCCGCGCCCGATCGCTTCACGGTGTAGACGGGTGACGTGAGCTTCTGGAACGCCGCTGTGAGCGGAACCTCGGTCTTGACCCGGTCCACGAGACTGCCGTCCGCACGCTCGCGCACCCAGACCTTCCCCAGCTTGCCGATCGACTGAGCGTTCGCGGCGCGCATGAAGACGCTCGCCACGTACTGCGTCCCGGCGGGCACGTTGGCCCCACCGGACGGACGGGTGTCGTCGATCGAATAGCCCTCGAGCGAGTCGGCGAGGGGACCCGCGGTGACGGTCACGCCGAACGACCCGTTCGGCGCCTCCCCGGGCAGAGCCTGCTGGGCGAGGCTCGAGCGGTAGGGCATCCATCCGCTCAGGTCCGTTTCGAACGACGGGTTGCGCGTCAGGTTGCCGGGTGGCGGGTCCTCGGCGAGAGCGGGGACGGCGGCGATCGTGCCGATGGCGACGAGGGCCGCCGCGATCGCGGAGGCACACGTGACTCCGCGATTGACGGTGACGTTCTGATGATTGGTCATGGGGGCAGACTGCCTCGCATGGGGTGCGGAGGTAGCGCCCCCCATGACCTCCTTACAACTTCATCGCCCGCGCCGAACACGGCGGGCCCCCTGGTATTTCCGCCCGGTCCGTACGGGCAGATACCAGCGGGCCGTCTTCACCCGGAGGGGCCGGAGCCCGTTCCCCTGGAAGACGCCGACGCGTGGGACGGCATACCTTCCACCGTCCTCCGGTCCGACGGGCAGGCTGAGCGCGTGGGTGTACCCCGCCCGTTGCGCCGCCGCGCGCACGCGCGCGGAGTGACGGCCGCGGGGGTAGGCGAGGTACGGTACGGGTCGTCCGAGGAGCCCCTCGAGGAGCTCGCGGCTGTCGCGGAGGTCGCGGACGGCCTCCTCATCGCTCAGTGTCGGCATGTCCCGATGAGACCAGGTGTGGGACCCGAAACGCACGCCTCCCTCCTGCATCTCGAGGATCTGGTCGGGCGAGAGCGTCCGGAGGGTCCACTCGGGAGGCGTGTCGACCCAGTCGACCGGCTGTCCTTCCGGGCTCAGCGTCCGGGCCACGAGGAACACCGTGGCGGGCAGGTTGTACCGGCGGAGCACCGGCCACGCGTTTGCGTGCAGGTCATCGAATCCGTCGTCGAATGTGATCGCCACGTTCCGCGACGGCAGGCGGCCGCGGCGATCCGCGTATGCGAGCGCCTCGGGGAGGTCGAGGACGGCGCGATGCCGGGCGAGCCACGCGCATTGAGCCGCGAACTCCGCGGGGGGGACCGCGAGAGGCGACCTCCAGCCGGCCGAGACCGAGTGGTAGCAGAGGATCACGAGAGCTCTCCGTAGAGGCCGTCGATGGCGTCGACGGTCGCGTCCATCGCGAAGAGACGCTCGACCCGTTCCCGTCCGGCGCGACCCATCGCGGTCCGCAGCCGGGAGTCGCGGAGGATCGGCTCGAGCGCATCAGCCAGTTCCTCAGGCTGCCGTGGCGTGACGAGACGGCCGGTGACGCCGTCCTCGACGGCGCGCGCGACGTCGCCGACCCGCGTGGCGACCACCGGCGCGCCCGCAGCCATCGCCTCGAGCACGGAAAGCGGCATCGCCTCCCACCAGGAGGGGAGACAGAAGACGTCAGCACTGCGGAAGAGGGCATCCATCTCGTCGTGCGGCTGCGGCCCGATGAACCGTGCAGGCGACTTGTGCGCAGCCGACCGGACGGCTTCCTCGGCCGCCGGGCCCTCGTCCGGCGTGCCCCCGGCGAGGACGACCTCGTGCCGAACGCCACGGCCGTCGAGCAGCCGCGACGCCTCGAGGAGGTCGACGACGCCCTTCCGGGGCGTCAGCACCCCGGCATACAGGACGCGGGGCGCCCCCGAAGTCGGCCGGTCGTCCGGGGGGGCGCCGCAGACGACCCCGTTCTCGATCAGCCGGACATCCCGGCCGGTCGCGCGCGCGAGCGCTGAACGGCCGTCCTCCGAGACGGCGACGATCCGATGGGCCGGAAGCAGGCCCGCTCGCGCGAGGAGTCGCCGCGGTCGGGATACCAGCCAGCGTTGAACCTTGCCGCTGTGCGCGTGGACGATGACGCGGGCTCCGCGCGCGCGCGCGGCAAGGGCCAGCAGGGTCACGCGCACGAGCGTGACGTGCGGAACGAGCGCGGTGTGGATGTGGACGACGCGGACCCCCCGGCTCGCCCGGAACACCGCGACGGCGTCGTCGAGCGTGCGCCGCACGTTGGAGGCCGTCAGCCGGCCCGATCGGGGAACCTCGTCTCTGGTGAGGTTGAGCAGGGAGAGGTCGTGGCGGCTCGAGAGGTCGCTCGCCTGCAGGGTCGAGAGGAACGCGGCGATGCCACCGCGGTCGGGCGGGCCCTTGCCCACCAGCAGCACCCGCGTCACGATCCGCGCCGTTCCGGGACAACCACGACCTGCTCCCCGCCCGCCCGCTCAGCGACCGCGGAGGAAGCGGCTGACCTCCGCTCCCGCCGCGCGGCGAGCTTCGTCCGCGCTTCACGGATCCGCCGGCGGTCGCGGGGGCTGATCCCGCCGACGGCCAGGATCAGCAGCACGTACGCCGCGCCGCCGGCGGTGAGCGCCAGCAGCAGCCCGCCGGGACCCGGCGTGGCATCATCCACGAGGCGGCTCACGAGGAAGCCGCCGGCGTACGCGAGCACCTGACCCGCGATCTGGCGCGGGGTCCACAACGACCAGATCGGCATCCCCATGTGGCGGCGCGTGACCACGAAGTAGAACGTGGCGCTTCCGGCATATCCGATCACGAGTGCCGATGCGGTGCCGGTCAGGCTGAACCAATAGGTGAAGCCCACCATCAGCACCAGTGTGACGACCATGCGGATGATCGCGATGACCGAGGTGATCCAGGGACGGTCGGCGGCCACAAGGGCTGTCCCCAGAATGGAGACCACGCCGACGATGGCCGGGACCAGCAGGATCAGCGCGAGGGCGTTGGCGCCCTGGTCGAATCCGGTTCCGAACAGCCCCATGACCCCGTGGGCCGCGCCTCCACCGACGGCGGCCACCAGGAGCATCGCGGCGGTCTGGTACCGGAGCGAGTCCACCATCGCGCGATCCATGCCGCGCTGATCTCCGGATGCGCGCCGCGCGACGAGCGTCGGGAACAGCACCTCGGTGATCCGGTAGTTCACGTCGCGGAAGCGCGAGCCGAGCGTCCAGGCACGGTTGTAGGCGCCGACGGCCTGGACCGAACCCATGCCGCCGAGCAACCAGGTGCCAGCCTCGTTCGCGACGCCATCGGCGACCGCCCCCGGCGCCAGCTTCACGCCGAAGAGCACCATGCTGGGCAGGGTACGGAAGCCATCGCGCAGCACTCCCAGGCTCACCGAGTAACGCATGAACTGGCGCGACTTCTCGATGCGGTGAACGAGTGCGAACGCGTTCGACGCCAGCGTGGCGATGACCAGTGACCAGACGCTCTGCCACGCCAGCCCGAGCCCGACAGCCATGACGAGGTAGGCGACATTCGACGAGAGCCGCACGGCGAACAGCTGCCGCCCGGCGCGGAACGCGCTGAACAGCATGTCGTAGTTCCAGCCGACGTTCTGGATCGTGACGTACCCGATCATGGACACCAGCGCGGGCATGAAGAGCTCCGGCTGACCGATCGGCCCCCGGTAGACGAAGTAGACGATCGTCATCGTCACGGTGCCGACCAGGATCGTGAGGCCCGTCGAGAACGCGAGGACGGCGGCGAACAGGCCGGTCACACGCGGAGCGCGGAACTCGAGGTTGGCGAGTTCCCGCACCAAGCCGGCCTGCTCGCGCATCGTCGAGAGGAACCACATCGCACCGGTCGGGGCGAGCACGAGCGCGTACAGACCGATCACGTCGATCCCGTACGTGCGCGCGACGGCGATGCTCGTGAAGACGCCGAGCCCGGCCGTCGAGAGGAAGCTCAACCCGCCGTAAGCCAGGCTCGAGCGATACGATCGTCGCCCGCTCACGTCGGCGCTCCCGGGAGCGATGGAGAGCGACGAGCGATGTCCCAGGAATCGGGGGGGTGAGTATGGACGGCGCCACAATGACGACGCTGCCCGTCAGCGTCATCATCCCGGCGTTCAACCGTGCCGCGCTGCTCGGGCGGGCCCTCGAGAGCGTCGCCGCGCAACGGCCCGCCCTCCCGGCCGAGGTGATCGTCGTCGACGACCACTCGGACGACGACACGGCAGCGGTCGCACGGGCCCATGGGGCGACCGTGATCCGGCACGACCGGAACCGGGGCGCCGCGGCCGCCCGGAACACCGCGCTCGAGGCGGCGAGGCAGCCGTGGATCGCGCCGCTCGACTCCGACGACGAGTGGCTTCCGCATCACCTGGCGACGCTGTGGGCGCTGCGTGCAGGCCACGTCCTGGTCGCCGGCGCGGCAATGCAGCTGGGTGATCACGGCTCCGGCGGGCTCCTGCACGGACCGGACCGCGACCGGATCGTCCGGTACGGCGACCCCGAGCGGATCCTGGCCCCCTACAATCCGATCCCCGCGAGCGCCGTGCTCGTTCAGCGCGACGCGGTCCTCGCGGCGGGCGGCTACGACACCGGGCTGCGCTACGCGGAGGACTGGGACCTGTGGATCCGGGTCCTGGAACGCGGCACGGCGATCCAGTCGCCGCAGGTGATCACGCGCTATCACCGTCACCCCGGCCAGAAGACGGCGTCCCACGACGGTCCCGCGCGCGCGCAGCGCACCATCGTGGACCGCTACAGGTCGCGGCCATGGTGCGGGGACCGCGCCGTCGCGCGTCGCCACGCCGCCGTCGCGTGGGACGGCCTGCGTCGCTCGATTCGCGAGCGCCGTCTGACGGACGTTCTCGCTGGGGCGCGTGAGATCGCGTCGCCCCGCGTCGCCTACGAGGTCGGAGCATTGATCGCCCACCGCCGGCGCCTGCGACACCGCAGCGCGGCGATCGCACCCGAGGACGTCCACCTCGGGTAGCGTCGTCGGCACGGTCCCACGGACCGCCGCCCGTCCTCCTGTCCTGAAGCGTCCCACGGGGACGGAAGTCTGCCGAAACGAAGCCGGGAGACGTACCGCCCGGTCGCGGGGCACGCCGCCCCCCAGAGGTCGAGTGGCGGGCGCGAATGCGCCCAGGACCGTCGATCGCCGCGGTACCGACATGGGAACCCGGCGCCCATACCCTCGTCGGGCGACCGCCGGGGTTCAGCGCTTCGCAGAGCCCCGGGGACCGACCACGATGGTCCGCGTGGTCGTCGCGCGCGCGCCGGCCGTCGAGACCAGCACGTAGCGGAGACGGTGGGGCCCGCGGACGACCTGCCCCAGCGACGCGCGGAACGCCTTCGCGCCGGTGCGCCGGACGCGCACCTTGACGCACTTGGGTGTGCGACCCTTCACCACCGGCCCACATCGCAGGAGCCCCGCCTTGCCCTTTCGGTCCAGTCGAAAGGTCACGACCGTGCGACGACCGACACGGAGGACGCGGAGGGCGAGGAGGCGCGGGGCGGGAGCCTTGCGTGCCGCCGTCCCCGTGCCTGGCGGCGGAGCCCCTGGGGGCGTGGCCGCTCCAGAGGGGTTCGACGAGTACGTGGGCGCCTGGACGGAGGGGTCCAGGAGGACGATCCGTGCCGCCGAGGGGACGCCCTGGGCGTTCACGAGGAAGAGCATGTAGTACCCCGGGGGCGCGACCGACGCGCTCGTCGGCGAGTCCACGACGAGGTTGGATCCGGTGGCGGTCCGCCTGAGGCTGATCGCGCGCTGATCGTTGTCGAACGCATGAGTGACGGCCCCGACCTTGATGAGGATGGCATCCCGCACCGCCCCAGGGTCCGGCGTGGCCACTCCGAAGCTCTGGCCGTAGCCGAACGCGTCGGGAGCCGACGACACGGATGGCCGCGCGCCCCGGTAGAGGTAGGGCGGGGAGTAGATCTCCATCTTGTCGTCGTTGGTCGTCGCCACCGCGTTGCGGTCGTCGCCGGCGGAGAGGACCGTCGCGTCGGGCAGCAGCAGGGCGATGGAATGGTAGGTCCGCGGCTCCGACTGGCTCGCGCCGAGCCGCCAGCTGTTCGTCGCGGGGTCGTACAGCTCACTCGTGTAGATCGCCCCGCCGTAGAGCCCGGTGCCGCCGTCGAGCCCGGCCCCGGAGCTGTCGCCGAGACCGCCGCCCACCGCCAGGATGCCGCCGTCGGGAAGGATCACGGTGTTGAGGTGCGCCCGTGCGGAGGTCATCGCCGGCCCCGGCTGCTCCCCCCCGGAGAGGCCGGTGAGGTTCAGGATGGGCGTTGTGGCGTCGACCGCCTTCGTGGAGGCGTCCGCACCGCCGATCCGCATCATCCGGGCCGGCCCCCCCGGTCCGAACGGCATCAGGACCGCGCTCCCCCAGTACCTTCGGCTGAAGTTCGTCGAGAGGCGCCCGCTCCAGGTCCAGGTGTTGGTGTTCAGCACCCGGAAATCCGCCTCACGCGGACCGGCCATCAGGACGTTCCCGTCGGGCAGGAGCGTCAGACGCGGGTACAGGCCCGGATTGATGCTCGATGACTTGACCTGCAGCGTCCCCTTGCCGCGTCGGTTCGTCGGGTTCGGCGTGAAGATCGCGATGTCGGACGCGTAGGTGTTCGTGCCGGTCTCGTCCCAGCCGCCGTAGATGATGGCCCGGCCGTCGGCGAGGGTCATCACGGTCGGATACCAGCGCCCGGCATCCATGGGGCCCTGGTCGGTCCACGTCCGGGTCCATGGGTCGAACGTGAAGAGCCGGTTCAACCCCTTCCAACCGACGGGGTTGCTCGCGCTGACCGGCAGGCCGTTGGACGTGTCCTGGTACGCGAGGTTCCCGCCCGCCACGAGCACGGTGCCGTTCGCGAGAACGGTCTGCCCGGCGCACCAGAGGTTGTACGGCCGGTTGGTCGCCGGGTCCTTGGGCGGCGGAACCGGCGTGATCGCCTTCGTTCCAGGATCAAGGAGGAACGCGGTGCTCGAGTTGCCCGAGCGCGGCGTCGTGGGCCCGAACATCAGCACCTCACCGGTCGGCAGCAGCGCGCCGTGCACCGGCACGACCGGCGTCGAGCCACCACCGGGGAACGTTGCGGACCACGCGCCGGCGACGGAGGGTTCCATCGCGTGCGCCTGCTGGGTGCCGAGGGTGCGGCGTACCGCCTGCGAGCGCTTCGCCCCGTACACGCGGAGGGAGGGGCAGGTCGTGGGGTGCCGCAGACGGTATGCGGCCGTGGCGCAGCGGCGGCGGACCTTCGCGTCATAGCGTTCGATGAGTGCCGCCCGCGTCCGGTGCGCGGCGGGCCCGTGCGCGTAGACGGCATCCGCCCCGAGCTCGGCATCGCTTGCCCAAACGTCCGGGCTGACCCCGCCGCCCAGGGCAGCTGAGCCCGCAACGGCACCCGCGCCGAGGGCCGCGAGCAGGATGAGCACGAGCAGCACGGGCCGTCGCCGGCCCCCACCACGACGAGCCCTTCTGCGCACGCGATTCACCCGTTCCCCTGATCGTCGGTTCGCCTCGGCAACCTTAAGTGCACGGGCGACGGACGGCGCACTAGACGCTCGGGGGGTTTCGGGAGCCGCCCGCGGCGTCGGCCATCAGGCACGGCCGGCCCAGCTCACGTGGACCAGGACGACGCGCGTGACCACCGCCCCCCTTGGCGTGGTCACCACCACCCGGAGCCGCATCCGCCCCGGCGCACGCGGACTCCTGACGGCGATGCGGGTGAGCGCGCGCAACGGACGTGCGGCCACGAGGCGGGTGCGCGTGCCGACCTGTCGCCGCAGCACGACGCGAGTACCCGCCGGAGCGGAGATGCGCCGCACCACCACGGCGAACCGCCGACCGGGCCGTACGCGGAGCTGCGCCGACACACGCACCCTGGGCACGGGCCCCCGACCCGCCGTGGCCGGCCCTCCACCGGACCCGGCCGCCGCCGAAGGGCCGGTACGGCCGACGCCACTTCCGGCCGCCGGACCGCCGGTGGAGCCCCCATCCTGCGGCGACGGCGGACCGACGACGAAGCTCCGTGTGGTGGTCGCGTCGCCGCCGGCGGCACCGGTCCGCACACGCACCGAAACGGTTCTCTGGCGTCCGAGATCGGAGGCACTGAGCGTCGCGCTCAGTCGGGTGGACCCGATGCGGGTCGTCGGGCGGGGTGCCCCACCCCACAGGACGACCGCACCGGGGCCGAAGCCGGTTCCCGTGACGGTGAGCGTTCCGGGGCGGGCGTCCGCGGGCAACGTCACCGGGCTCAGTCCGGTGAGGGTGGGGAGGGGATGGTCGATCCTTCGGATCCGGCCGTTGTTGGTGTCGGCCACGAGGAGGTCGTCCCCGTCCAGCAGCAGGTTGGACGGCTGATTGAGGTTCGCGTCGAGTGCGGGGCCCTCCCCGGGATCACCCGCGGCGCCCGTCCCCGCGACGGTCGAGATGATCCCGTCGGCGGAGATCCGCCGGACCCGCTCGTTGTTCGAGTCGGCGATGTAGAAGCCGCCGTCCGTCGTTGCGACGACATCGCGCGGCCGGGAGAGACGCGCGGAGGTCGCGAGCCCGCCGTCACCCCCCGAGCCCGGCGAGCCGCAACGGCCCGCGATGGTCCGGATCGTCGCGTCGTCCACCTCTCGGACGCAGTCGTTGTAGCCGTCCGCGATCGCGAAGCGCCCCTGCCCGATCCACTCGACGCCCAGGGGGCGGTTGAGCGAGGCGGAGGTGGCGGGGACGCCGTCGCCCTGGGATCCGGCGACCCCGTTGCCCGCGACCGTTCGGATGAGCCCGCCGGGGGTCACCTCACGGATGACATGGTTCCGCTCGTCGGCGATCAGGAAGCCGCCGTCGCCGGTCGCCGACAGCGCCCGGGGGAAGCGCAGGGTGGCGGCGGCGGCGGGGCCGCCGTCGCCGGTGTACCCCTCGACACCGGTGCCCGCCACCGTCGAGATCGTGCCGCCCGGGTCGATCCGGCGGATCCGCTGGTTGTACTCGTCCGCGATCAGGATCCCCTCATACGGACCCTGGTCGATCACGATCACGTCCGTCGGGTAGTTCAGGGAGGCGACGAGGGCCGGGCCGCCATCGCCGCCGGCGCCTGCGCCTGCCACCGTGGTCACGCTGCCGGATGGGGAGACCCGGAGCAGGCGGTAGCCGAGGATGTCGACGACCAAGCGGGAGCCCGAGGCCTCCTCGGCGATCCCACGCGGCTGACCCAGGCCGGCCGCGACCGTCGAGATGCCCCCGTCGCCCGTCGCGGCGCCGGCGGGCGCGGCGGCCGTCATGGCGAGCGTCAGGGCGACAAGCGCCGCGGCGGCCCCGTGAAGACGATGCCGACCGGAGTTCTGGCGACCGATCACGTCGTCAGTCTCGACGATCCCGCGCGTCACCGCACACGCCTTCTGGCGAGTTTCGGCGTGCCGCGCGACGAGCCTTCGTGCGGTCCCCCGTGACCATCCCTATCCCTTCGATGGCGGCCGTCCTCCCCCGTCGGCCAGTGTCCTCTCGGAGGCGGCACGGGAAACTGCATCGCATGACCACAAAGTTCATCCCCGAGCCCCTCGAGTTGCGTCTGGGCGACCGCAGCTCGGGCTCCACCCGGCGGCGTGCGGCGCGTGCGCGCATCATCTCGACTGCCACCCTCGTCGCCCTCGACATCGCATTCACCGGCGTCGTCCTCATCCTGGCCGGTTCGGTCGCGCGCTTCCCGGTCTTCGGAGGTCCGCTGGCCGAGGGCCCACGTCTCAGTCACGCGCAGATCCTGGCGTTCAGCCTCTTCGCCCCCGTGCTCATCGCGCTCTGGGGCGGCTACAGCCGCCGTCGTTGCCCGCTCGGCCGCCTGGCCGGCGCCTCGCTCGTGGGCGGGTGGATCTCGCTGCTCGCGGCCGGTGTGCTCCACGAGAACGTGAACGGCGTCCAGACGGCTGCGGCCGTCGCGGTGCTGCCCCTCGTCTGGAGCACCTCGCGAGCTGCGGTCGCGGCCGTGATGACTCCGGAGCGCGTCCTCATCGTGGGGTCGGGTCGCATGACCCAGCGGGTGGAGGAGCTGTGCCGGCGGCACCCGGAGAAGGGCCTCCAGGTGATGGGCTTCGTGGACGAGGACCCACACGAGATGGCGAGCTGCACCGCGCCGTGCCTCGGCGGTATCGACGAGCTGGAGCGCGTCCTGGTCGAGCATGAGATCGACCGCATCATCGTCGCCTGGTCCCTCGCCGGCGATGAGCGGATCGTCGACATCCTGCGAGACTGCGATCGGCAGAGCGTTGAGGTGGACGTCGTCCCGCGGATGTTCGACTTGATCGGCACGTCCCCGGAGATCCGCACCCTGGGCGGCGTGTCCCTCGTGGGGGTCCGCCCCCAGCAGACATCGCTCGCCAAGCGCGCGACCAAGCGCGCGGTGGACGTCACCGGCTCGCTCCTCCTCATGGTCATCTTCGCCCCGCTCGCACTCCTCGCGACACTCGCCATCCTCGTGTTCGACAGCCGCCCGGTCTTCTTCCGGCAGGAGCGCGTCGGCGCCGGTGGTCGGCTCTTCAGCGTCGTCAAGTTCCGCACGATGCGCCCGGACGCGGAGCATGCGGGCAAGGACAAGGTGGACGCCCTGGCGACGGGTGACCTCTCGATCGAGGAGGCCGTGAAGCGCATCAAGAGCGATTCGGGCAGCCAGGTGACCGGCGTCGGCCGCGTGCTCCGCGTGACGAGCCTCGACGAGTTGCCCCAGCTCTGGAACGTGCTCCGTGGAGACATGAGCCTCGTCGGCCCCCGGCCGCTGCGCCCGTTCGAGGTCGACGCCCTCGGCGACTGGCAGCTCAGGCGCCAGGAGGTCCGCCCCGGGATCACGGGACTGTGGCAGGTGCTCGGTCGCAGCGACATCAACTGGACCGAGCGGATGCAGTTGGACTACACCTACGCCCGCCATTGGTCGATCGCCGCCGATATGGGCATCCTGTTCCGCACGGTCGGCGCGGTCTTCCACCGGAAGGGCTCCGTGTAGGCCCCCGGGGGCGACGTACGTCACGCCCCACCTCGCCCCCGATGCGCATCCTCCTCGTCACCCAGCACTTCTCCCCCGAGATCACGTCCTGCGCGCTTCGCATGGACGCCTTCACAGAGGCGTGGCGTGAGGAGGGTCACGACGTGACCGTCCTGACGGCCGTCCCGAACCACCCTGAGGGCGTCATCCACCAGGGCTACCGCGGCCGGCCCGTCGTCCGCGAACGACGCGGCTCCGCCGACGTGGTGCGCACCTGGGTCCGGACGAGCCCCGGGAAAGGCGCCGTCGCCCGGCTCATGACCTACGGGAGCTTCGCCGCGATGGCCACGACCGTGGGAGCCCTGCGTGTGCCGCGGCCCGACATCGTGGTCGCGACCACTCCGCCGCCCATGGCGGGCGTGGCCGGCGCAGCTCTTGCGACGCGCTATCGAGTCCCCTTCGTGCTCGATGTCCGCGATCTGTGGCCCGACGCGGCCATCGCGATGGGGGAATTGGCGCCTGGACGGGCGGCATCGGCGCTCCAAGCGCTGGTGCAGTGGCTCTACCGCCGTGCAGACCTCGTGGTCGCGGCGACCGAGGGCTTCGCCGAGGAGATCGGCCACGGCGCCGAAGTCATCCCGAACGGCTGCGACCCGCGGGTCGCAGCCCTCCCGGACGACGCAGGCGAGGCAATCCGCCACCGACTCGGCCTGGAGGACCGGTTCGTCGTCGGGTTCGTGGGGAACCATGGCGTCTGTGAAGGGCTCGAGGAGGTCGTCGACGCCGCAGGGCTGCTCGGCGCGGACAGCGGAGTCCACCTCCTCATGGTGGGGGACGGACCACGTCGCGACGAGTTGATCGCGCGGGCGAATGCGACGCAAGCGCGCAACGTGACGTTCCACCCCCCCGTGTCGGTGGACGAGGTGGGCTCATTCATCCGCGCATCCGACGTGCTGATCGTGCCCTTGAGGAACGACCCGCACTTCTCGACGCGGTTCCCCGCGAAGCTGTTCGACGCGTGGGCGTGTGGCCGTCCCGTCCTGGTCGGCTGGGACGGCGACGCGCGGCGCCTGGCCGAAGGGATCGCGGCCGGCTCGTTCGCGCCGAGCGGCCGCCCCGAAGCCCTGGCGGCGGAGATGATTCGGCTCCGCGACCTCGGGCCAGACGTGCTTCGCGAGCGCGGCCGCAACGGTCGCGCCTGGGTGCTGGCGGAGCGCAACCGCAGCGCCGCCGCCCGCCGGCTCGCCGATCGGTTGGCGCAAGTCGCGGGCTTCGTGGTCGATGAGACGCCGGCAGCCGACGACGTCCCCGCCGTGCCGGTGCGCTGAACCCGCTCTGCGCTTGCGGGCGACGCTCGATGATGCTGAGATTCTGGCGATGAGACGAGCGACCCGGCGGTCGGCCACCGCACGCTGGCGTGCATGGTGGCGCAGCGGGGTGACAGTGACGGCGCTCGTGGTCGCGGCCGCGTTCCCCGCGCTGGCCGGAGCCCAGTTCGGTCTGCCTGCAGGGCCTGACGCCCCGCCGCCCGCCGCTCCGCCCAATCCGGCGCCGTCGAGCCCTGCACCGTCCAATCCGGCACCCTCACCGGCGCCCTCGGCGTCCGGCGGAACCTCCGGCTCACCGTCGTCGGGCTCGCCGTCCGACGCCTCACCCAACGGTGGAACGGCAGCCGAAGCCGCGGCACGCCAGCGGGCGCGTCAGGCTGCGGCCGCCCGCGCGCGTGCGGCGGAGCGTGCGCGTGCGCTCGCCGAGAAGCGCCGGCAGGAGCGGCTGGCCGCCGCCCAGGGGGAAAGCCCACGCATCGCAGCTCCCCCGGCGGGGCAGCGCAAGGCGGCGGGCGGCGGAGGCGGCCGCAGCCCGCATCCCGCGTATCGAGAGGCGCGACGCCATCAGCCCCTCGGCGGGTGGCGCCTCCCCACTCAGGCAGCTGACGCTCGGCCTGTTGCTCGTGATGGCCCTCGTCGCGGCGGCGCTCGCAGCGCTGCCCTCGTTCCACATGCAGAACCGGCATGTCCGGCGCATGGAGGTGACCCTTCTCGACCATCGGCTCGAGCTCGTCTCCGTCGCCATCGGCTGCGTGGCGCTGCTGCTGCTCTACCAGCGACTCCTCTGAACGGTGGCCGCTCCTCTGCTCGTCGGACCGCGATAGAGGCTCGGCCGGACCGGGTCGAGCCCTACGAGCTGGCGGTGGCGAGCGTCTCCGGCCGGGGGAGTCGCTCCAGCGCTGCGGTCCGCTCGCGCCGCGTGACCACTGCGAGCCCATAGGTGCCGAGCCCGAGGCCGATGGCGATCCACATCGGTCGCTCGAACTGCGTGTAGATGAAGAAGCCGGCCACCAGTACCCCGGCCTGAGCGGCGAACACCGAGCGAGCGAGCAGCTCTGAGCGGACGTCGCCGATCCGTTCGAAGATCCTTGCCGCGCGCATGCTTGCGAGGAGCCCTCCGCCGATGACGACCATCAGCAGACCGAAGCCCACGAGTCCGCCTTCCGCGAGGGTGCCCAGGTACATGTTGTGGGCGTGGTGGGGATCGTCGACGATGAGGTCGACGCGTTGGAGCAGGCCCGGCCGGAGCGTGTACTCGGGTGCGACCTCGATGAAGTTGCCGTAACCGACACCGCGGACCGGGTGGTCCTCCCACACCCGGGCGGCGACGGTCCACAGGTCCGTTCGCCCGGATCCCCCCCCGCCGGTGTCGAACACGCGGTCCCGGTGCTGTGCGGGTGCTGCGAGCAGGAAGACCGCCGCCCCCACCGCGGCCGCGAGGCAGAGGATGCCGATGATCCGTGGCCGCCAGCGTCCACCGAACACGGCCCACGCCAGGAACGCGAGCGGGAGCGCGATGAAGCCGAGACGCGACAGGCTCAGGACGACGCCGGCGATGCACAGCACCGCGGCGCCGGCGAACACAAGCTGGCGGAACCGCGTGCGGGACGACCACGCCATCCCGACGGCGAGGATGGCCGCCGGAACGAGGGCCGCCGCGAAATCGTTCGACTGGCCGATCGTGCCGCCCAGGCGACCGTCCGTCTCGGGTGGGACGAAGATGAGTCCGACGAGCGCCGACAGGGCTCCGCCGATCGCGAATGTCCCGATCACGAGCGTGAGGTCCCGCCTGGACCGGATCGCGGTGGCGATTATGGCGACCAGGACGAAGTTGAGGGCGAACCGCTGGAGATCCTCGGAGACGAGATCGTCCGCGGGCGCCCAGAGCAACCCGAGGACGCCCCAGAGGATGAACGCGATCAAGGCGAGCGAGACCACCGGGAAGGTGGCCATAAACCCGCTGGCGCGGCGGCGCTCCCGGGCGGACGTCATGGCAGCCAGCCACCCCAGCACCAGCACGCCGCCGGCCAGTTTGATGACGGTGAGGTCCTGGCCGTCCGCCCCCGGAAGCGTCGCGAAGAACTGGAGCAGCACGAACGCGCTCAGGCCCAATGTGACGTCGATCAGCACGAGGCATACGAAGAGGATGCCGAGGCAGATTCCGATGGCGGTCACCGGGGCCCGGCCCGCGACCAGCACCAGGCCGACCCCGAGGATCCCCGAGGCGGCCCCGACGACGATCGGAAGCCGCTCCATCTCCTGGAGGCGTTCGGTGTGTGCCGTGAGCGTCATGCGCGCATCCTCAGGGGCTCCGCCGGCCTGAGCTTAGATCGGCCAGGAGACGTGCACACTGGACGATCGAGCGGGTTCATCGGGCGCGGGCGTCGCCATGGAACGGCATCAGGGGCGCCGACGGCGGCCGAAGGGTCCGCGCCTGCGGCTCGGGCGGCAACGGTCGAGCACGGCCCTGACGTCGTCGGGGCCTTCGCCTGCGACGATCGCCGCCGGGGCGTCCTCGGTCAGCGCCTGCGCCAGGTCGGCTCCCCGCTCCCCGGCGATCAGATCGCGGGCGGCAGACATGCCGGGCGGTCGCCCGACGACGTCGTGCGCGTCGCTCGCGATCGCGTGGACCAGGCCCGCGTCGAGCATCGCCCAGGCGGCCGCGCGGTTCCGCCTCCCGAGGTTCCCGGTGAGGCTGGCGGCGGTGACCTGGCTGACGGCACCGGCTCCGACCATCTCCGCCAGCAGCGTCAGGTCCTCACGAATGTGCGGGCTTCGCTCTGGATGGGCGAGCACGACGTCGAAGCCCCGGTCCCGAAGCTCACGGATGCGCTCGACCATGCCGAAGGGGAACGCGATGTGCGGACACTCGAGGAGAAGCCACGGCCCGTCGGCAAGCACCAGCTGCCGGAGCTCGTCGTCGGCCAGCCCGTCGAGCTCGCCGAGTTCGATCTCCGCGCCTGACCGAACATCCAGCGCGATGCCCGCTCCGACGAGACTTGCGCGCACCTCAGCTAGTCGCTCGTCTAGGAGAGCGCGAGTGCAGGGATGTGCTTTGCTTACATGCGGCGTGGCGATGACGATCCGCGCACCGTCCGAATGCAGCGCACGTGCCAGGTCCAAGGCCTCCGTCTCCGACGCCGGGCCGTCATCAATCCCGTGGAGGAGATGGGTGTGGATCTCGATCACAGCCGTCAGGCGGGTTGCGCCTCCCGGCCACCCGGGGGGTTCCGCGATCCTAGCGGACGCCGCCTTCGGGCGAGCGAGGAGAAGCCGTGAGTCTTGAGACGTGGCGGAGCGGCCGGCTCGAGCCGGACGACCTCGCGCCGAAGGACACCGGCCTGAAGCGGTACGTCCGCGTCTTCCGCGAGCGGTGGCTGCTGATTCTGGCGGCTGTCGTGATTTCGGTGATCGGCGCCGTCGCGTTCTCCCTGAGCTCCGACAAGAGCTACGACGCCGAGGCCGTCCTCCAGGTCACGCCGGTCGGTCGGGATGACGGGACGTTCACGGGGATATCCGTCGTGCGGGAGGCGTCGGACCCCAGCCGCGACATCGAGACCCTCGCCGGGACGGTCGGCACCCAGCCGGTGTACGACGAGGCGCGGAGGCTTCTCGAGAAGACCGGCGGCCTGCCGAGCGGCGACATCTCGGCCGACGCGGTCCCCATCGCCAACAGCTTTCTGATCTCCGTGACCGCGAGCGAGGGGGACGCCCGGGACGCGGCACGCGTCGCCAGCGCCTTCGCCGCGGCGATCATCAACGTGCGCAACACCACCTTCAACGAGCAGGTCGGCCAGACGATCGAGAGCCTGCAGGCCTCGCTGCCGTCCGCCCAGTCCGACCCCACCGCGCGTGCGACGGTGCAGGAGCGCATATCTGCGCTCCGTGCCCTCCAGGGCGGCCCGGATCCGTCGATCACGCTGCTGACCGAGGCGGGGATCCCCTCCTCACCGAGCTCGCCGGGCATGCGCCTGGTCGTCATCGCGGGCTTGCTGGTCGGTCTCTTCTGGGGGAGCGGCGCCGCGCTCATCGCGGACAGCCTGCTGTCGCGGGTGCGCCGCGAGTCGCAGCTGCGTGAGGGATTCGAGCTGCCGGTGCTCGCCCGCGTCGCGCTCGCGAAGGGCCAGAAGGTCGGCGTCGCCGCGCTCTCCCCGCGCGACCTCGACGCACGCGCCCAAGAGGGATACCGGACACTCCGGCAGAACCTGGAGATGCTGCGCCGCAGCGGCGACACCGGGCGCATCGTCGTCTTCACGAGCGGGGAGCCGTCCGACGGGAAGACGACGTCCGCCATCAACACGGCGGCGGCGCTGGCGGAGAGCGGCTACCGGGTGATCCTCATGGACCTCGACATGCGTCGCCCCTCCATCGGCGCGACCCTCGGGCTGACCTCGCTCAACGGAACGGCCGACGTCCTGGCCGGCCGTGTGAGCCTCGACGAGGCGCTCGTGACGGCGCGCGGCTACGGCAACCAACTGATGCTGCTCCTCTCGGATGCCGTCGAACGGCCGCGGGTTGAGCTCATGACCAAGGTCGCCATCGGCGAGCTGCTCGAGGCCGCCCAGGCACGTGCCGACTTCGTCATCGTCGACACCGCGCCGCTGGCCGTCGTCGCCGACGCCCTGCCGATCGTGGCCGCGGCCAACGACGTCTTCATCAGCGTCCGGCGTGGACACACACGCCTCGCGGCCTTGCGGCGCCTGACGGACACCCTCGCCTACTATGACGTCCGCGTCCGCGGCTTCGTCCTCATCGGCGCCGAGCTCGACCGAGGCGGCGAGGAGAACCTGTACTACGGGCAGATCCCCGACCGTGGACGCCAGTCGTCGGCGCCCGACCCTGCGCCCGCGCCCGCGCGCGAGGCGCCGGCGGTGACCAAGGCGACCGGAAAGCGACTCCGCCCGAGGTAGCCCGGGCAGCGGGGGCGCCCGGGCCGCCGTCGCGGGCCGCCCGTCCGACTGCGACCCTCGACGAAAGGTGCCCGTGCGCAGCGTGATCGTCCCGGCCTTGGTGTCCTGCTCCGCGCTTCTCGGAGCCGTGATGTTCACCGGGTCCCCGTCCACCGCCGCCTCGTCGGGCGGCGAGGCCGGGCACACGGCCCTCGAGCATCGCGCATACGCGTCTGCGATCTACGCGCAGGAGACGCTTCGGCGGGCACTCCGGGTCGAGACGGTCGCCAGGGCGATGGTCGGTCGGGCGCAGGACCGCACGCTGACGAGCCGCGCGGCACGTCACGCGAGGAACCGTGCACATCGGGTCCTGGCGAGAGCCCTGAAGTCGCGTCACAGCGCCCGTGTGATGATGGGCGCCACGTCCGACCTCCGGGCGGACTCACGCGCCCGCCTCGTCAGCAACCAGGCCGACCTCACGTCCGAGCGCGCAGTGAGGACGGCGCGGCGCGCCACGCGCTGGATCCGCGGCGCGACGGTACTGTCGGGTCTGGCGCCGCGCGCCCCGGGCGCGCCTGCCCCGGGCATCCCCGAGGGCGTCGTGCCGGCGGCGCCCCCGGTGCTGAGCTTCGACGGCAGCTTCGAGACCGGAGACTTCTCGCAGTGGTCCGACGTCGAGCGTGTCGCACAGGACCGCATCCGGCTCGTCACGAACCCCGTCCGGCTCGGTCAGTTCGCCGCTCGGTTCGAAGTCCGCGACGGCGACAAGCCCAGCTCGTCGGGGGAGCGTGCCGAGATCGCGCTGCACTACGACGGGCAGGAGCAGGAGGGTGACGACTTCTACTACTCGTTCTCGTTCATGCTCCCGCCGGATTGGGTGCAGGGCCGCCCGGGCTTCCGGATCCCGCTGCAGTTCCACGGGGTGAACGCCGATCTGGGCGGACGGAGCACCTACCCGCCGGTCGCGCTGAACTTCGTGCCGCCGCAGGGCGAGCCCAATGGACGCGGTGGTGGGGGCCTCTGGCTCGAGACTCACGGCGGGGATCTCCTGAAGAGCGGCTACAAGGCCGGCTTCGCCGCTCCGGTGCTCGGCGCTCCGGTCCAAGCGGGCGTGTGGCACGACCTCATCCTCCACGTCGTGTGGCACCGGTCGGCCGGTCGCGTGACGATCTGGCACAAGCTCGCAGGTGGGCGGGACTGGACGGTCGTGACGGACCTCCGCTCCGTACCGACGCTCCAGTTCATCTCGTCCCCTCTCAGCGTCTCGAAGGTCTACATGCGGCAGGGGCTCTATCGGGCCGACTTCACGAACGGCGTGGACGTGATCTACGAGGATGCGACACGGCGGGCACCGACCTTCGCCGATGCGGCGAACGGACTGTGACCTCGGCCCGCGCCCCGCGCCGGAGGCCGGAACCGGCTGCCGGCATCGCCCGGCCCGACCGCCGCAATCCACCCGCCGGGGCCGTCGGTCCCAGGGAACCACGCGAATCGCACGACGTCGTCCCGGCTGCCGATATTGCTGGACGACGAACCAGTTGACCGGCTCGACCTCTGGAGTCCCATGACCTCGAAGATGACCTCCCAGGCACCTCGCTCGGCGGAGATGCACGCCGGCCCCGGCTTCCGCGTCCGCCTCGCCATCCCGCGCCCCGATCCGGACATGCTGCGCGACCTCGCGCGATACGACACCCCGGAGATCTCCGACCAGCTCAACCGCCTGTATGCCATCGATCCGGAGGTGCACGGGCTGAGCGGGCTCGACCGGCCACTCGTCGGCCCCGCCTGCACAGTGCGCTGCTTCCCCGGTGACAACCTCATGGTCCACAAGGTGCTCGACGTGGCCCACCCGGGCGACGTGGTCGTGATCGGCGCGGGCGGCTCGCGATCGAACGCCGTGCTCGGCGACATCATCTCCACGAAGGCCCGGCACCGGGGCATCGCGGGCTTCGTGGTCGACGGCCTCGTGCGCGACCTGCCGGCCATCCAGGAACTGGACTTCCCCGTGTATGCGCGAGGCACGACGCCGATCGGGCCGCTGCACCGCGGGCCGGGCGAAATCAACTTCCCCATCGCCTGCGGAAGCGTCGTCGTCAACCCCGGCGACATCATCGTGGCCGATGCCGCGGGCGTCGTCGTGGTGCCGCGCCCCATCCTCGCCGACCTGCTCGAGCGGATGCATGCGAAAGCTGCCGGCAGTGCCGCATACCTCGAGGCGGTCCAGCGCGGCGACTTCAGCAACGCCTGGGTCGATGCCGAGCTCGAGCGCCAAGGCTGCCTGCTCGAGGATCCGGCCGTGCCGGAGCCGGGCTTCCCCCCGACCCACACGGTCTCCTGAGCGCGCCGGGCGGGAACGTGCGACGCCGCGCCCTCACGACCCGGGCCCGGCTCGAGTCGGAATGGGATCTCGCCCGCGCGGTCGTCGCAGGGCGGCTCGCGCGGCGGGGCCGAGCGATCAGACGGAATCGCGCGGCCTTCTATCGGTCCATGTGGGACGCTGCCGCGCAGGAGGTGGGCGTCACGGTGCGCCCCGGCGCCGGCGGCGTGATGCTCATCGATGTCGGCCAGGCGGTGGTCGCGGTACGCGAGACCTCCTGCTCCATCGACGGTCCCGACGTCCGGGAGGCGGCAGGGGACAAGGTCGGCGTGTACGGGCTGCTCGCCGGGATGGGTATGCCGATCCCGGCCAACGCGACCTTCACCCTCGGGGACCTCGCCGAGGCTGAGCGGTTCGCTGCTGATCGGGGCGGTGCCTGCGTCGTGAAGCCGGCCCGCGGCACCGCCGCCGGCCGGGGCGTGACGACGGGGCTGGTCTCGTCGGCGGACATCAGGCGTGCGTCCGCCATGGCCGCGGCGGAGGGTGCCCGCGCCCTTCCAGGTGGCCCGCGGAACCCCATCGCCCGGCTGCGACGGCTCCGCCGCCAGCTTCCGCACATCCCCCTGCTCATCGAGGAGCAGGTACCTGGCCACAACTATCGGCTGCTCTATCTCGACGGCGTCCTGATCGACGCCGTGCGGCGGGGCCCGCCGAGCGTCGTGGGGGACGGCGTCAGTTCGCTCGACGCCCTCGTCCGGAGGCTCAACGACGCACGGCTGCGGGCAGGAGGTCAGCGCGGGCAATGGATCGTCACCCTCGACCTCGACCTCGACCGCACGCTGGCAGGACAAGGCCTCCGGCGGTCGTCCGTCGTCGCCGAGGGCGTCCGGGTGACGCTCAAGACGGTCGTGAACCAGAACGACCCTGAGAGCAACCACCCGGCGCGTGACGAGGTCTGCGAGGACCTGGTGCGGCTCGGTGCGGCCGCGGCTGGGGCGGTGGGCGCGCGCTTGGCGGGAGTGGACGTCATCACCCCCGACCCCTCCGTCCCGCTCGAGGACGCGGGCGGCCGCATCCTGGAGGTCAACACCACGCCCGGTTTCGCGATCCACCTCAACGGCCACCCCGGTTCGATCAACCCCGCCACCGTGCTCCTGCGCCACCTGTCGGGACGCGAGCTGGCATCGGCATGAGCGTGCCGCAGCCTCCGGTCGTCATCCTCGGGGGGAACGCCTCAGCGCTATCGGTCGCACGTCCCCTGGCCGCGCGGGGCATCCAGGTGTACGCGATCGGCGTGCCGTCGCACGTCGCCGCCTCCCGATTCGTCACGCCGATCCTCGTCAGGCCCGCCGATGACGAGGAGGAGGCCTGGACGGAGGTGCTGCTCAACGGACCCGGCCGCCGCCTGGAGGGCGCGGTCCTGCTTGCCGCAGGGGACGTCGGCCTGTCTCTCATCGCCCGCCACCGCGACCTTCTCGCCGAGCGCTTCCTGCTCGACGAGAGCAACGTCGCCGCCCAACTGGCCATGCTCGACAAACGCCAGTCGTACGACTTGGCGGCGGAAGCGGGCGTGCCGACACCGAGGTACTGGCACGTCCGCGGCGGGGATGACCTCGAACGCGTCCGGGACGAGTTGGTCTACCCGCTGCTGGTCAAGCCGATCCTCTCCCACGAGTACCAGGCACGTTTCAGCGGCAAGTTCCGCACCGCCCGCAGCTGGGACGAGGTCGCCGCCGCGTTCGCTGAGCTGACGGGCGCCGGTCTCGACGTGATGCTCGTCGAGGCCATCGAGGGGCCGGACTCACTGCTCTGCAGCTACTACACGTACCTCGATCGGGATGGGGAGCCCGCCTTCGACTTCACGAAGCGGATCATCCGGCGCCACCCGGTCAACATGGGCATCGGGTGCTACCACGTCACCGACTGGAACCCCGACGTGGCGGCCCTGAGCCTCCGTCTGTTCCGCCACGTCGGCCTGCGGGGCCTGGCCAACGCCGAATTCAAGCTCGACCGGCGCGACGGCACGTTGAAGCTCATCGAGGTCAACGCGCGCTTCACCGCCGCGAACTGCCTCCTCGCCGCCGCTGGACTCGATCTGGCGGGATACGTCTACTCGCGCGTCGTGGGGGATCCGCACGGAATGCCCGACCGGTATCGCACCGGCTTGCACCTCTGGCAGCCGGGCACTGACCTGCGGGCGCTCCTGGAGCTCAGGCGCCGCGGCGAGCTCGGCGTCGGGGGGTGGCTGCGGAGCCTCGCCCACCGACAGACGTTCGCCTTCTTTCGCTGGGACGACCCCGGCCCGGCGGTCGCGCTCGCGCTCTCGCGACTCAGGAAGGGCGCCGCCATGACCTCCGCCCCGCCCCGGACGGCGGTCCGCGCGTGAGCCCTCGGGCGACCGTCGCGATCATGTCCACCGGGGACATGGGATCGGCGGTCGGCGCGCTCCTCGTCGCCGGAGGGCACCGCGTCGTGACCCCGGTCGGTGGACGTGATCGGCGCACCGTCGAGCGGGCCCGCGAGGCCGGCATCGTGGCGCTTCCGGACTTGGCGGCGGCGATCGGGGAGGCCGAACTGATCGTCTCCGTCGTCCCCCCCGACCGGGCCCTCGCCGTGGCGGTCGACGTCCGCGCCGCCAGCGGCGCCGCCCGGAGGGGGGCGGTCTACCTCGATGCCAACTCCATCGCCCCGGCGACGGTCGGGAGGGTGGCCGACGAGCTCGCGGCGACACCGCTCGAGCTCGTCGACGGCGCGGTCTACGGGTCATCCAGCCGGCTCGCCGGACACGGGACAGTGCTGTTGAGCGGCCCGGCGGCCGAGCGGGTCGCCGACATGGTGGGCTCCGCGCTTCCCGTACGGGTCGTCGGGGACCGCGTCGGGCAGGCCTCCGCCCGGAAGATGCTGCTCGCTGGACTGACGAAGGGGCTCTGCGCGCTGATCCTCGACCTCGCGGCCATCGCCGATGCGGCCGGCGAGCTCGGTCCGGCGCTCGGCGACTACCGGGAGTTCTACCCCGGGGTCATGGAACTCGTGGACCGCATGCTCCCCACATACCGGCATCATGGGAGACGCCGGGCCGAGGAACTCCGGGAGCTCGCCCAGCTCGCGCACGAGCTGGGCGTCGATGCACCCATGCTCGCCGAGGCCGAGGGCGTCACGCGCCGTCTGGCGACGCCGGGCGAAGGCCCCGCACTGCTGACGCGCGTCCTGGAAGACATCCACGCGTCCAGGTGACCCTCCCCCGATGGGGAGGGCGCGGCCGCTCGCGTCGGCGGATACTGCGGCTCGTGATCAGGACGACGTACCGGCGCACGGCTGTCGCGCGCCTCGCTCTTCGGCTGGCCGTTGCCGTCGCGGTCCTCTCCTGCGCGGCGCCCGCCATGGCCGCTGCGGGCGACGGCGCCTTCACCACCGTCGCCAGCGGGCTGGGGCAGCCCCGCGGCATCGCCGTCGAGTCCTCCGGCTCCCGGCTCGTGGTGGACCTCACCAGCGACCGCCTCTGGCGGATATCACCCTCGGGCGTCAAGACCACCGTTGCGGGGGGCGGCGCACCGGGCTTCTCCGGCGATGGAGGTCCGGCGACATCCGCGCAACTCGACTATCCGACCGACGTCATCACGATCGGCTCGGGCCCCTACCAGGGGATCCTGATCGCCGACGAGTACAACCAACGCATCCGGCGCATCGATCCGTCGGGCGTCATCAGCACTGTCGCCGGTGACGGCGTCGCCGGGTTCGCCGGCGATGGAGGCGCAGCGACGTCGGCGCACCTGCGCAATCCCCGAGCGTTGTCGGCGACGGGCGACGGCGGCTTTCTCATCGCCGACGAGCTCAACCACCGGATCCGCCAGGTGTCGCCGAGCGGGACCATCACGACCGTCGCCGGCACCGGCACGGCCGGCTACGCCGGCGACGGCGGCTCCCCGACATCCGCGAAACTCCGGCGCCCGCTCGGCGTGGAGTGGGTCGCGATCGGCCGCTTTCTGATCGCCGACGGCTACAACGACTGCATCCGCGAGGTGAGCGGCGGGACGATCCGCACGATCGCGGGAAGATGCGGCGAGCCGGGCTTCGGCGGGGACGGCGGCGCCGCCACTTCGGCGCTCCTGTCACGCCCACGTGACATCGTGCGCTCACCGGACGGCGGCATCTACTTCCCGGACTCGCTGAACCACCGGATCCGCAGGATCGCTCCCGACGGCGTCATCTCGACGGTGGCCGGCACGGGCACAGCCGGCAACACGACGGGGCCCGCCCTCGAATCCAACCTCCGAGAGCCGTCGAACGTGCTGCTCGAGCCGTCGGGCGACCTGCTGGTGGCCGACACGAACAACGGGCTGCTCCGAAAGCTCCAGCAGCCGCTCCCCACCATCTCCTCGCTTGCCCCCGCCCGCGCATCCGCGGACGGCACGCCGATCACCCTGACCGTCAACGGCTCGGGCTTCACGTCGAGCGCGGTCGTGCTGTGGCAGGGCTCACCCCGACCGACGACGCGGGTCAGCAGCACTCGCCTCACCGCCGTGATCAGCGGCTCGGACGTCGCGGCGGAGGGCACGGCCTCCATCAGTGTCCGGGCCGGCCTCGGCGGCGGCGACGAGTCCGCCACGGCCGCGTTCACGATCGGCGCCCCAAGTGGTGGCGGTGGCAGTGGTGGCGGTGGTGGTGCGGTCATCCCGGCGGGCAACCTGACCGCCAACCCCTCCTTCGAGAGCGACGCCAACAAGTGGAGTTGCTTCCACTGCACCCTCACGCGCTCAGCGGCGGCGGACTCCCCCAACGGGAACCAGATCGCGGTGATCACGATGGGCTCGGGGTGGACCTCCATGGCCCTCGACGACAGCCCCGACACGATCGGGGCGACCACCGCAGGCGCCGGCTACAGCGCCCAGGCCTACGTGCGGGCCGCCAACCCCGCCGCCGTCGGCCGCACCGTGCGGCTGTTCCTGCGCGAGAAGAACTCGGCGGGCACCGTCGTCAAGGACACCGGCGGCCCCACCGCCACGCTCACCAACACCTTCACACCGATCACGGTGAGCGCCACCGGCCAGTCCACCGGCAACAAGATGGACCTCCGCGTCAGCCTCAGCTCCGGCAACGCCGGCGACGCGATCGCCATCGACGCCGTCACCCTCCTCGCCGGGGGCGGCTCGACGCCGCCCGTCGGCGGACCCACCAATCAGCCCCCCACCGCCACGTTCACGGTCTCCGACTCGCCGATCGAGGACCAGCCGGTGACCTTCACCGACACCTCCACGGACCCCGAGGGCGGCTCCCTCGCCCGTGGCTGGGACACCGACAACGACGGCCAGTTCGATGACGGCAACGGCGCCACCGCGACGGCGACCTTCGCCGACCCCGGCACCTACACCGTCCGCCTGCAGGTCACCGACCCCGCCGCCGCCAGCGCCGTCGCCACCAAGCAGGTGACGGTGGCCGCCACCCCCTCCAGTGGTGGTGGTGCGGTCATCCCGGCGGGCAACCTGACCGCCAACCCCTCCTTCGAGAGCGACGCCAACAAGTGGAGTTGCTTCCACTGCACCCTCACGCGCTCAGCGGCGGCGGACTCCCCCAACGGGAACCAGATCGCGGTGATCACGATGGGCTCGGGGTGGACCTCCATGGCCCTCGACGACAGCCCCGACACGATCGGGGCGACCACCGCAGGCGCCGGCTACAGCGCCCAGGCCTACGTGCGGGCCGCCAACCCCGCCGCCGTCGGCCGCACCGTGCGGCTGTTCCTGCGCGAGAAGAACTCGGCGGGCACCGTCGTCAAGGACACCGGCGGCCCCACCGCCACGCTCACCAACACCTTCACACCGATCACGGTGAGCGCCACCGGCCAGTCCACCGGCAACAAGATGGACCTCCGCGTCAGCCTCAGCTCCGGCAACGCCGGCGACGCGATCGCCATCGACGCCGTCACCCTCCTCGCCGG
>OEIU01000141.1_pt1 | contig 72554 bp, 72 predicted proteins | sample 1539221 | NCBI WGS metagenome assembly OEIU01 (sample SAMN03792071, study PRJEB22550) | activated sludge metagenome | feature: wastewater treatment plant; material: activated sludge; isolation source: Wastewater treatment plant of a petroleum refinery complex | place: Argentina: Zarate | collected...
GCTGACCGAGATCCACGATTGCCCGATCGTATGTTTTGCCCTGCGATTTGTGGATGGTCACCGCCCAAGCGAGGCGAAGGGGGAACTGGGTGAACTCGGCGACGATGTCGCGGGTCAGTTGCTTCGTTGCCGCCGAGTAGGAGTACTTGTACTTCTCCCACACGATGGGTTCCACTTCGTGCGTTTCGCCGTCGACGTCGACAAACACGGTGGAGGTGATTTTTCGCACGGTGCCGACGGTGCCGTTCACCCACCGCTGGTCGCCGTCGTTGCGCAGAAACATCACGCGAGCGCCGACTTTCAGTTCGAGCGTTTCATCGGCCGGGTACGCGCGCCCGCCGAAGTCGCCGGTGATTTCCGCTCGTGCGGTGAGGGCGCGGCCGGGCAGTTTCGCGAGCTCGGTGGCGTTGATCCGGTTCACCGTGTCGTTGCGGGTGGCGAGGGTGATGGCGTCTTCGGTGGGTGCCGGCCGCGCCCCAACCTCATTGAGGCGGGCGGCGATCTCCGCGGTCACGGTGCCGTGGCGGACAGCGGTGAGCATGGTCTTGAATTCTTCTTCGTGCTGCCGATGGATCATGGTGAGTTCGAAGATCCGCAGGTCGGTTTCGTCCCAGACTTTGGCGTCAAAGAACCACATCGATCGGTACTGGTCTTCGAAATAGGCGCGCTCGTCCGCGTCTCCCGGCACCGGCGCAAGCTGGTACGGGTCGCCGAACAGGACGACCTGCACCCCGCCGAACGCTTCCTGTTTGCGCTGTCTGGCCTGCCGCAGGCTGCGGTCCACCGCGTCGAGCAGGTCTGCGTTGACCATCGACACTTCGTCGATGACGAGCGTGTCGATTGTGTTCAGAAGTTTGCGCAGCGCCGCATTCTGTTCGATGTCGTGGTCGGCGATCACGCCGATCGGCAGCCGGAAGAGGGAGTGCAGTGTTTGCCCGCCGACGTTCAGGGCGGCGACGCCGGTCGGCGCGGCGATCACGAGTTGTTTGGACGTGTTCCACGAAAGGTGGTTCAGCAGCGTCGACTTTCCGGTTCCCGCGCGTCCGGTGACGAAAATGTTTTCCCGCGTGCTTTCGATGGTCGCAAAGACGGCGGCCTGCTCGCCGGAAAGCTCTTGCGCGCTCACGAAGGTCCTTTGCGTGTCGGATGCCGGCCCAGGCGGTGTTTGAGGAGTCCAATCTATCTTCCCCCACGCGCGCAGCGCGTTCTTTGCGCGCGGGGGCCCGCCTAGGATTGTGGCATGATGCCGCCGCCGGAGGAGTCGCCCCGACACGATCTCCGGCACATCCTGATCATCTGGGTCGTTCTGCTGGGGGTTCTGGTCGGCGCGTTCGCGATGACGGCCATCATCCTGAATGCGACCGTGTTCAGTGCGAGCGGTTTCGTCAGTTCCTACCTGGGCGCGCTTCAACGGCACGACCTGGCGGAGGCGCTGGGCACGAGCGGGGTGCGCGGAACCGCGAATGCGAGCAATGAGCTGCTGACGCCGCGCGCGCTCGGCGACCTTGCGGATGCCACCATTGTTTCGGATGTGGATCAGGGCGGCGGCCTTCACGAGGTCACCTATTCGGCGACGGTGAGCACGACGCTCGCGAACCCGTCGTCACCGGTTTCACGGACGGTGAGCGGTACGTTTCAGGTGCAGCAGGGGGAACCCCGGCTGGGAGTGTTCTCCACGTGGTCGTTCCTGCGGAGCCCTATGGCTGTGCTGTTCGTCACCCCGCGTAATGATGCGTCGTTCACGGTCAACGGGGTCGACGTCACCTCGCCTGCCGGGCCGAGTGTCGGGGCCCCTTTCCAGGTCCTTTCTCCCGGCCTGTTCACCGTCGCACACGAATCGGGCTACTTGACGGCGGATCCGGTGAGCGCTGCAGTGACGACACCGGGGAGCGTCGTTTCCGTGACCGTGGACATCCAGGCTTCGGCCGCCTTCGTCGCCGCGGTGCAGCAACAGGTGGACTCGTTTCTTGACGCCTGCACGACACAGAAAGTTCTCTTCCCCACCGGGTGCCCGTTCGGGCAGGAGCTCTCGAACCGGGTGGAGAGCACCCCCGAATGGTCGATGTCCCGGTACCCGGCGATCACGATCCAGCCTGGCAACGATTTGGGCACCTGGGTCGTCCCGGAAGCTCAGGGTGCCGCGCACCTCAAGGTTGAGGTGAGATCCCTGTTCGATGGGACGCTGTCCACGTTCGATGAGGACGTGCAGTTCGCCCTCAGCTGGGTGATGACGATCAGCGGCGACCAGATCGATGTGCGGCAGCAGTAACCCGATCAGCGCTGTTTTTGCAGCTTCGCGAGCATCTCGTTGTATTCGGTGAGGTCGGCATCGCCGTCCCGTTCCGCCTTGCGGTCGAGTCGTTTCGCCAGGCTCGTGTCGCTGCGCGCCCACATGACGACGACGATCAACGCGAGAGCCAGGGTGGGGATCTCGCCGATGCTCCAGGCGATTCCGCCGCCGATCTGCTGGTCGATGATCGCGCTCGGACCCCACGTTCGACCCATCGCCCCATACCAGTCGGCGGCGAGCAGTCCCGTTCCCATCATGAGCGAAACACCGAAGAATGCGTGGAAGGCCATCGTGCCCAGGAGCACGATGAGCCTCATCGGGTAGGGCGCGCGGTACGGCGCAGGGTCCACCCCGATGAGGGTCTGCACGAACAGGTATCCGCTGATCAGGAAGTGCACGATCATGAACGTGTGCCCGATGTGGTCTTCGACGGCGAACCGGAACAGCGGCGAGTAGTAGAACACCCACAGGGACCCGGCGAAGAACACGGCCGCGACCACCGGGCGGGAGAACAGTGCCGCAAGCCTGGAGTGGACGGCCAGCAGAATCCATTCGCGCGGACCGCGGCTGCCATCCGTTCGCTTCCGGATGGCCCGCAGCGCGAGCGTCACCGGCGCTCCGGGCACGAGCAGCACGGGAATCGCCATGCCGAGGGTCATGTGGGCGAGCATGTGCACGCTGAACAGGTACTTGTGGTATTCGTTCACGCCGCCATTGGTGATGTAGAACAACCCCGCGAGTCCCACAAGGAACGAGATCGTGCGCAGCACGGGCCAGTGGTCGCCCCTGCGACGCAGCCGCCACACTCCCGCGCAGTAGAAGAACGCCACGAACCCGATGATGACGACCCAGAGAATGTCGAAGTCCCACGAGGTGATGAACCGGATGGGGGTCAGTTCGGGCGGGAGCGGCTCCCCGGTGAGAATGTAGGCGGGAGTTGCGGTGATGAGTTCCTGGGGGATGGGGGTCTGCGTGCGGGCGAGCGCCGCAGCCACGCCGGATGCCAGACCCATGAACGCGAGTTCGGCGGCGACGAGCCACCAGAAGTAGCCTCTCCCGCCATTCTTCTTCTCCTGCATCCGCGTGATCAGGAATCGTCGTTGGATCGCCCCGAACACGCCCAGGGCCCCCAGCGCGAGCACTTTGACGATCACGAGGATGCCGTACGGCGTGAGCAGGTTGTCGAACGTGCCCACCCGAAGTTGGGCGTTCACGACCCCCGACGCGGCCACGACGATGAAGGACATCAGCGCGAGGGTCGAGTATCGGCTGAGGATCGGGCCGATGCGCCCACCCTCCAGGGTGCGCCGGGTGAACACGATGGTGAGGAGGCCGCCAAGCCAGATCGCAACGAACACCACGTGGAGGCCGAAGCTGCTGACCGCCTGATCGTGCCCTGACGTGCCGGCGGCGTGACCCTCCAGCGCCATGGGGACGAGGCCCGCCACAGCGAATATCGCTACGAAGACGAGCGCGGTCCGATTCCGCACCGCAAAGCACAGCACGGTGACGACGGCGGGGATGAGGGTGCTCACGAGCGCGGCCTGCCCGATCGGGATGCTCGTCAGGTAGCTGCCGAAGAGCTGGCTGAAGTTTTCGTCGAACGAGATGGGCTGGAAGTAGAAGCTCATGAACGTGAGGAACCCGGTGACACCGGAGGACACCGTCCAGAATGCGGCGGCTCCCGCCGCAAAGTCCATGCTCGCGTTGAACTCCGGCTTTTCGCTGTCCATGGCGAAGCTGACGAGAACGAGAGCGCCAATGGTGCCGGCAGCCCCGAGGTTGAACAGCAACTGGGCAATGGGGAGGCCGAAACGCACGACGGCTCCCGGATCCGCGAGCAGGGCGGCGTCCGCGCCGCCGCCGAATTTCAGTGCCGCGAGAAGGGAGATGAGTCCGACGACCAGCAGGAGCGCTGGCCCGGCAATCCTTACGAGCCTTGGCACCCCTCCAGCCTATGCTGCGGCGGTGCGCACTATGACGACAGGGGTGCGGCGCCGAAGCACCACACCCCTGTCGACTACTGCTGAGTCGTTCAGCCCTTGGCGGCAGCCTTGAGCTTGCTGCCGGCGCCGACCTTCACACCGTAGCCCGCTGCGATCTGGATCGCGGCACCCGTGGAGGGGTTGCGGCCCATGCGTGCGGCACGGTGGGTGCGTTCGACCGAAAGCCAGCCCGGGATGGACACCTTCGTGCCATTGCCCACTGCTTTGGCAATCGTGTCGAACATCGAGTCGAGCATGCCATTCACGGCGGCCTGGCTCTGACCCGAGTGAGCGGCAATGGCCGCGACGAGTTCGGTACGGTTTAGTGACTTGTCAGCCATTGGGTGTCCTCCTCGGACGTCGTTCTTGCGATAGCGCTGAATTTACCAGCTTGATTTGGTAATTCCGGGCAATTCGCCCCGGTGCGCCATATCCCGGAATCGAACCCGCGATATGCCGAACTGCTTGAGGAAGCCGCGCGGACGACCGTCGATCGCGTCCCGGCCGCGCACGCGGATGGGGGATGCGTCGCGCGGGAGCTTCTGAAGGCCGAGCCTCGCGGCCTCGCGCTGCTCATCCGTCGAGGTCGGGTCGACGAGCGCCTTCTTCAGCTCGAGGCGCTTCGCCGCGTAACGCGCAACGATGACCTTCCGCTGCTCGTTCTTGGCAATCTTGCTCTTCTTGGCCATGCTTTAGCGCTCCTCGCGGAATTCGACGTGCTTGCGTACGACAGGGTCGTACTTTTTCAGCACGAGACGGTCAGGGTTGTTGCGGCGGTTTTTGCGGGTCACGTAGGTGTACCCGGTGCCGGCGGTTGAACGGAGTTTGATGATCGGACGGACGTCCTGCTGCTTCGCCATTAGATCTTCTCCCCACGGGCGAGAAGGTCCTTGACGACGGACTCGATGCCGCGCGCGTCAATCACCTTGATGCCCTTTGCGCTCAGCGTGAGCCTGACGTTGCGACGCAACGACGGAACGTAGTAGGTCTTCTTCTGGATGTTCGGATCGAAACGTCGCTTGGTGCGACGGTGCGAGTGCGAAATATTGTGCCCGAAGCCGGGAACGGCTCCAGTCACCTGGCACACTGCGGCCATGGTTTTTCCTCTCAATACCGTAGGAACGTAAGTCCTACCCAAGGTCACTTGTCGGCGCACACGCTTCCACCGAATTCTGTGGTGGTGGAGGTGTGCACATGTGGAGCGGGAATGCTCAACCGCTCAAGTGTACGTGGACATCCGCTTCGCGGCAAACTACCGCGGTCTGAGTACAGTCGTAGTCATGCGCATCGGATACGCCACCGGATACTGGAAGCAGGGTCCGCCCCGCGACGCCGTGAAGGCGGTGCGCACCGCCGATCGGCTCGGCTACGAATCGGTGTGGACTGCTGAAGCGTACGGCTCGGATGCGTTCACCCCGCTGGCCTGGTGGGGTTCGCGCACCACACGCATCAAACTCGGAACGGCTATCGCCCAAATGTCGGCCCGCGCGCCGACGGCGACGGCGATGGCGGCGCTCACCCTCGACCATCTCTCCGGCGGGCGGGTGATTTTGGGGCTCGGGGCGTCCGGCCCCCAGGTTGTCGAGGGCTGGTACGGGCAACCGTTCCCGAAGCCCCTCGCGCGCACGCGCGAATATGTCGCGATTGTGCGGGACGTGCTCGCCCGCGAGAACCCGGTGACGGCGCCGGGGCCGCACTATCCCCTGCCGTACGCGGGCACCGATGCGACAGGTCTGGGAAAGGCGCTGCGCTCCACCGTGCACCCGCTGCGAGCTGACCTGCCCATCTACCTCGCGGCCGAAGGGCCGAAGAACGTGGCGCTGTCCGCCGAGATTGCGGATGGCTGGCTCCCGTTCCTGTTCGCGCCGCGCGCAAACGCCGAATCCGCCGGCTTCCTCCAGGAAGGTTTTGCGTTGCGCAGTCCCGCGTTGCGGCCGCCGAGCGAGTTCGAGGTCGCCGTACAGGTCGCGGTCATCCCGCATCCGGATGTCGAGGCCGCCGCCGATCTGGTTCGCCCGACGATCGCGCTGTATGTGGGTGGGATGGGTGCGAAGGGCGCGAACTTCCACCGCAACGTTGTCGACCGGCTCGGCTACTCCGAGGACTGCGACCGCATCCAGGACCTCTACCTCGCCGGCAAGAAGAAAGAGGCCATCGCCGCCGTTCCGACGAAACTCGTGGAAGAAATCGCCCTCATCGGCCCGCCGGAGAAGATCCGCGACGAGCTCGCCGCGTGGGAGGAGTCGGTCGTGACCACGATGCTCGTGCAGGGGCCGGCGTTCGCGCTCCGCGCCCTCCGCGACCTGGTGACCGGAAGCGGCTCCCTCGCCCGGGCGCGCATCGCCTCCCGAATGTTTGCCCGGAGCCTGCGGCAGTAGTCACCACCTTCGGCGACTGGTCACCCCTTCGAGAACCTCAGGGAACGAAAGCTCGCCTCAGGGGGCGGCGGCGCTCCCTGAGGAGGCCCGAAGGGCCGTCTCGAAGCGACGCGTCAGAGCTCGGCGGGCTTCGAGCACGCCGGGCAGAGGCCGAACACATCCACGACATGCTCCGGCCGCGTGAAACCGTTTGCCGCGGCGACCGCTCTCGCCCACTGCTCCACCGGATCCGCTTCGATTTCGACGGTGACGCCGCAGGTGCGGCAAATCAAGTGGTGGTGGTGTTGCCCCGGCGTGCACGCCCGATACAGCGCCTCGCCTTCCGCCGACTGGAGCGAGTCCGCCCCGCCCCCCGCCGCGAGATCGGCCAGGGCCCGGTAGACGGTGGCGAGTCCGATCCCCGTGCCGTCGTCGCGCAGCACGGCGTGCAGTTGCTGGGCGCTCACGAACGCATCCTGAGCGTCGAGCGCGGCCTTGACCGCGTCCCGTTGCCACGTGTTGCGCCTCATGGCTTGCATCCTAATCTGCTGCCGCTCGTGCGATCTGGCGGGCGCTGCTGCCCCGACGCGCTCTGCGCCATCCGACGATGCGGCAGATCAGGTAGATGAGGAACGAGATGGACGTGACGTACGGGCTGATCGGCAGAGCCCCGCCGAGCGCGAGCAGGATGCCGCCCACAACGGAGACCACGGCGAAAATGACGCTGAGAATCGGGGTGAGCAGCGGGGACGCCGTCACCCGCATCGCGGCCGCCGCCGGGGTGACGAGAAGCGCGAGAACCAGGAGCGCCCCGACAATCTGCACCGACACCGCGGTCGCCAGCCCGAGCAGCACCATGAACGCCATCGAGATCGCCACAACCGGCACGCCCCGCGCCCGCGCGACATCCTCATCGACGCTGGCGAATGTCAGAGGGCGCCACATGACGAGAAGGGCCACGATGACCACGGTCGAGACGACGATGAGCCACAGCAATTGCGGGTTGTCCACCGAAACGATCTGGCCGGTGAGAAGCCCGAACTTGTTGGACGACCGCCCGCCATACAGCGACAGGAACAGGATGCCCAGGCCCAGACCGAACGGCATGAGCACGGCGATGATCGAGTTGCGCTCCCGCGCTTTCGCACCGAGCAGCCCGATCAGGATTGCCGCCGCAAGAGACCCGACGAGCGAACCGGCAACAACGTTCACACCGAACAGGAGCGCGGCGGCGGCGCCGGCAAAGGACAGCTCGCTCACGCCGTGCACGGCGAACGCGAGATCCCGCGTCATGACGAACGGCCCGATGAGCCCACCGACAACCCCCAGCAGCGCGCCGGCGAAGATCGAATTTTGCACGAGCGCAAGCAACTCCGGATAGTCGGCGAAGTTGAAGATCTGGCCCCAGAAGTCGCCGTCCATCAGCCCGGCACCCCCGGTGGCAGCAAGTGCTCCAGGTGATCGTGAACGCCGTAACCTTCCGGTGTTCCGTGGACGGCGATTCGCCCCCCGGTCCGGATGACCTCGACCGGGGTGTCGTAAATGGAGGAGAGCACCTCGGACCGCAGCACCTCGTCCGGCGTTCCCACGCGGAAGCGGCCGCCGGCCAGGTACAGCACGGTGTCCACAAACGGCAGGATGGGGTTCACATCGTGCGTCACGAAGACCACCGCGGTCCCGAGCGTGCGCCGCTGCTCGTCGATGAGTTCGCTCACGGTGCGCTGGTGGTGCAGGTCGAGAGAGAGCAACGGTTCGTCGCACAGCAGGAGCCGCGGGTGCGCCGCGATGGACTGGCCCACCCGGATCCGCTGTTGCTCCCCGCCCGACAGAAGCGAGACGGGAACTTTCGCGTATCCGCTCGCGCCTACGGCCTCCAGCACGTCGTCCACTCTCGCGCGCACGGCACGGGAGGGGATTGGCAGTCCGAAGCGGTGGCCGTCTACTCCGAGGGTGATCAGGTCCCGTGCGCGCAAGGGAGTGCCGCGTTCCAGGAGCTTCTGCTGGGGAATGTACCCGATCATCCGGCTACCGCGCGGCACCGGCTTCCCGAGGAGCTCGATTGTTCCCGAGGTGAGTTTCTGCTGGCCGAGGATCGTCTTCAGCAGGCTGGTCTTTCCGGATCCGTTCGGCCCCAGGACCGCAACGAATTCGCCCGCGCGAACATCCAGGTCCAGTCCGTGCCAGAGCTGGCGGTCCCCGAAGGACAGTGACGCCGCTTTCAGGCTCACGATGGGAGTGCCCGGCGCTCGCGCGGTCATGACAGCGCCCCGGCGATGGACCGGATGTTGTCGCTCATCCAGCTCAGGTAGTCGAGCCCGGCGGGAAGCGTTTCCGTCACCGCGATCACCGGTACGCGGTGCGTTTTCGCGGCCGCCACAATCTGCGCGGTTTCCGGCCCCCCGGTTTGCTCGTTGTAGGCGAGCAGGCCGATCTCGCCGCTTGCCAGCAGATCCAGAACGTCTTTCATGGTCGCCGGGGGCACGCCCTGGCCGTTTTCGATCGCGGTGCCGAACGCGGTCGGCGTGAGATTCGTCAGCCCGGCGTCCTGCAGCAGGTAGAGCGGCACGGGCTCGGTGACGAGAACGGTCCCTCCCGGGTGCGCAGCGGCAATATCGTGAGCCCGCGCCTGAAGGTCGCCCAACTCGGAGTCGAAGAGTTGGGAGTTGGCGCGGTAGTCGCGGGCGTTCGCGGGGTCGATGGTCGCGAGCGATTCGGCGAGCGCGTCAGCGAGCGCCCGCACCGTCCTCAGGTCGTACCAGACGTGTTCGTTCGCCGTGATGTCGGCGTCGGACTTCGCTGAGAAGTCGACGGCCCGCAGGACTGTGGCGGCGCTGTTGTGCGCACCGGAGAGCAGGATGTCCATGAAGCCGTCGTAGCCGCCGCCGTTCATCAGGATGACGTCCGCACGGGAAAGGTCGAGTTGCGCGCGAGCGCTCGCCTCGAACTCGTGGGGGTCCTGGCTGGGGCTGTTGATGAGGCTCGTGACGGTGGCGTGATCGCCGGCAATCGCGCTCGCGATGCTGCCGTACACATCAGTTGACGCCACGATGTTCACCCCGTGGGGTGCCGGCGTCACGGCGCACGACGCGAGCATCGCCATCGCCAGGGCGGCGATGACGGGAGCAACAATTCGCTTCACGAGCCGAAGCCTGTCCCTGTCGGTGAGAGCGGCGCCGAAACTTCGGAACCGTGTGGTCGACTCAGGCTACTTCTTATTGATAATGATTGTCAACATCACGAGTTCGCGGCGAAACTGCTGCCGCTTTCAGGCGCGTGGATTCAACACGGACGGCAGGGCGTGCGCAATCTCTTCGGATGCCGCCAGAATCCTCCCGATCGCCTCCGCCTCGCCGACAGACACCCGAATCCCGTCCGCTGCGAGCGCTCTCGCCACGACGCCGTGGGACAGGAAGATCTCGTTCGCTGCCGCGGTATCCGGCCCGGTCGGAAACCACAGGAAGTTCGCCTCGGAGCGCGGAACCGGCCACTGCCGGGCGGCCAGCCCCTCGAAAATCTCACCGCGTCGCGCCACAATCACCGCGACACGCTCCATGATCTCCGATTCATGGTCCAGTGCGGCCAGTGCAGCGCGCTGGGCGGCATCGATCACCGACAACGGAATTGCCGTCGCGCGCGCAGCATCCAGGATGCGCTCGGGCCCGAGAGCGTACCCGACCCGCAGGCCCGCGAGACCGAAAGCCTTCGAAAATGTGCGCAGGATGACCACATTGGGATAGCGGCCGAGAAGTTCCGCACCGTTCACCGCCGTCGGGTCGGTCACGAACTCGACGTAGGCCTCGTCGAGAAGAACCAGCACATCCTTCGGCACCGCCGCCATGAACGCGGCAAACTCGTCGCCGGTCACGATTGTCCCGGTCGGATTGTTGGGCGTGCACACGATCGCCACGCGAGTTCGTTCGGTGACCGCCTTCGCCATCGCCGTCAGGTCGTGGCGGTGGTCGGGGAGGTTGGGCACCGTGACGCTCGTGGCACCGGCAACCGTAACGAGCCCAGGGTAAGCCTCGAACGACCGCCACGAGTACAGCACCTCGTCCCCGGGACCGGCCGCCGCCTGAATGAGCTGGGCGAGAATTGCCACGGATCCGGAGCCGACGTGCACGTCACCGCGGCTGACCCCGAAACGTTGCGCGAGCCGCTCGCAGAGAAGCGTCGCAGCCGCATCCGGGTAGCGGTTCACCGCGGACGCCGCAACGGCCTCCACCACGGCGGGAAGCGGATCGAACGGGTTCTCGTTCGACGAAAGCTTGAACGCGTCTGCCGGTGCCGGCTTTCCCTGACGGTACGGGGCAGTCGCCAGAATCTCCGGGCGAAGGTGGACACCCGGCTGGGGAAGGGGATCAGTCACGCCCTCCAGCCTATTGCCGCACGCTGCCTGATTGCGGAGTATCGAAACAACAGGGCATAGTGGTGGGATGTCCCGCCTGCTGATTCGCCTCATCATCAATGCCATTGCGCTGTGGCTGACGACCCTCGTCTTGAGCCCGCACGTCTGGGTGGAAGCATTCGCCCCCGGCGACACGTTCGCGGTCGTTCTCACCTATCTGCTTGTCGCCCTCATCTTCGGGGTCGTGAATGGCGTCATCGGAAACTTCATCCGCATTGTCGCGTTCCCGGTGTACATCCTCACCCTCGGGCTTATCGCGCTCGTCGTGAATGCGCTGCTTTTGCTGCTCGTGAGCTGGATTTCGGGGCTGCTCGGATTCGGCCTCCACGTCGAGGACTTCTGGTGGGGGCTGCTCGGCGCTGTCGTGCTCGCGCTGCTCAGCTGGCTGATCGGGATTATCCTCCGGCCGTTCGTCAAGAAGCGTTAGCGACCGGTCCGCTCAGCCCGATACGCCGTCGAGGTGACGGTGTCGTAGTGCGGGTGGTTCAGCCGTGCCACCGCGTCGCCGATCGCCCCATTTGGCGACGCATCGACAAGGCGAGCGGTGTCGAGGTAGTTGGACAGCTGATGGGCGGGCAGGATGAGCTCCGACGCGGGGGGCGGACCGTCGAAGAGCTGCCTGCGCACGATCACGGGGCTGGACGACGCGAACGTGCCGCCGAGCGCCGGAACCAGATCGTTCGAGTGCTCGATGGCGAGGTACGGAATGTCGTGGGGCACGCTCACCTGGCCGGCGGGCGCGCCTACGGTGAGCAGACCATCCACCGCGAAGTCGCCGGACGCGGCCACCTGGGCCGCGATCACCCCGCCCTGGGAGTACCCGGTGAGGGTTACGGGTGAGCTCGAGTCGATTCCGGACATCCGCATCGCCTCCCGAACTGCACGATAGGACCCCGCTTCGCCCCCCGCGATCGCGGTGACATTGCTCGTCATGTCCCATGGCTCTGCACCCCCCGCCACGGACAGTTCGGCGGTCCCCGCGATGTACACCTCGTAGCGGTCCGGCAGGCCGGGCGTCGAGTAGCGGTCGATACGCACCTGCTCGGCCGCAGTAGGGATGCGTTCCACCCGATCGCGGATGCCGTGGGCGTTGGCCAGACCCGTCGCAGTGGTGCCCGCCCTGACCCGAACCGGCGTTTCCCGAAGGAGTCCGACCCCGGCGGCAAGCCCGCCAACCACTGCGGCGGAGGTGTCCACGCCGAAGACGCCGAGCCCTTCGTCACCGAACAGGCTCGCGAGTTCCCGCGGGACCCGGATGCTTCCCCAGCCCGCATCATCGGCGCTCATCACCGCGAGCCGGACGGCCTGCACGAATCCCGGATCCGACAGCGCGGCCGCGTTCTCGTGAAACCAGCGGGTGAGGTTCGACAGAACGGCGGCGCGGGAGCGCTGCGGCAGTGCCACGTAGACGCCGAACCATGCGGCGCCGAACACGGCGGCTCCTGGGAGCAGAATGGCCGCGAGAACCGGGGCGATCGAACCGATCAGGTAGCCGAGTTGCGCAGACAGGGTTTGCCCGAGTTGATGCGCGAACCGCTCCGCCGCCTCGTACCCGGTCGAGGCACTTGCGACGCCCCTGGCGAGCGTTCCGCAGTCATCCATCGCGAGCGCGAGCGCGCGATACCCCTCGTCGATCGCGGTTTCGGCAAGGAGGGCGCTTCGCGGCGCGTCCGCCGCGGCCAGAATTCCGTTTCCGACAACGCGATCCAGCGAGGCGAGCTCCCGCCGGAGGTCGCTCAGCTGCCCCTCCGCTCGGGCAAGCCTCCTGGATTCCTCCACGAGAGCGGTCGTGAACACCGAGATTGCGCCGGGGCCGCCGACCGCGAGGTCGTCAGACACGACCGGCCAGCGTGGACACGGCGTGCCGGCTTTCCGCTTCCGCGCGCTCCAGACTGGACCGGGCCAGATTGAGCTGTGCGGTCAGGCGATGGAGAACGTCATCGTGCGCGTCGCGCGCGGGACCGGTCCACTCCTCTGTCGGCGAGGCGGCCATATCGGACGACATGACCTCGGTGATTCGACGCGCGAGCATGCCCAGCCGGTCGGCCTGAGCCTCCAACAGCATGCGGAGGCAGGACGCGGCAGAGGGGTCTGTCAGGTCCACTTCGTGCCTTTCGTTCCGCCCGTCAGGATGCGTTGCGGTACCGCGTCGCCGAACCGCTGTCCTTCATGGTGGCCGGCCCGCGGGCGCGCGTTCCGCGGAACCCCCGACATCGGGCAGGGCGCGGCAAAACGGCCCCTGTGGAGGAGGGGGCTGCTGTCGCGGGCGAATCTGCGGGAGAATGGGGCCATGAGCTTCGATCGAACCCTCGACGAATCGGCTCTGTTTCGAATTTGCTTCGTGTGCACGGGAAACATTTGCCGCTCTCCGATGGCCGAAGTGGTGTTCCGCGACCTCGTCAATCGGTTTGGCTACACCGGTTCGATTACGGTGATTTCCGCCGGAACGGGCGACTGGCATGTCGGTGAGCACGCCGACGAACGAACCCTGGCAGCGCTCACCGCGCTCGGCTTCAACGGGTCGGGGCACCGCGCCAAACAGTTCGATCCGGAATGGTTTGATCAGCTCGACCTCGTCGTGGGGTTTGATCGAAGTCACGAACGCATCCTCAAGTCCTGGGCCCCCACCGAGGAGGACCGCGGCAAGGTGCAGCTTTTGTTGAGTTTCGACCAGGAGAAGTCCGGCCTCCTCGAAGTGCCGGACCCGTATTATTCGGATGCGGCAATGTTTGACACCGTGCTCGGACTGATCGAGCACGCGAGCACCGCGCTCTTCCACCAGGTTGAGCCGGGAATTCGACGGAGAGTTTCATGACCCAGCTGCCCCCCCAGCCACTCAGCCCTCTCGACGGCCGCTACCGCGACGCCGTGAGCGCGCTGGGCGATCATCTGTCCGAGGCCGCGCTGAACCGCGCGCGGCTGCGCGTGGAGATTGAATGGCTCCTGTTCCTCACCGATCACCGGATGTTCGGGGCCGAGCCGCTCACTGCAGAACAGAAAACCGCACTGCGGGCGGTCGCCACCGGCTTCGGCGAGGACGACATCCGCGAACTCGCCGTGCTGGAGGCGGGCACGCGGCACGACGTCAAGGCGGTGGAGTACTTCCTGCGGAGTCGGCTGGATGCCCTGAACATCAGGGGAGTCTCTGAACTCGTGCACTTCGGCGCCACGAGCGAGGACATCAACAATCTCTCCTATGCGCTGTGCATCGACTCGGCCCTGCGGGCGGTGTGGCTCCCGAGGTTTCACTCCGTCATCCGCAGGCTTCACGAGCTCGCCCGCGAACATCGTGCCGTGCCGATGCTCGCGCGAACGCACGGTCAGCCGGCAACCCCCACGACGGTCGGCAAGGAGTTCGCGGTGTTTGTGGCCCGACTCGGCCGGATATCCCGCCAGATCGACGCCACTGAGTCTCTCGCGAAGTTCAGCGGCGCAACCGGCACGTTCGCCGCGCACCTCGCGGCCGACCCGGAGGCGGACTGGGCGGCGCTGTCCCGCGAGTTCGTGGAATCGTTGGGGCTCAGCTGGAATCCGCTCACCACCCAGATCGAATCGCACGACTGGCAGGCGGAACTCTACGCGCGCATCAGCCATGCGAACCGCGTGCTCCACAACCTGTGCACGGATGTCTGGACGTACATTTCGCTGGGCTACTTCACGCAGATCCCCGCCGAAGGAGCCACCGGGTCCTCGACCATGCCGCACAAGGTCAACCCCATCCGCTTCGAGAACGCGGAATCCAACCTGGAGTTGTCGTCCGCGATCCTCGAATCGCTCGCGGCGACGCTCGTGACCTCGCGCCTCCAGCGCGACCTCACGGATTCGAGCGCGCAACGCAACATCGGGGTCGGGCTCGGCCACTCCCTCCTCGCGCTCGACAACATCCTCCGCGGACTCGACGAGATTGCGGTGAACGAGGCGCAGCTCGCCCGGGACCTGGACGACAACTGGGAGGTGCTCGCGGAGGCGATCCAAACCGTCATCCGCGCGGAGATCACCGCCGGCCGGAGCACCATCACGGACCCCTATGCGCTTCTCAAGGAACTCACTCGAGGCAAGCACGTGGGGCCGGAAGCTTTCGCGGAGTTCATCGGCGGACTCGATATCGGCGAGGATGCCCGGGGGCGGCTGCTCGCGCTCGTACCCGCCACCTACACGGGACTCGCGTCGAAACTGGTCGGCTTCCTGGACTGATACTCAGTGAGCAGCGCGGTCCTGCTCATCGAGATCGTCGAGTTCGTCGGCGTTCGGCTTGGCCGACAGCGCCAGCAACGCGATCGTCATGATCGCAAGGATGAATGCGACACCGAAACCGATTCCGGCCAGCCACCACTCCCTCGTCGTGAACAGAATCACGAGCCCCGTGAAAACGCCGATAACAGCGGAAAGTGAGAGCAGTTCCAGCGGGCGGAGCCGGTCCCGGAGGGTGGGAGTGTGCATGGTCATTGTCCTGTCACTGGTTCACTGGTCGCGGGTTCGGCAAGGGCTGACCACCGGTTGGAAAGTCCGCCGATCGCCAGATACACCCCCACCAGAATTGCATATGCGCCGAAAATTCCCACAACGATGATTTGCGAGGTGAGGACGCCACGCGCCGCCACACCGGCATCGGCGGCCGACCACGCGAGCGAATAGTCCGCAGGGACAAGCAGGACGGCAATGGCGAGCAGCGCGGTGAGCACGCCGACGGCAATCCAGTCCCGGGCGGCGTCGTGCCTGCCGCGGGCGCGAAGACCCAGATACAACTCAAGGAACCCCGTCGTGGCGCCGAAAATGATCACCAGGAGAAACAACGCGCCCGGCCCGGCGCTGTTCAGGGCCAGCGCTGCAGCACCGGAAACCGCGGCGATGGCCGAAAACACGAGGGATGCTGCGCGGAGCTGGCGGTCTTCCAGACGAAAGGATCCCCAGCCCATCAGGATGCCCGTCGCGAGCGCGAATCCGCCGAACGTGATGAGACCGAAGGACGCGGTGTGGATGGCCGAAAACGTGATCACGAGACCGATCACGAGGGCGGGAATCGCGCGGAGCAACTGCACCGGCCAGTACCGGGTCCGTGTCTGAGCTGCGGACACGTGACCTCTTTTCCTGAATTGATTCCGCGGCGATCGCGGCAAGCGCGATGGGCGCGTCGGGCCCCCCCAGCTTACGCGCTCACTACCGCCCGATCGCCGCGCGTTGGGCGAGGAGCGGGCACTCGAACGGGTCTTTCGCGCCGAGCCCGACCCGGTTGATGTAGCGCAGCACGATCCCGTAGGACTCCCCCAGCCGGGTCTCGGTGTACGGCACATCATGGGCGCGGCAGAACTCCGAAATTATTGCCGCCGACTTTCTCAGGTGCGGCCGCGCCATGGACGGAAAGAGGTGGTGCTCGATCTGAAAGTTGAGACCACCCATGGCAATGTCGATGAGTCTGCTGCCGCGGATGTTGCGGCTCATCATCGCCTGATGGTGCAGGAAATCCATCTTCCGCCCGGCCTCCAGCAGCGGCATCCCTTTGTGGTTCGGTGCGAACGACATCCCCATGTAGAACCCGAATAGACCGAGCTGAATGGCAAGGAACACTGCTGCCTTGTCCGGTGACAACACAAGGAAGACCACCGACAGGTACAGGAGGAACCGGGTGGCGAGGAGGCCAAGTTCTGCCCAACGTCTCTCCACCCTGCCTCGGCTGAGAACCCGTTTGAATCCCGACAGATGCAGGGACACTCCCTCGAGCAGGAGGATGGGGAAAAACAGCCAGCCCTGATGGGCGATCAGCCAGCGCGACACGGGGTTGCGGTGTGCGGCGGCCTGCTCAGGGGTGAAGGCGATCACCGGCAGTTCGATGTCCGGATCTTCGCCCACCCGGTTCGGGTTCGCGTGGTGCCGCGTGTGCTTGTTCTGCCACCATCCGTAGCTCATCCCGATGAACAGGTCGCCGATGACGACACTGACCCAGTCATTCCACCGGCCGGACTTGAAAATTTGACGATGCGCCGCATCGTGGCCGAGGAACGCGGTCTGCGTGAACACGATCGCGAACACCACGGCCGTGAACAATTGCCACCACGTGTCGCCGATGAAAATGAAGCCGACGACGCACGCCGCGTACACGAGCGGAACCGCAGCGAGCATGGACCAGTAGTACCCGTATCGGCGCCTCAGGAGCCCCTCCTGCCGGATGCGTTCGGCCAGCGCCAGATACGGATTCGCGGCATTGCGCGCGAGTCGGCGTGAAATCTACGGAAACTGTCGGCTGAATAGCCATGATGAACCTGCAATCGGATGCCGTGGGGCGGCGTCCGGGTCGTTGCCGATGACGCTACGCCGGTTTTCCGGGCCGTCGGTCGAATGGGGGCAAAGTCACAGGATCGCGTTCCCCGCCTGCTGCGCTGGTCCGCGGGGTGCGAATGCGCCGCGCATCATGTCGATGAGTCCGTGAACCTGCGCCGGCAGGCTGCCCGGATCGACGGGCTGGGACATGAGCCACAGGTCCATCGCTTCACCCATGCCGAGGGCTACGGCGATCAGGAGCGAGGCCGGCAGGTCATCCCTAATCGCACCCACCTTCTGGCCCGCGGCGAGCGCCTGCTCGATCCAGGGGACGGATGCCTGCTCAAGTTCTCCCTGCACCTCCTGGAATGCCGGGTTTTTCGCTGCGGCGGACCAGCCGCGAAGCATCGCCGCCAACTGCGGGGAGGCGGCAAGCGCCTGCAGCAGCTGCCGGTAGTAGTCCCCCAGCGCCGACCAGAACGATTCGGCGTCGCCAGCGTCGAAGTCGGGCGGTGGGCCGACTCGTTCGAACAGTCCCGCGAACTCGGTCTGTGCGACGTAGGCGTAAAGGTCCTCTTTGCCGTCGAAGTAGTAGTACATCGACCCTTTGGAAATCCCGGCCGCCTCGATCACCCGATTGAGCGAGGCGTCATGGAATCCGTGCGCCGCGAACTCCTCGAGCGCCGCCCGAAGAATCGCCTGCTGTTGCTGCGGCGGAAGCTTCAGGAATCGAGGGCGAGCCATTCGATCAGCGTATCGGGCCTGCTTCCGGGAACGCGGGGAGTTCGACAGCGTCGTGGAAGCTCCGCCCCATCACGATGTCGGCCACCTTCGGCAGACCCATCATCTTCAGGACCGTGTTTCTTATGAATAGCTGGAGGTGATTCTTCGGGGCGAATGCGAGCCCGAGACCCTGTGCGGCATCCTGCTTGGAACCCACGAGCGGAGCCAACCGCTCGTGGTAGCGGGCGAATGCCTCGCGATGATCGCTGTTCGCGGCAAGCTCAGTCGCCAGCGTGTAACCCTCCACCATCCCCAGCGCAGAGCCCTGGCCGGCAAGAAACGACGGGCATGCTCCTGCGTCGCCGACGAGGGCGATGCGGCCCTTCGACCAGGACGGCATCCGGATCTGGCTCACTGAGTCGAAATAGAAATCCTTCGCGCCGGACATGACGTCGAGCATGGCGGGAACTTCCCATCCGGCGTCCGCAAGTTTTGCCCGCACCAGCGCCTCTTGCGCCGGTCGATCGGTCGGGACGTCCCCATCATGCCGAACCGAGAACAGGAACAGGGTGACGTCGTCGCGCAAGGAAAGCCGGAGCGCCTGAAAGCCAATGTCCGCATACATCATGGCAGTGAGCTCATTCCGCACGGGATAACCGGTTCCCTGGAATGCGGCCACGAACATTCCCAGGTACTTTTCGTAGTCGGTGTCCGGCCCGAATGCGAGCCGCCGCACGCGGGAGTGAAGGCCGTCAGCACCGATGACCAGGTCGAAGTTGCGCGTGTTTCCGCTCTCGAAAGTGACCCGGACCAAAGTTCCGTCATCGTCGAGCTTCTGGACGGTGTCTCCCAGAACAAGTTCGACCTCGTCCGCGAGAGACTCGTAAATGACGGCCGACAGGTCGGACCGCGCGATACTCAGGTACTTCTTCGCCGACTCGATGATCACATCGGGCGCGAAGGATGCCACCTTCCGTCCATCCCGATTGATCGCCCTCGCCTCGGTCATCACGTATCCGCGCCGCCGAAGCTCCGGGACGATCCCCATCTTTTCGGCGACATCGAATCCCGCACCCCAGAAGTCAATGAGGTATCCGCCACGTCGCAGCTGCGGTGCGTGTTCGACGATCGTGACGTCGTGCCCGGCTTTGTTCAGCCAAAATGCCGTCGTCGGCCCGGCAATTCCTGCGCCGACAATCAATACCTTCACGATGACTCCTCCCTCGCGGACGACTTCGACCACCAGTCTAGACCAGTGGTCTAAAGGGTGTCTACCGGAGAAAATGAAGAAGATGCTGCTGCGTTAGCCGGCCGCCATGTCCTGGAACCGCGAGAAGTGGCCCTGGAACGCGACCGTGATGGTCCGCGTGGGTCCGTTGCGGTGCTTGGCGACGATGAAGTCCGCCTCCCCGGCACGCGGGTTCTCCTTCTCGTACGCGCTTTCCCGGTGAAGCAGGATCACGAGGTCCGCGTCCTGCTCGAGCGAGCCTGACTCGCGCAGGTCGGACAGCGCGGGCATCTTGTCTGTCCGCTGCTCCGGGCCGCGGTTCAGCTGGGACAGCGCGACGACCGGCACCTGGAGCTCCTTCGCGAGCAGCTTGAGCGCGCGGGAGAACTCGCTCACCTCCTGCTGCCTGGACTCCACGCGTTTGCCGGAAGTCATGAGCTGCAGGTAGTCGATGATGACGAGCTTCAGTCCGACGCGCTGCTTGAGTCTGCGGCACTTGGCCCGAATCTCCACCAGGGTCATGTTCGGGCTGTCGTCCAGGTACAGCGGGGCATCATTGATGCGGCCACGGGTGTGCGCGATCGTCTTCCAGTCCCGGCTGTCGACCGTGCCCTTCCGCATATTCTGCAGCGGGACGGATGCCTCGGCCGACAACAGCCTCATCGCGATCTCGCTCCGGCCCATTTCGAGCGAGAACACGATCGACGGCAGGTCGTTCTGGATGGATGCCGCGCGCGCGAAATCCAGCGCGAGCGTCGACTTGCCGAGCGCGGGGCGCGCGGCGACGATGATGAGCTGTCCCGGATGCAGCCCGTTGGTGAGCTCATCGAGCTCGGCGAAGCCCGTGGGGATGCCGGTCATCAGGCCGCCGCGGCCCTTCGCGGCTTCGATTTCGTCGATCGCCGTCTCGACGGCTGTCGTCAGCGGGACGAAGTCCTCGGAGTCGACGCCTCCAGTGACGCCATAGATCTCGGCCTGGGCGTTGTTGACGAGGTCCACCACCTCGCCCTCCGACGCATACCCCATCTGCACGATGCGGGTTCCGGCCTCGACAAGCCGGCGCAGGACAGCCTTCTCCGCGACAATATTTGCGTAGAATCCGGCGTTCGCCGCGGTCGGGACGAGCCCGGTGAGCGTGTGCAGGTACTCGGCGCCGCCAGCACGGGACAGCTCGCCGGTTTTCGTCAGTTCGTCCGTCACCGCGATGACGTCCGTCGGCTCGCCGTGCGAGTACAGGGACAGGATCGCGTCGAAGATGAGCTCGTGCTTCGGGATGTAGAAGTCGGCCGCGCGCACGGTTTCGATCACATCGGCAACGGCATCCTTGCTCAGCAGCATCCCGCCGATGGCGCTTTGTTCGGCCAGCAGGTCGTGCGGCGGGGTGCGCTCGCCCTGTCGGCCGTCCGGGGCCGAACGCTGATCTCCGGCAAGGCCAAGGTGGGCTATCGACATCCCTGTCCCTTTCGGTATCGTCAAGCGCTTGCGCGCAGCATGTTCTGGTCGTGCGCCGGGCGCGCCGATACCGACTGCGGTGGCGCGAATTCGGCGAGCCTTCCGCAATCAGGTCTACTCCACACCGACGACATTCACGGTGACCCGTCGGGCGAATGTCTCTTTCGTGTCGGTGCGGCTCAACACTAGGAACTCCGCGTCAGGCTCTCAACCTGCCCTGTGGACAACGCTGTGGATTATCTGCGCGAAACTCCGTAGCCGATGTGGGCAACCTGTGGAGCATTCTGTGGATTATAGAAACTTTTCGGGGTACATATTCGTCTTGACCAGCATTTTCTCTACATTCACCCTGTGTGTAGAAACATGTTTATAGTTGTGGTTGAGGGTTGGCGACCTGTGCGCGCGACTGTGCAAAACAGGGCGCATTCCGCGACCCCCCAAGTGGGGGTAGTCGGCACAAAGAAGCGGCACGGGCGAGGTGAAAGTCGCCCGTGCCGCTCTGGGTGTGAACTACTTCGCTGCGACAACCTTGATCGTGATGGTGGCAACCAGGTCATCCCTCAGGCGCACCGTCGCCTCGTGCTCGCCGGTCGACTTGATGGGAGCGGTGAGCTCGATCTTCCTCTTGTCCAGGGAGCCGAGGCCGGCCGCGGAAACCGCATCCGCGATGTCGGAGGTCTTCACCGACCCGAAGAGCCGGCCACCTTCGCCGGCGGTCACCGTGAGGGTGACCGGAGTCGCCTGGAGCTTCGACTTCAGATCCTGTGCCTCTTCCACTGTGGCGTGCTCGCGAGCGGAACGGGCGGCCTTGATCTGCTCGATCTGCTTGCCGCCGCCACGGGTCCACACCACGGCCCAGCCCTGCGGGATGAGGTAGTTGCGGGCGAACCCGTTCTTGACGTCGACGATGTCACCGGGGGCGCCGAGGCCCGTGACTTCATGCGTGAGAATCAGTTTTGACATTTCCGTGTCTCCTAACGGCCCGAGCCCGCGTACGGCAGCAAAGCCATTTCGCGAGCATTCTTGACGGCACGGGCGATGAGGCGCTGCTCCTGAACGGAAACGCCGGTGATGCGGCGAGCGCGGATTTTCCCGCGTTCGGAGATGAACTTGCGAAGCGTGGCGACATCCTTGTAGTCGATGACGCCGACGGTGATCGCCTTCGCGGGAGCGAGGGGCTTGCCGCCCTTGGCTCCGCGAAGGGGCTTGCGGCGGTCGCCGCTGGACTTTCCTGCCATGATTTCCTGCTTTCTGAAAGAGTTGGGGAACGCTGTTAGAACGGCGTCTCGTCGTTGAAGTTGCCTGGCGTGTTCCAGACGTCGCCTGAGGACTCGGATGCCGGAGCCGAAGCCCATGGCTCATCCGCACCCTGGCCGCCAGCGCCGCCGCGGGAGGCACCGCCCGTCGTCCGGGTCACCTGGGCGGTGGCGTAACGCAGGCTCGGACCGATCTCGTCGACCTCGATCTCGTAGCTCGTGCGCTTTTCGCCTTCCTTCGTCTCGTAGCTGCGCTGCTTGAGGCGCCCGGTCGCGATGACCCTGGCTCCCTTGCTCAGCGAGCCGGCCACGTGCTCGGCGAATTCGCGCCACACCGACGCGCGGAGGAACAGCGCTTCGCCGTCCTTCCAGTCATTGGCGGCGCGGTCGAATGTGCGCGGCGTCGAGGCGATCGTGAAGTTCGCCACAGCCAGCCCGTTCTGCGTGAAGCGCAGCTCGGGATCCGCGGTCAGATTTCCGACCACCGTGATGACGGTCTCTCCGGCCATGATCTACTCCGAATCCTTGTCGGCAGCCTCAGACGCCTTCGCCACCGAGGCGGTGCTCTTCTGCGTGGCTGACGACCGGGGGGTAGCCGCGGCCTTGCGTGCGGCACGCTCTGCGGACAGCTTCGCGGCCTCGGCAACCTGCGCGATGGCTTCCTCCGCACGGAGAACCTTCGTGCGCATGACGGCCTCGCTCAGTTTAAGTTGACGGTCGAGCTCGATCGTCGCGGCCGAGGTCGCCGTCATGTCGACCACGGCGTAAATGCCTTCGGTCTTCTTGTTGATCTCGTAGGCCAGGCGGCGCTTGCCCCAAATGTCGACATTCTCGATCGTGCCGCCATCTGCGCGGATCACGCCCAAAAATTTGTCGAGGCTCGGAGCAACGGTGCGCTCGTCAATCTCTGGATCGAGAATCACCATGAGTTCGTACTGATGCATAACTAACCCACCTCCTTTGGACTAGAACGGTTACAGACGGTCTGTAACAGGAGGGTTGTGGCATCGTGCCGCACGGTCAGCAGACCGAGGGCAACCTGCCTAGTGTAGTCATTGTCCCACTCACGTTTCAAGGAGAAGTGAAGTATGCCCATTCGGGTTGCCATCGCCGGTGTCGGAAACTGCGCCAACGCGCTCGTTCAGGGGGTCGCGTTTTACCGTGACGTCGCCCAGGACGAGGTCGTACCCGGCCTCATGCACAACCGTCTTGGGGGCTTCGCGGTCGGCGACATCCAGTTCGTCGCGGCGTTCGACGTGGATGCGCTCAAGGTGGGAACCGACCTCGCCGAGGCGATCTGGGCGAGCCAGAACGACACACTGCGGTTCGCGGAGGTGGCTCCGTCGGGCGTCACCGTGCAGCGCGGGCCGACTCTCGACGGCCTCGGCGAGTACTACCGGCAGGTTGTCGACGAGTCGACCGCTCCCGTCGTGGACGTCGCCCAGGCGCTGCGCGACGCGAACGCCGACGTTCTGGTGTGCTACCTGCCCGTCGGTTCGGATGCCGCGGTGAAGGCCTACGCCCAGGCCGCGCTCGACGCGGGTGTCGCGTTCGTGAACGCGCTGCCGGTGTTCATCGCGAGCGACCCGGAGTGGGCGGCAAAGTTTACCGACGCGGGCGTTCCCATCGTCGGGGACGACGTGAAAAGCCAACTGGGCGCGACCATCACGCACCGCGTGCTCGCCCGACTCTTCGAGCAGCGCGGTCTCGTACTCGATCGCACCTACCAGCTGAACGTCGGCGGAAACATGGACTTCAAGAACATGCTGGAGCGCTCCCGCCTCGAGTCGAAGAAGATTTCCAAGACTCAGGCGGTGACGAGCAATATCAGCGCGCACCTCGACCCGAAAAACGTGCACGTCGGACCGAGCGACCACGTGCCGTGGCTCGTCGACCGGAAGTTCGCGTTTGTGCGCCTCGAGGGCCACGGATTCGGAAATGCGCCGACGAGCCTGGAGTACAAGCTGGAAGTGTGGGATTCGCCCAACTCGGCGGGGGTCGTCATCGACGCGATCCGGGTGGCGAAACTCGCGCTGGATGCCGGCGTCGGCGGGCCGCTCGTGGCCGCTTCCGCCTACCTCATGAAGTCGCCGCCGGTGCAGCATCCGGACGAAGAGGCTCGCGACCTGCTCGAGGCCTTCATCCGCCACCCCGAGTGATGGCTTTCATCATTCAGGAGGTGGTGTGACGGAAGTGACCGTTGTGGCTGGCCGGAATGACGTGTGGCCGCAACACTTTTCATTTGCACCACCACCTCCTGAATGATGAAAGTCAGCGGGTCGACCACCAGGCGCGCAGGCGCCGGGCGGCTTCTTCCTCGCCGAGCGGGCCCTCGGACAGGCGAAGCTCGAGCAGGAATCGGTACGCCTCCCCGACGTCCCTGCCCGGAGGAATGCCGAGAATCGCCATGATCTGCTCGCCGTCCAGGTCGGGGCGGATGGCGGCAAGCTCCTCTTCTTCGCCGAGCGCCGCGATCCGCTTCTCGAGGTCGTCGTACGCGAACGACAGGCGGTCCGCCTTGCGGCGATTGCGCGTCGTGACATCCGCCCTCGTCAAAATGTGCAGCCGCTCCAGAAGCGGGCCGGCATCCCGCACATAGCGGCGAACGGCCGAATCCGTCCACGCCCCTTCCGTGTACCCGAAAAACCTCAGGTGCAGTTCGATGAGCCGAGCGACGTTGCCGATCGTGTCCTTGTCGAAACGCAGCTCGCGCAAGCGTTTCGCGGCGAGCTTCGCCCCCACCACGTCGTGGTGGTGGAAGGTGACGACCCCGCCCGGTTCAATCCGTTTGGTCGCCGGCTTTCCGATGTCATGCAGGAGCGCCGCGAGGCGCAGGGTCAGGTCGGGTTCGGCGTGCGGGGGCCGTTCGCGCTCCAGCTCGATCGCCTGATCGAGCACGGTCAGGCTGTGCTGGTAGACATCCTTGTGGTGGTGGTGTTCGTCCACCTGGAGGCGCAGCGCCGGCAACTCAGGAAGAACGAGGGATGCGAGCCCAGTGGTGACCAGCAGCTCAAGGCCAGGCCGCGGATTCGCCGTCTTCAGGAGGCGGGAAAGCTCATCCCGCACCCGCTCCGCGGAGACGATCGAGATCCTCTCGCCGAGCGCCTGCATGGCCGAAGCGACGGAATCGGTCACCGTGAAGCCCAACTGGGACGTGAATCGCGCGGCGCGCATCATGCGGAGCGGATCATCTCCGAACGACGATTCCGGAGCTCCAGGAGTGGCCAGCCTGCCCGCCATGAGGTCCTCGATGCCGCCGGACGGATCGACGAGGACCTGCTCCGGCAAGCGCAAAGCCATGGCGTTGACGGTGAAATCCCGGCGCACCAGATCCCCGTCGAGCGTGTCGCCGAATTCGACGACGGGCTTGCGGGTTTCACCGTCGTACGCATCGGTGCGGTACGTGGTGATTTCCACCGTGTGGCCGTCGACGACAGCTCCGATCGTGCCAAATGCACGACCGACATCCCAGTGCGCTTCCGCGATCGGCCCCACGATTTCCAGAATGCGGTCAGGGTTGGCGCTCGTCGCAAAATCAAGGTCGTTGAGCGGTGCATCAAGGAACGCATCCCGAACGGAACCCCCCACAAGGGCAAGTTCCTCGCCCGCGGAGGCGAATGCCGAAGCCAGGCGGGTCACGTGCCTGGTAGCCGCAAGCGACTCCAGTTGCGCGACGGCTGCGGCGGCGCTCTTCATGCGCTCAAGACTACCGAGGGTGAAGCCCAATAGAATCGCTTCAGGCCGACCGGGAAGAGTCCGAGGCGGCTCCCTCCTATGAGAATCCTTCCGCTCCTGATCACACTCGGCCTTGCCGTCGGTGGAGTTGCCGTGCCCGGTGCGACCATGCCGATCGATGAGGGCGGCGTGAGCATCATTGCTGCGCCGGCCTTTTCCGGAATTTTGCCGTCCGGCCAGCCTCTCGTGATCTCCGGCTCGATCTCGAATAGTTCCGCACAGACCATGGATGCGGGAACAGCAACCGTGTACTTGGGCCATTCGAAGCTCTCCACGAGAGCTGCGGTGTCGAAATGGCTTGGCACGAACGATTCATCCGGCCAGGATTTGGGTAGCGCCATCGGCACCCTCGCCGTGGGAGAACTCGCGGCGGGCCAGGTGCGTTCGTTCATTGTCACGGTGCCGGCGTCGGCGATCGGCCTGCCGGACGGCCAGCCGGGCGTGTACCCGATCGCCGTGCGCCTGGCTGCGGCCGCAGTCCAGGTCGATCTTGTGCGCAGCACTGTGGTGTGGGCCTCCGGAGGTACGCCGACGGATATCAACCTCGCGGTCGTCACCCCTCTCGTTGTGGCGCCCTCCACGTCCGGAATTCTTTCCGCGAACGACCTGGGCCAGCTCACCGCGCCGGGCGGCCAGCTTGACACGGAGCTGACCACCGACCTGACGCACGGCCTGGCGATCGGCGTCGACCCGATGATCATCGCGTCGATACGGCTGCTGGGGACCAGCGCGCCGCCGTCGGCCCGAAACTGGCTCAGCAGACTCGAATCCTCCGCATCTTCCGTGTTCACGCTCTCCTACGCGGATGCCGACCTTGCGCTCCAGCGGCGTGCCGGGGCGACGCAACCGCTCGCTCCGACCGCATTCCCGATCGACCCCGGAATGTTTCCCGTGGTGCCGGGGGTTTCGCCGGCCCCCAGCGGCTCTCCCACTCCGACGAGCCAGTCGACGGTGCCGACGCCCGAGGCTCTGGTTAGCCTGAGCGGCGCGATTTCCGGCCTCGCCTGGTCCAACGAAACCGGACTCACCGAGCAGGATCTCGACTTCCTTTCGGCCGGTGGCTACACCCGGATCCTCGCGGCGTCCTCGGCACTCGCCGGCACGACGGGGGCGAGCCCCAATGTGACGATCGGCGACCACCAGGTCACCGTTTCCGACACCCTGATTTCCACGGCATTTCGTCAGGCCGCGCTGGCCAAAACCGATGCCGAGTGGTCGTTTGCGATGGCGTCGCTGACCGGGCTCCTGTCCGCCGCAGCATCCGAACATCCGGGTTCCACCGTCGTGGCGACGCTCGGGCGCGGCGGCGCGGCGACCGGCGCGTCGATCGAACGAACGCTCGGCGCGGTGGAGTCCCTCTCCTGGGTGAGGCCCACGAGCCTCGGCGCGGCGCTCTCCATCACCTCAACCCCTTCGGCACTCGCTGCCGACACCCAAAGCGCTGATCGCACCGCGACCGCGCAAGCTCTCCTCGCGTCCGAAAGCGACACCGCGCGCTTTGCCACGGTTGCCGATGACCCCAGTCTGATCACCGGCCCGAACCGGCTCGCGCTGCTCGCACTGCTGTCCGTCTCGTGGGAAAACGACCCGGCGGGTTGGGCAAGCGCGGCCGACGCGTACCTCGCCGACGGCGTTGCCGTGCGCTCCTCCGTGCGCCTCCCGGACAGCAGCCAGATCAATTTCATCCAGGAAAAGGGGAACCTTCCGATCGCGGTCAGGAACGAACTAAACGTCCCCGTGACCGTGTACGTCACTGTTCGACCCGATCGGGCCATTCTCGACGTCCTCAACGATCGCGTCGAACTGAAGATCGAGGCGAACTCGCAAGCGAAGGCCCTAGTTCCGGTTCAGTCGATCGCGAATGGCGAAGTTCGCACCCTGGTGAACCTCACGGCCGCCGACGGCACCCAAATTTCCACGCCGACATTCGTGGTCCTGAATGTGCAGGCCGGCTGGGAGACTGCAGCAACCGTGATTCTTGCCATCATCGTAGTTCTCCTGTTCGCGGGTGGGGTGTGGCGCACGGTTCTTCGCAGTCGCAAAGCGCGTGCCCAGCGTGCCGAAGACCGGGCGGATGAGTCATGAGCGAGCCTGCCGCCACCATTCGACCCGTGCGGTTGGGCGCAGCGAGCGCCCTACTTGCCTCGGGCACGATCGTCTCCCGGCTGCTGGGCTTCCTCAAGGTCGCGGTGCTCGCCGCCGCCATCGGGCAAACCGGGAGCGTGAGCGCAGACGCGTTCGCCATCGCGACGCAACTTCCGAACAACATTTACGCGCTGATCGCCGGAGGCGTCCTGAGCGCGGTGCTCGTGCCGCAAATTGTCAAGGCCAGCCATGGCCCCGATGGCGGAATGGCCTACATCAACAAGATTGTGACTCTGGGCGTCGTGGTGTTCGCCGCCGTGACGCTCCTCGCCACGGTCCTCGCACCCGTGCTGGTCAACCTCTATGCGCAGTCATCCTCGGACGGTCCGGGATTCACGCCCGAGGCATTCGGGCTGGCAACGGCATTCGCCTACCTGTGTTTGCCTCAAATTTTCTTTTACGCGCTCTATTCGCTGCTGAGCGAAGTTCTGAACGCGCGGAACGTCTTCGGCCCGTTCACCTGGGCACCGGTGCTCAACAATGTCGTCGCCATTGCCGGATTCATCCTGTTCATGGTGCTGTTCGGCCAAGCGGAGCAGAACTCGCCGGTGGCGGGCTGGACCGCCTCCAAGATCCTGCTGCTCGCAGGAACGGCCACGTTCGGCATCGTGGCGCAGGCCGTCGTGCTGTTCTTCTTCTGGCGGCGCGCCGGGCTCCGCTTCCGTCCGGACTTCCACTGGCGACGGGTAGGCCTCGCGGCGACGGGCAAGGCAGCGGGATGGCTGTTCGGGATGGTGCTGGTCACCCAGATCGCGGGCGTGGTGCAAAGCCGCGTGGTCTCGCTCGCGTCCGGCGACGGCGCATCGATATCAACGTTCCAAAACTCCTGGCTGATTTTCATGCTGCCTCATTCGGTGATCGCCGTGTCCATCGCGACGGCGTACTTCACCAGGATCAGCGGACACGCCGCTCGCGGCGACACCGCCGGCATCCGCCACGACGTCTCCGCCTCTCTGCGGGCCATCGGGCTCCTGCTCGTGTTCTCCGCGGTCGCCCTCGCCGTCGTGGTCTATCCCTTCGCACGCGTATTCGAAAGCGACTTCCCCAAGGTGCTCGCCATGGGCAACGTCATCCTCGCGTTCCTCGTCGGCCTCGTGCCGTTCGGAGCGTTCTTCATCGTCCAGCGCACGTTCTATGCGCTCGGTCAAACTCGAACCACCTTTTTTCTACAGTGCCTCCAGACGGTGGTCTTCATTGGCGTTGCACTGTGGTGCATTCTGCTTCCCAGCGAGTGGATCGCCGCAGGTGTTGCCGGGGCGACCACGATCGCGGGCCTCGCCCACGCGCTGACCGGAGCGTTCCTGCTGAGAAATCGCCTTGGCGGTGGCGGCGGCAGGCTCGTGTCGGTGCGCTACCTGCAATTCTTCGGACTCTCCCTCCTCTCCGGCGCGGCGGGCGCCGGGCTGCTCGTGCTTCTGGGCGGCTTTTCCGCCTCCGGATTCGCCCAGTCGGGACGCGCCCAGGCCATCGTCGCCATGGCGTGCGTCGGCATCTTCATGGTGCTGATCTATGGCGGCCTGCTCGCCCTCGTGCGCAATCCGGAGTTCGCCGCCTTCACGCAGCCGATCGTTCGACGGATTCGTCACCGGGGGATGGAATAGTCGCCGAATAGGATGTGTTGTAGGAAATGGCAAGTAAGGAAACCATCATCGTGCGCCAGCTCATCATCATCGGATCGGGACCCGCCGGTTACACGGCAGCCATCTACGCCGCCAGGGCCAACCTGTCTCCGCTCCTCATCGCCAGCTCGGTGGAAGCGGGCGGTGAGCTCATGAACACGACGGACGTGGAGAACTATCCTGGCTTCCCTGAGGGGATTCAGGGGCCGCAACTCATGGCCTTGTTCCAGGAGCAGGCCGAACGGTTCGGGACCAGAGTGGTGCTGGATGACGTGACCAAAGTCGAGCTTCTGGGCGATGTCAAGAAGGTGACGTTGGGCTCAGGCGAGACGATCGAGTCGCTGGCCGTCATCTACGCGACCGGATCCGCCTATCGCAAACTGGGCGTCGAAGGCGAGGATCGCCTCAGTGGCCACGGGGTCTCCTGGTGCGCAACCTGTGACGGATTCTTCTTCCGCGAAAAGGTCATCGCGGTCGTCGGTGGCGGCGACTCCGCGATGGAGGAAGCCAATTTCCTTACCAAGTTCGCGAGCAAGGTCTACCTGATCCACCGGAGCGAGAACCTTCGGGCGTCGGAGATCATGCAGGAGCGAGCGCGCCAGAATCCGAAGATCGAGTTCGTGCTGAACAAGGTCATCGAGAGGATCGACGGAGACGACCTCGTCACGGGAGTTCAGTTGCGCGACACCGTCGACGGGTCCGAATCCCACCTCGAACTCAGCGGCCTGTTCATTGCGGTCGGCAGTGATCCCCGCGTGCACCTCGTGCACGGGCAGGTCGAGCTGACGGGCGACGGAACGATCAAAGTCGACGGCCGCTCGTCGCGAACAAACCTTCCCGGCGTCTTCGCCGCGGGCGATGTGCTCGACCCGACGTACCGTCAGGCGGTCACCGCGGCCGGCTCCGGAACCGTGGCGGCCCTCGACGCCGAACACTATCTTGCGGGACTTCCGAGGGACATCGTGGCGAAAGCGGTGGAGTCCGAAACCGTTCCGGCCTGATCCATTTTCGGCGAACGCCGAAAATACGTACAACGAGGAAGAAGAAGAACCATGTCAACCGTGACCGACGTTACCGACGCGACCTTCGAGGACGAGGTCCTCAAATCGACGACGCCCGTACTCGTGGACTTCTGGGCCGAATGGTGCGGCCCGTGTCGTGCCGTCTCGCCCATCCTCGACCAGATCGCCGCGGAAAACCCCGACAAGATCCGCCTCGTGAAGGTGGATGTTGACGCGAATCCCCAGGTGGCCATGAAATACCAGATCACCTCAATTCCGGCGATGAAGGTTTACCAGGGTGGCGAGGTCGTCAAAACGGTCATCGGCGCCATGCCCAAGCCCGCTCTCGAAGCCCAACTCGCCGACTTTCTGAAGTAGGTCGACCCCGTCCGTGGCGTCGCGCCCATCCGGCGGTCTCTATTCTGGAGGAGACACAAGGAGAGCCGATGAGTGGCGTCAATGATCCCCATGCCTGGCAGGGTAGTTTTGCGGCGCGCACGGCCGGCCTGAGCGCCTCGGAGGTGCGCGCGCTGTTCGCCGTGGCCTCAAGGCCCGAAGTGGTGTCCCTTGCCGGCGGAATGCCGTTCGTCTCCGCGCTGCCGATCGAGCTCGTCACGCAGGCGGTGGAGCGGACGTTGCGGGAGCGCGGCGCCGAAGCGCTCCAGTACGGCTCCGGGCAGGGTTCGGAGGATCTTCGGGCGCACATCCTCGAGGTGATGGCGCTGGAGGGCATCCGCGCGCAAGTCGAGGACGTCGTGGTCACGACGGGCTCGCAACACGCGCTCGAACTTCTCGCGAAGCTTCTCCTCGACCCGGGCGACATCGTGCTGGCCGAGGGTCCGACGTACGTCACCGCGCTCGTGGTATTCCGTTCGTTCCAGGCCGAGGTCCGGCACGTGCCGATGGATGAGCATGGTCTGGTTCCCGCGGCGCTGCGCGAGCAGCTCGAGGCTCTGGCTGAGGCGGGACGACTTCCGAAGTTCGTGTACACCGTTCCGACGTTCAACAACCCGGCGGGAGTCACGCTCTCCCAGCTGCGCCGCCAGGAAGTTCTGGAGATTGCCCTCGAGTTCGGGGTTCTGGTTGTCGAGGACAACCCGTATGGTCTGCTGTACTTCGATTCGCCGCCGCCGAACCCGCTTCGGTCGCTCGATTCGGCCGGGGTCGTGTACCTCGGGACCTTCTCGAAGACGCTCGCTCCCGGTGTGCGAGTAGGGTGGGTTCTCGCGCCACAGCTTATTCGAGATAAACTCATTCTTGCGAATGAGGCGGCGGTCCTCTCCCCGAGTTCGTTCACCCAGCTCGTGGTGAACGAGTACCTCGGCTCGGCCGACTGGCAAGGCCAGATCGCCACGTTCCGCGACGTGTACCGCGAGCGACGAAACGCCCTCCTCGCAGCGCTCGAGGAGCATCTCCCCGCGCTCACCTGGACCGTGCCGGACGGCGGCTTCTATGTGTGGCTCTCGCTGCCGGACGGCATGGACGCGCGGGCGATGCTTCCGCGAGCGGTGGAGCGGCTTGTCGCGTACACGCCGGGTACCGCGTTCTACGCGGATGGAAGCGGGGCGAACCGGATTCGGTTGTCGTTTTCGTACCCGACCCCCGAATTCATCCGCGAAGGCGTTCGACGGCTCGCCGAGACGATCACGTCAGAGCCGTAGCGTGCGCCTGAACGTTCGACTCACCTAGGAGAATCCGCCCTCGCCGAGCTCGGCGAGGATCCGATTGAGATCGGCAATGCTCGCGAACTCGATCGACAGCGTACCCTTGCTCGCCCCGAGGGAAATCTTCACTCGGGTGTCCAACCGGTCGCCGAGCCGGTCCGCGATCTCCGTGAGCTGCGCCTGACGCTTCCCCGCAGTCGGCTTCGACGACCGGACCGGCTTGCGCGAGATCAGGCCCGCCGCCGCCTCCGCGCCGCGAACGGTGAGGTCCTCGTTGATGATCTTGTCCGCGAGCTTCTCCATCGCCGCAGCATCCCCCGCCGCGAGAACCGCGCGCGCGTGCCCGGCACTCAGCACCCCGGAAGCGACCCGCTTCTGGACTGAGGCCGGCAGCTTGAGCAGGCGAAGCGTGTTCGTGATCTGCGGACGCGACCGGCCAATGCGTCCCGCCAGCTGATCCTGCGTGATGCCGAAATCCGCCAGGAGCTGCTGGTAGGCCGAGGCCTCCTCCAGCGGGTTCAGGTCGGCGCGGTGCAGGTTCTCCAGGAGCGCATCCCGCAGCATCTCTTCGTCTGCGGTGTTCTTGATGACGGCGGGAATCGAATCCAGCCCGAGCTGCTGGGAAGCGCGCAGCCGGCGCTCGCCCATGATGAGTTCGTACTTCGCCTCGCCCTTGTCGCCGGCGATGGGCCGCACCACGATCGGCTGGAGCACGCCGACCTCCCGGATGCTGGCGACGAGCTCGTCGAGCTTGTCTTTGGCAAACTCGGTTCGCGGCTGGGCCGCATTCGGAATGATGTCCCCCGGGGACAGGTTTGCCAGTCGCGCCCCAGGGACGGCGACGAGACCTCCGCGACGCTCCGAGGGGAAGAAGACGTCGACCGGACGCTCGGGCGATCCTTCGTCTGTGGGGATCAGCGCACCGATCCCCCGCCCCAGTCCCGTTCTTTTCGCGGCAGCCATCAGCGCGGTACTCCCCTGTGTGCGATCTCGGCGGCGGCCTCCTGGTAGGAAAGCGCGCCCGGTGAATTCGTATCGTAACTGATCACGCTCTGGCCGTAACTCGGCGCCTCGGAGATCCGCACCGAGCGCGGGACGAGCGCGTTCAGCACTTCCTTCGGGAAGTGTTCCCGCACATCCGCGACGACCTGGTTTGCGAGGTTGGTCCGCGCGTCGTACATCGTCATGAGGATCGTCGACACTGCCAGAGAGGGATTCAGGTGCCGCTCGATGAGCCGGATGTTGGACAGCAGCTGGCTGAGGCCCTCAAGCGCGTAGTACTCGCACTGGATCGGGATGAGCACTTCCGTCGCGGCAACGAACGCATTGATCGTGAGCAGACCGAGCGACGGCGGGCAGTCGATGAACACGTAGTGGAAGTCGTCCTCGGTCTCCTGGAGAAACAGCTCGAGCGCCGTGTGAAGCCGTTGCTCACGCGCCACGAGGGATACCAGCTCGATCTCCGCGCCGGCCAGATGGATGGTCGCGGGAACGCAGTACAGCGTGTCGAACTCCGGACTGGACTGGATGACGCTGGCGATCGGCGCATCGTTGATGATGACGTCGTACACGCTCGCCGTCTCGGCACGGTGTTCGACGCCGAGCGCGGTCGACGCATTCCCCTGCGGATCCAGATCGATCACGAGAACGCGCGCGCCCGATCGTGCGAGGGCCGCGGCAAGGTTCACCGTTGTCGTGGTTTTGCCGACCCCGCCTTTCTGGTTCGCGACGGTAAAGATCCGCGTGGACTGCGGCAACGGCAACACCTCTTGAGCGAGCGCCCGGCGGCGGCGGGCGAGATCCGCAATCTCCTGAGCAAGTGGCGTCGTCTCATCCGCGTCGACCGCCGGCTCGGAAACCGAGGTCGCCTCCTCAGGATGTTTCACGTGAAACCTCGCTCGTGTGGATTCGGTCAATGGTTCGGCCGCGACGCACGCGACCCTGCCAATCGCGACCCGAAATGATCAGTCAACTGTAGCCCGAAACAGCCGAGTGGGTTCTGTGCCGAATTCCGTTCCGAGCGTGAGCACGTCGACGTCGGTCAGCTTCGCCGCGCGAATCGCTTTCGCCGCGGCATCCACCTCCCGGTCCACGTTCGCTCCCTTCAGGAACAGGAGCTCTCCGCCCGACCGAACCAGACCGGCAGAAATCGGGATGAGCTTCGAGAGAGCGCTCACGGCGCGTGCCGTCACCTGATCGAGCAAGGGAGAGAATCGAGCCTCTTCCGCCCGCGAACGAAGAACCTCGACGTTGTCCAGTCCGAGACGGGCGACCTCCGCTGACAGCCACTCGGTCCTTCGCTCCATCGGTTCGATCAGGACGAAGGAAACATCCGGGCGGGCAATCGCCAGGACGAGCCCCGGCAACCCGGCACCGCTTCCCACATCCCCCACCCTGCCAGCGCGGAGCAACGGAGCGACGAGGGCGGAGTTGATCAGGTGCCGCGTCCACAGGCGAGGCAACTCCAACGGCCCGATGAGTCCCAGTTCGACGCCGCGCTCAGCGAGGTCCGACGCGAAGCGCCGGGCGTGATCGATCCGCGCTCCGAACAGCCTGCCCGCGAAAGGAGGTTCCACCTCCATTGCCTCGCCGGATGTTTCACGTGAAACACTCATCCCGCAACGCCGCTCAGCGAGACGCGGTGATGACCGTGTGGCGGTCCCTGCCCTCGCCCTCCGACTCCGACACCAGTCCCTTTTCGGCGACGAGATCGTGAACCAGCTTGCGCTCATACGAAGACATTGGGGGCAGATCGACGGAGGACGCACCCTGCTCGATCCGCTCCGCCGCGCGCTCCACGATCCGGGACAACTCGGCCTGGCGAGCTTCGCGGGATCCGCCCACGTCGAGGATGAGCCGGGAGAACGTGCCGGTCTTCGCCTGAACGGCGATGCGCGCAAGTTCCTGAAGCGCGGTGACGGTGTCCGGCTTGGACAGCAGCCGCAGATTCGAATCCTCGCTCGAGTTCACGGAAACGTACGCGCGGCCATCCCGAGCGTCAATATCGATGTCGCCATCCAGATCGGTGATGTCCAGAAGCTCCTCGATGTAGTCGGCGGCGATATCGCCCTCGGCTTCGAGTTGCTCGATGGATCGTTCGGCATCCCGGTCGTCCTTCGTGCTGTCGGCCACGTCGGCGTCGGCGGTCGCGACCGCAGCATCGTCCATCGGGGGGTCCTGGGGGGATTGCGTGGACACCTGCTACCTCTTCTTTTTCTTTTTGCGTTTCTTGGGATTGACCGGTTGGGCTCGCTGAGTCGACTTGGGTTCTTCCGGCTCGTCCGGGTCGTCGCCGTTGTCCTCGATGATCGTGATGCCGCGTCGCTGATTCTTCTTTGCGATCCTGGCCTCTCGTGCGAGGGCGGCCTCGCTGCCCGGGGTCGGCATGTTCCGAATCACGATGAACTGCTGCACCATGGTCCAAATGTTCGAGACCAGCCAGTAGAACATGACCCCGAGCGGGAACGTGAACCCGGAAAACAGGAACACAAACGGCAGCACGTAGAGCAGCATCCGCTGCTGCTTGTACATCGGGCTGCTCTTCATTTCCGGCGACTGGTTCTTCGACATGATCTGCAGCTGGGTGATGAACTGGGACGCGGTCATGAGCACCACCATGATGGAGGCGATCACGATCACCGTGACGTTGCCGCCCGCCGTGCTGATGGCGAGCTTGAGCGGCGCCCCGAGGAACACGGACTCGCCGAACGACCGGGACAGCTCCTTGCTCAGGAGACCGACGCCGATGCCCTCGTGCTGCGCATTCTGCAGCACGGAAAACAGGCCGAAGAAGATCGGCATCTGCAGCAACAGCGGCAGGCACGAACTCAGGGGGTTCGTTCCCGTCTTCTTGTACATCGCCATGGTTTCGCGCGACATCGCTTCGCGGGAGAACTGATCCTTCTTGCCCTTGTATTTGTCCTGGATCTTCTTCAGCTGCGGCGCGACCTCCAGCATCCGCCGCTGGCTCTTGATCTGGCGCACGAAGATCGGGATGAGCGCCGCGCGAACCACGAGTACGAGCCCCACGATCGAGAGCACCCACGTGGTGCCGGCGTTCGCGTCCAGGCCAATGCCCGTGAAGACCCAGTGGAATGCCACGAGGATCGCTTCAATGGCCCACTTGATGGGCCAGAGGATGGTGCCGATGATGTCCATGTGCGGAGTTAGACCTTTCCGGTCGTCGGGAGCACGAATCCAAATCGTGTCACGGTGTAGGTTCGTCTCGTGTTCTGCGGCACGTCGTCGATTCCGCCGGCCGCCCAGGGGTGGCACCGGGCGATCCGCAGCGATCCGAGCCAGATGCCCTTCAGCACGCCGTGGGCCTGAATCGCGTTCAGTGCGTAGTGCGAGCAGGACGGGTAGTACCGGCAGACGTCGCCGTACAGCGGGGAAATCACGGTTCGGTACACCCGGAGGATGATGACGCACACGTTCCTGGGTACGAGAAGGAGAAAGCTCAGCACCGTTCTCATCGTGTGTTTGCTCCCTCGCGTACCGCCGAGGTCAACTCCGTGTGAAGTACCTTCCAGTCAGCGCCGATGGACTTCGGCAAACCGCGAACTACGATGTCCCTGCCGCTGAGCCCGTCATGCACCAGTTCCCAGGCGATCGCGCGCATCCTGCGGCGCACCCGATTGCGCTCCACTGCGTTTCCGACTTTCCTGGTCAGGGTAAATCCGAACCGTGCGGGCAAACGGGGATCCGTCATGAGCGAGCTCACCACCATATGGTCCGTTTCTACGCGGCGTCCACGTCTCGAGACACGACGAAACTCGTCTCCGGAGACCAGGCGATTCGCTCGTGCGAGCATGATTGATTCACGCAGAAAGTTCGGTGCGTCCCTTGCGGCGACGAGCGCTCAGGATGGCCCGCCCGGCACGCGTGCGCATGCGGAGCCGGAATCCGTGCACCTTGGCGCGACGGCGGTTGTTTGGTTGGAAAGTCCTTTTGGTCATTGCTCTTTCTCCACAGTGTCGTGATCTCCGCTGGGCAAACAGCAACAAATACGCTGGGCCCCGGAAGTCGGGGTGCCGAATGGCCGAAGTCAACTGATTAAAGGTACGGGCTTTGTACCGCAGGGTCAAACTGTGCGCCGCAGGGCCCGGGCGATATCCCCAGCCCACAACTGGGGTTTTCCACAGCTACGGCAACAAACTAAGGTGGTGTCACTGTGCAGTCGGTGGATAACCCTGTGAGTAAGAGGTTGAAAAGCAAGGGGAGTAGTGAACGACGAAGCGGATCCAACGCAGGACCTGTGGCAGTCCATCCTTGATGCGCTGCGCACGGATGATCGCATCACCCCCCAGCTCGAGGGCTTTCTTTCGCTCGTCGAGCCCAAAGGCGTCATGGCGGGAACACTGTATCTCGAAGTTCCCAACGACCTGACTCGCGGCATGCTCGAGCAGCGCATCCGGCTTCCGTTGCTGAACGCCATTGCCGCGCTCAGCGAGGACCAGTCCGTGACCACTTTCGCGATTGTCGTGAATCCCGAGATCGGCCAGGACTACCGGGAGCCGACCCCTGATCCCACGGACCAGCCGTACATCGAACCACAACCCGGTCCCACTCCCGTGGACAGCGGGAAGAAAGGCGACTCCCGCCTGAACCCGAAGTACAGTTTCGACAACTTCGTCATCGGCGGGTCGAACCGCTTTGCCCATGCCGCGGCCGTGGCGGTGGCGGAGGCACCAGCCAAGGCCTACAACCCGCTTTTCGTCTACGGCGGCTCGGGCCTCGGCAAGACCCACCTTCTCCATGCCATCGGTCACTATGCCGAGAGTCTTTACCCGGGAATTCGGATTCGATATGTGAGTTCAGAGGAATTCACGAACGACTTCATTAATTCGATCGCGAACAACCGGGCATCGCTGTTTCAGTCCCGGTACCGGGAAATCGACATCCTGCTGATCGACGACATCCAGTTCCTGCAGGGGAAGGATTCCACGCAGGAGGCGTTCTTCCACACGTTCAATACTCTCCACGATCACAACAAGCAGGTCGTCATCACCAGTGATCTGCCGCCGAAGCATCTGACCGGCTTTGAAGATCGGATGCGGTCGCGCTTCGAGTGGGGCCTCATCACCGACGTGCAGGCCCCCGATCTGGAAACCCGCATCGCGATCCTTCGAAAGAAGGCGCAGAGCGAGCGCCTTCAGGTTCCCGATGACATTCTCGAGTACATGGCCTCGAAGGTGTCGTCGAACATCCGCGAACTTGAGGGAACCCTGATCCGCGTCACCGCATTCTCCAGCCTCAACAAGACTCCCGTGGATCTCGCCCTCGTGCAGACGGTTCTCAAAGACCTCATCACCCTGGATGAGGACAACGTCGTCGCACCCGTCGACATCATCAACCACACGGCGGACTACTTCAAACTCTCGATCGATGATCTCTACGGCTCCTCCCGATCTCAGGCCATCGCCACGGCGCGTCAGATCGCCATGTACCTGTGCCGTGAACTCACGAACCTGTCCCTGCCAAAAATCGGACAGCTCTTTGGCAACCGCGACCATACGACCGTGATGTATGCGAACAAGAAAATCTCCGAACTCATGAAGGAGAGGCGATCGATTTACAACCAGGTCACCGAACTCACGAGCCGGATCAAGCAAAATCACCAGTACAACAAGCAATAACAGCGCCTTCCTCACATGTGGATAACTTGTGAATAACTGTTCTCCTCGTTGTGCAAAGGTCTCCGAACCTTGTGAATTACCTCCGGAGGTGTTCGAGCCGCCGATACGGCGTGCAAGGGCAGCCCACAGCTCGTGCACATCTCACACCGTTGTAGTTACCAGCGGAATGCGAGGGCGAGCACGGTTCTCCACAGTTTCCACAACGGTTAATGTCATTAGATTTCTTTAACAATGGACTCGCTCAAATAACCTTCACCCCTCAAGCTCCGCGCGCTGTGCCAGTATTAAGGCCCGACCAGCACTCAGATCCACAGAGGTGATCATGAAGTTCCAAGTCAATCGCGACGTCTTCAGCGAGGCAGTTTCCTTTGCGGTCAAGTTGCTGCCCCAGCGAACGACCCTGCCCATCCTGAGCGGAGTCCTGCTCGAAGCGTCGAAAGAAGACTTGACGCTCTCGTCCTTCGACTATGAGGTGTCCACCAGGGCGACGATTTCCGCGGACATCGAGGAGGAGGGAACCGTGCTCGTGTCTGGTCGCCTCCTTGCCGATATCGCCAGCCGCCTGCCTGCAGCACCTGTGCACGTCAGTACCGATGGTTCGAAGATCGTCGTCACGTGCGGATCGGCGAACTTCACTCTCCTCAGCATGCCGGTGGAGGAGTACCCGACACTTCCGGAAATTGCCGCGGAATCCGGGGTGCTGCCGGCGGAAGCGTTCGCGGCGGCCGTCTCTCAGGTCGCGGTGGCCGCCAGCAGGGACGACGTGACTCCCGTGATCACAGGGGTCCAGCTCGAGGTTGGGGAGAACAATCTCAGCCTGGTCGCCACCGACCGCTATCGGGTGGCAATTCGAGAAATCGACTGGGAATCCAGGGGCGCGAAGAGTTCCGAGCCCGTCACTGCCCTGGTTCCGGCCAGAACCCTCATGGAAGTGGGAAAGACGTTCGGCCACAGTGGCACCATTTCGGTGTCGATCACGAGCAGCGATGAGCGCGAACTCATCGCTTTCAGTGCAGACAAAAAGACGGTCACCTCGCTTCTCATCAAGGGAAATTTCCCACCCGTGCGACGTTTGTTCCCGGAGAGCCCTGAGAACTATGCGGTCGTCAATACTGCCGATCTCATGGAAGCGGTTCGACGCGTTTCGCTTGTCCTGGAACGTGAGGCGGCACTGCGTTTCACCTTCACGATCGACGGAGTAACTCTCGAGGCAATCGGGTCCGAGCAGGCTCAGGCCTCGGAGACAATCGATGGCCATCTCAATGGCGAGGACACCGTCGTTTCTCTCAAGCCCCAGTTCCTTCTCGATGGTCTCGGCGCAGTTCACTCGGAGTTTGTGCGGGTATCGTTCACGAAGACGGATAACCCCAATAAGCCGGGACCCGTGCTGATCACGAGCCAGTCCTCGAAGGATCAGGCCGGAGTGGACAACTACAAGTACCTGCTTCAACCAAATCTTCTGTTGCGGTGAGTGCCGGGTAGTTCAGAAGTCAGGAAAGAAGAAGCGCCATGCATATCGGTTTGGTTGGTCTGGGCAGAATGGGCAGCAATATGCGCACCAGGCTTCAGGAGCACGGGATCGAAGTGACCGGGTACGACACGAACCCCGCCGTCACGGATGTTGCTTCGCTCGATGACCTGGTCCGGGCGCTGCCTTCGCCGCGAATCATCTGGGTCATGGTTCCGGCGGGAGAGATCACCCACTCGGTGATCAAGGAGCTCGTGGGCCTCATGGCGGACGGCGACCTGATCATCGATGGCGGAAATTCCCGGTTCACGGAGGATGCGCGGCACGGCGCTCTCGCCCACAAGCACTCCGTCGGGTTTATGGATGCGGGCGTTTCCGGCGGAGTCTGGGGCTTGAAGAACGGCTACGGCCTCATGGTGGGTGGCGCCGACGAGCACGTGGAACGGGCAATGCCCATCTTCGACGCGCTGCGGCCGGAGGGTCCGCGCGAGGAAGGATTCGTCCATGTCGGTCCCGTGGGTGCCGGCCACTACGCGAAGATGGTCCACAACGGCATCGAGTACGGCCTCATGCAGGCCTTCGCGGAGGGTTATGAGCTTCTGGATAAACGAGAAGATCTCATAAAAGATGTTACGGGCACGTTCAAAGCGTGGCAGCGCGGCACGGTCGTGAGGTCGTGGCTCCTGGAGTTGCTCGTCCGCGCGCTTGAACAGGATCCGGAATTCGAAGAGATCGAAGGGTATGTCGACGACTCCGGCGAGGGGCGCTGGACTCTCGAAGAAGCCATCGACAATGCCGTGCCCATGCCGGTGATTTCGGCATCCATTTTCGCCCGGTTCGTTTCCCGTCAGGGAGATGAGTCCCCTGCCATGAAAGCCGTGGCGGCACTTCGACACCAGTTCGGCGGGCACGCGGTCAAGAAATCGGAGTGAGCGGATGCCCCCCTCCGTGCCCTCGCCGCCGTGATCGTCACCCAGCTTCAGCTCACTGATTTTCGAAATTACGAGTCGGCGCACGTCGACCTTGTTCCCGGGCCAAATCTGTTCGTCGGAAGCAACGGCCAGGGCAAGACGAACCTGGTTGAGGCGCTCGGCTATTTTGCGACTCTCGGCTCGCACCGGGTCTCCTCCGAGCAGGCGATGATCAGGCAGGGCGCCGATGCCGCCATCGTGAGAGCGCGCATCCGCCACCGCGACAAGGAACTTCTCCTGGAGGTGCAGCTCAATCGAACGGGCGCGAATCGGGCGCAACTGAATCGCAACCAGATCAAAGTGCGTGAGCTTCCGCGCCATTTCTCCACCGTGCTGTTCGCCCCGGAGGATCTCGCGCTCGTTCGCGGGGAACCGGCGGGGCGCCGGCGCTTTCTGGACGAACTTCTCGTCCTGCGGTCGCCGCGGCTGGCCGGCGTGCTCGCCGATTACGATCGGGTGCTGCGGCAGCGAAACACACTGCTGAAATCCGCCCGCTCGGCCGGGGTGAAAGATCACGCGCTGTCCACTCTCGACGTGTGGGATGAACGCCTCATCGCCTTGGGATCCGAACTCATCGAGGCACGAAGCATGCTCGTGTCCGAATTGCAGCCCCGCGTCACGGAAGCGTATATCGCCGTCGCCGGGGAGGACCATCACACGCAATTGGCAAACCGGCTGAGCATCCTCCGCGCAGATCCGGACTCGGACGCGGATGACCGAGATACGACGCTGCCCGTTCGGGCCAGAGACGCCGCAGTTCGATTCCGTGAGGCTCTGGACCAGGTTCGGCGCAGCGAACGAGACCGCGGCATCACGCTCGTCGGGCCGCATCGCGACGACCTCGTTCTCGATCTCAATGGAATGCCGGCACGCGGGTACGCGAGCCATGGCGAATCATGGTCCTTCGCGCTCGCGCTCAAGCTTGCTTCGGCGCAGGTGCTGAGGGCTGAGTCTGTCGTGGGCGACCCGGTCCTGATCCTCGATGATGTGTTCGCCGAGCTTGATGAATCGCGACGACTGCGCCTTGCGGGCGCAGTCTCCGACTTTGAGCAGGTTCTCATTACGGCGGCGGTGTTTCGCGACGTTCCTGACGTGCTGGCGAGCCACACCGTGCGGATCGAGGGCGGACGAATTGTGGATCCCGCGGATATGCCCGTGCCTGGGGAGGAGGGGAGACGAAATGGCGACTGAGCCACTGCCCGGCGAGCACATCGCAGTATTCGAACGGTTTCGCCGCGTGTTCGGCGACCGGTCGGCGACGTCGAAGGATGCCAGAGCCAGGGCACGCCGCGAGCCGGGTTCCAGTGCGCCGTTCGGTGCTGGCCGGGATCCGCGGGGCATTGCGGAAGTGGTCGACGCACTCACCGCGCGACTGGGCTGGAATTCGTCGCTTGCGCGGTCGGAACTTCTCGACTCCTGGGCTGATCTCGTGGGCGAGGAGACGGCCGCGCACTCCGTCCCTGCGGGGATCGACGAGGGCGTTCTCACGGTGTCCTGCGATTCCACGGCGTGGGCGACTCAACTTCGTTTGATGCGCGCTCAGATCATTTCCCGCATCGTCGAACGCTATCCGGATGCCGGCATCGAGGCCCTGCGCTTCAACGGGCCAGGTGTACCCTCCTGGAAAAGGGGCCCCAGATCAGTTCCAGGGCGTGGTCCACGCGATACCTACGGTTAGTTAGCCAAAAACGGTGCCGCCGACAAATCACGGTCTCCAGAACGCGGAATGCGGCTTTTCGAGGGGTGCTCTTTGATAGACTGGTGATCTCGTCGAGGCAGCTACTGGCACAGGAGCGGAGCCCGAAGAATCCACCAGGCAGGAGCTCGATTCATACATGTCAGTTAAGCCAAAAAACTCCGAGCCTGATGACAGTTACGGCGCAGACCAGATCCAGGTTCTTGAGGGTCTCGAGGCGGTACGCAAGCGTCCTGGCATGTACATCGGATCCACGGGTCCCCGCGGGCTGCATCACCTCGTGTACGAGGTCGTCGACAATTCGGTCGATGAGGCGCTCGCCGGACACTGCGACCAGATTTCCGTCACCATGCTGAAGAGCGGCGGCATCCGCGTCGTCGACAATGGCCGCGGGATCCCGGTCGCCGAGAACAAGCAGGAAAAGAAGTCGACCGTCGAAGTTGTTCTCACGATCCTTCACGCGGGTGGAAAGTTCGGCGGAGGCGGATACTCGGTCTCCGGCGGACTGCACGGCGTGGGAGTCTCGGTCGTGAACGCCCTGTCCAGCCAGCTGGACGTCGAAGTGCACAGAATGGGCCACGCCTGGCGCCAGGAATACCGGCATGGTGTGCCTCAGGCGCCCCTGAAAAAAGAGGAGGCGGTCGAGGGCACGGGGACGATCATCACGTTCTGGCCGAGCGCCGACACGTTCGAGACCGTCGATTTCGACTTCGAAACCCTGCGGGCCCGGTTCCAGCAGGTTGCGTTCCTCAACAAGGGGTTGTCGATCTCGCTGACCGATGAACGGGATCTGGAGGGAACCGGGGAGCCGGTCTCGGTCACCTATCTCTACGAAAAAGGCCTCGTCGACTACGTCGAATACCTGAACTCGGCGAAAAAGGTCGAACCGATTCACGAGGAGATCATTTCGTTCGAGTCGGAGGACACGGAGCGCAAGATCTCGATCGAGGTGGCGATGCAGTGGACGAACGCCTATCAGGAAAGCGTCCACACTTACGCGAACACGATCAACACGCACGAGGGTGGAACCCACGAGGAGGGGTTCCGCGCCGCGCTCACCACCCTCGTGAACAAGTACGCGCGCGAGAAGACGATCCTGAAGGAAAAGGACGAGAACCTCACCGGCGACGACATTCGCGAGGGCCTGACCGCGGTGATCTCCGTGAAGCTTGCCGAACCGCAGTTCGAGGGGCAGACGAAGACGAAGCTCGGCAACACCGAGGCGAAGAGCTTCGTTCAACGGGTCGCCGGGGATCAGCTGAACGACTGGTTCGACCGGAATCCGGCTCAGGCGCGCGACATCATCCGCAAGTCGATCCAGGCGGCCGCAGCGCGCATGGCCGCCCGCAAGGCGCGGGAGCAGACTCGACGCAAGGGTTTGCTCGAATCGGGCGGAATGCCGGGAAAGCTGCGCGACTGCTCCAGCAGGGACCCCAGTCTCTCCGAGATTTTCATCGTCGAGGGCGACTCGGCCGGCGGCTCGGCGGTGCAGGGCAGAAACCCGGAAACGCAGGCGATTCTGCCGCTGCGCGGGAAGATCCTGAACGTGGAGAAGGCCAGGCTCGATCGCGCGCTGGCCAACAACGAAGTGCAGGCGATGATCACGGCGTTCGGTGCCGGCATCGGCGAGGATTTCGCCCCTGAGAAGGCCAGGTACCACAAGATCGTGCTCATGGCGGATGCGGATGTCGACGGGCAGCACATCACCACGCTGCTGTTGACCCTGCTGTTCCGCTACATGCGCCCGCTCATCGACCTCGGCTACGTGTATCTGGCGCAGCCGCCGCTGTACCGCCTCAAGTGGACCAACTCGCCGCACGAGTACGTGTATTCGGACGCCGAGCGGGATGCCCTGCTTGCAGACGGTATTGCCGCGGGAAAGCGCATCCCGAAAGAAAACGGCACGCAGCGCTACAAGGGTCTTGGCGAGATGGACTATCAGGAGTTGTGGGAAACCACGATGAACTCCGAGACCCGCACCCTCAAGCAGGTCACCCTCGACGACGCGCTTGCCGCCGACGAGACCTTTTCAACACTCATGGGCGATGACGTCGAGTCGCGCCGTAATTTCATCCAGAGGAACGCCAAAGACGTTCGCTTCCTGGACATCTAACTCACCGACTGACCCAAGGAATTCATGGCAGACGAATCGGACACCACGGGCGATCACGAAACCCAGATCGCCGGACGCGAGATCGATCACTCGCACGACAAGATCGAGCAGGTAGACCTTCAGCTGGAGATGCAGCGGAGCTACCTCGACTACGCGATGAGCGTCATCGTCGGCCGGGCGCTCCCGGAGGTTCGGGACGGCCTGAAACCGGTCCACCGGCGCGTGATTTACGCGATGTACGACGGCGGATACCGTCCGGACAAGGCGTTCTCCAAGAGCACCCGCGTGGTCGGCGAAGTGATGGGGCAGTTCCACCCGCACGGCGATGCGTCCATTTACGACACGCTCGTCCGTCTCGTTCAGCCGTGGAGCCTGCGTTACCCGCTCGCGCTCGGTCAGGGAAACTTCGGCTCTCCGGGCAACGATGGCGCTGCTGCCCCCCGGTACACGGAAACCAAAATGGCTCCGCTCGCACTGGAGATGGTGCGGGACATCGAGGAAGGCACGGTCGACTTCCAGGACAACTACGACGGCCGCACCCAGGAACCGTTTGTTCTGCCGGCCAGGTTCCCGAACCTGCTCGTGAACGGGTCCGTCGGCATCGCGGTCGGTATGGCCACGAACATCCCGCCGCACAATCTTCGCGAAGTGGGAGCGGCCGCGCTGTGGCATCTGGCCAACCCTGAGGCCAGCCAGGACGAGCTCGTGGCTGCGCTCCTGGAGCGCATCAAGGGGCCGGACTTCCCGACGGGCGCGCAGATTCTCGGCGTGAAGGGCATTCAGGATGCGTACCGCACCGGGCGCGGCTCGATCACGATGCGCGCCGTGATCACGGTGGAAGAACTGCAGGGTCGCCAGTGCCTCGTCGTCACCGAGTTGCCGTACCAGGTGAACCCCGACAATCTCGCGTTGAAGATCGCCGAGCTCGTCAAGGAAGGCAAAATCTCGGGAATTGCCGACATCCGGGATGAGACCTCCGGCCGAACGGGTCAGCGGCTCGTGATCGTGCTCAAGCGCGACGCCGTCGCCAAGGTTGTGCTCAACAACCTGTACAAGCACACCCAGCTGCAGGAGAACTTCGGCGCGAACATGCTCGCGATCGTCGACGGCATCCCGCGTACGCTCCCGCTCGACAGCTTCATCACCCTGTGGGTCGAGCACCAAATCGATGTGATTGTTCGCCGCACCCAGTTCCGGCTGGACAAAGCCGAAGCGGACGCCCACATCCTGCGCGGATATCTGAAGGCCCTCGACGCGCTCGACGAGGTCATCGCGCTCATCCGCCGCTCGCCGACGGTCGAGGAGGCTCGCGACGGCCTCATGAAGCTGCTGAAGGTCGACGAACTTCAGGCGAGCGCGATTCTGAACCTCCAGTTGCGGCGACTTGCCGCGCTGGAGCGGCAGAAGATCCAGGATCAGGCGGCCGAACTGGAACGGCTCATCGCCGACTACAAGGACATTCTCCTGAAACCGCAGCGTCAGCGGGACATTGTGAGCGAGGAACTCACCGACATCATCGATCGTTTCGGCGACGATCGACGCACGGAGATCCTGTTCGGATTCGACGGCGACATGAACGTGGAGGACCTCATCCCCGAAGAGGAGATGGTGGTCACGGTGACGAGGGACGGGTACGTGAAGCGCACTCGCAGCGATCACTACCGCAGCCAGCACCGCGGAGGCAAGGGCGTCAAGGGTGCCCAGCTTCGCGCGGACGACGTCGTGGAACACTTTTTCGTCACGACAACCCACCACTGGCTGCTGTTCTTCACGAACAAGGGCAGGGTGTACCGCGCAAAGACGTACGAGCTGCAGGAGGCGGGGCGCGACGCGAAGGGCCAGCACGTCGCCAACCTGCTGGCCATGCAGCCGGATGAGGAGATCGCGCAGATCCTCGACATCACGGATTACGCGTCGGCAACGTACCTCGTCCTGGCCACGAAGGGGGGCCTGGTCAAGAAAACCCTGCTCACCGAATACGACACGAACCGTTCCGGAGGAATCATTGCGATCAACCTTCGCGGAGACGACGAGGTGGTCTCGGCCATGCTCGTCGAGGAGTCGTCGGACGTCCTGCTCATTTCGCGCAAAGGCATGTCGATCCGGTTCCGCGCCGACGACAGTGCGTTGCGCCCCATGGGCCGAGCCACGAGCGGCGTGATCGGCATGCATTTCCGCCCCGGTGATGAACTGCTCAGCGCGTCCGTGGTTGCGGACGAGGGCTCCGTTTTCGTGGTCACGGAGGGCGGCTACGCGAAGCGCACGGATGTGGAGCAATATCGGGTCCAGAACCGAGGCGGTCTCGGAATCAAGGTTGCGAAACTGCAGGAGGCGAGAGGCGATCTGGCCGGTGGTCTGATTGTGGAGGACGACGACGAGGTTCTTGTGGTTCTTGCCAGCGGCAAGGTGGTACGCTCTGCCGTGGCCGAAGTGCCGGCCAAGGGTCGTGACACCATGGGTGTCGTGTTCGCGAGGTTCGCGGACGACGACAAAATTATCGCTATCGCGAAGAATAGTGAACGCAATCTGGCCGGGACCACCGACGAGGACAGCGCACCAGAACTGTCCGCGACGGTGGCGGATACCGATCAGGACGGGAAGGACGAAGGCTAGATGAGCAGCATGGCGGAGAAACTCCAGAGGAAGTCGCAGCGCGCCGCCGCGACCAAGCAGGTTCGTCTCAAGCTGGTTTACGTGGACTTCTGGTCTGCAGTGAAACTGTCATTCCTCATCTCCCTGTGCATTGCGATCGTGCAACTCGTCGCCACCTTCCTGCTGTGGACCGTGCTGAATTCGACCGGGATCTTCGGTCAGCTGACAAAAGTTCTGGTCGACATTCTTGGCGATCCGACGTTCAGCGTTCTCGACAGCTTCTCGCTCCTGAAGGTCATGTTGTTTACCGCCGTCGTGGCGGTGTTGACGGTCGTCGTCGGCACGGCGCTGGGCGCCATCGCCGCGCTGGTCTACAACTTGAGCGTTCGAGTGACGGGCGGGCTGCTCGTCGGCTTCACGAACAACTGACCCGATTACACGAACACCGGGCCGGTGCGATAATCTCGTATCTGCCTTACGGGGATATAGCTCAGGCGGTTAGAGCGCTTCGCTGATAACGAAGAGGTCCCAGGTTCAAGTCCTGGTATCCCCACGCACGTTGGTAGTTTTGGGGCCTTAGCTCAATTGGTAGAGCGCCTGCTTTGCAAGCAGGAGGTCAGGAGTTCGATTCTCCTAGGCTCCACGAAAATCTCCGTCACGTCGCCGTCGGTGCCGGCTACTCTCCGGCGGAAGGCTCCGGTTCGTCGCTGACCCAGAGCTCGTCGTCCGCCCGCAGCGTTTGCCACGCAGCGTAGGCAATGCCCGCCGCCGCGACCAAACCGATTCCCATCAGGATGTATCGGCCGGGTCCGCCGCTGGATTTCTGCGGCACCACGGCCTTTGACGTCGAACGGGTCACCCGACCGAGCGCCTGGCGAACCTGCGGGCTCTTGGCGACCTCCAGAGCGGCGAGTGCTGCTCCCAGGGCGGAGGACACCGCGGGGAGGACATCCTGAGAAACCTTCTTCCGCGCGGATCCCGCGAATTGTCGACCGGCGGCAATGCCCGACTCGACCCCTGGCCGCACCCGCGTTTCGTAGGCGTCGCGGACGCGTGGTGCGACGTACTCGCGATTGACCTCGGCAAGCTGCCTGCTGGCATCCCTCACAACCTTGCTCGCGTGCTCGAGGACTTCCTTCTGGTCATCCCACAATTCGGATGCCCCCTGCTTCAGGCGCTTCAACTCTCGTCTGCGTTTGCGTGACAGTCCCATTGGTAACCTCCGGTTGTGGTGGTCGGACACTGTTCCCATCCTCCCACGAGCCTGACAAGCAGCAAACACTGCCGGGCTGGGCGAATGCTGAACTGCTGCGCGCCCAACCCCGACACACTGTGAAAGAATTGGCGAATGCCCGCACACACTCATGTCGCCGTTCTCCACACCAACCTGGGAGACATCACCGTCAACCTCCTCGCGAACCACGCACCGAAAACGGTCGCCAACTTCGTGGGACTCGCCACCGGCCAGATCGAATGGACCGATCCGGCAACCCAGCAGAAAACGAGCCGGCCCCTGTACGACGGCGTGATCTTTCACCGGATCATCGATGACTTCATGATCCAGGGCGGTGACCCGCTCGGTGAGGGCATTGGCGGCCCCGGCTACCAGTTCGACGATGAAATCCACCCGGAACTGAACTTCAACGAACCCTACGTTCTGGCCATGGCCAACGCCGGAAAGCAGGCAGGGCGCGGCACGAACGGTTCCCAGTTCTTCATTACCACCGTGCCCACCCCGTGGCTGCAGGGCAAGCACACCATTTTCGGCATTGTGGACGGCGAAGAGTCCAGAAACACGGTGAAGAAGATCGAATCCGTCAAGAAGGATGGCCGCGACCGTCCCGTCGAGCCGGTGGTCATCGAGAGCATCACGATCGACGAGCTCTAACGGTGACTGAACCCGCGTCCGATGTGTCGTCGGATGTTTGCTACCGGCATCCGAATCGGCAGAGCTTCGTGCTGTGCCAGCGGTGCGGGCGCACCATTTGCGCGGACTGCCAGACGCCGGCAGCGGTCGGATTCCACTGTCCGGAGTGCATGAAGGAGTCCCGCCGGTCGGCACCGAAAACGAAACCGCGCATCATCACGGCGATGCGTTCGACCAGCGGTGCCCCGGTGGTCACCTGGTCGATCGTGGCCCTGTGCGTTGTGGTGTTTCTCGCGCAATACCTCACCGGCGGCCCGGGATCCGGCGCAGCCACCGCGGCGTTGATCTACTTCCCGCCGTTCACCGAGTTTCAGCCGTGGCGGATGCTGACGGCGCTGTTCCTGCACGCCAACATCCTGCACATCCTGTTCAACATGTACGCGCTGGTGATTTTCGGCCCCATCCTCGAGCGGGGGCTCGGACGGTGGCGTTTTGCCGCCCTGTATCTGCTCAGCGGTCTCGGCGGGTCTGTCGCGGTGCTCCTGCTGGCTCCCGGCATCGCCGTGCTCGGCGCCTCGGGTGCGATCTTCGGACTGTTCAGCGCGTTCTTCGTGATTCAGCGCCGAATGGGCGGCAACAGCGTGCAAATGCTCATCGTCATCGGCCTGAACCTGGTGATCGGATTCATCATCCCCCAGGTCGCCTGGCAGGCGCACGTCGGAGGGCTCATCGTCGGTGCCCTCGTGGCGCTCGTGTTCCTGCGGACGCGCACGCCGGCGAAACGGAACGAGCAGCGGTTACTTCTCCTGGCGGTGTTTGCCGGCTTGATCGCGCTGACCGTGATCGGGGTCGTGCTGCTTCATGCCCGGTTCGGACTGTAGTTTCCGGCAGTCCGATTTCGAGAGCTTTCCACAGGGTTATCCACAGTGGGGATAATTACAAGAATGTAATTGTGGGAATCGTCTGAACGTCTTGGCTAGGAGCGCCAACGCGTGGTCATCAGGAATCCCACGAACAGGATGCCGAACCCGACCAGGATGTTCCAGTCCTTGAGCGAGGCGACCGGCAGCGTGCCCTGGCTGACGTAGAACACGATGATCCAGGCCAGTCCCAGCAGCATGAGCCCGAACATGATCGGCTTGAACCACACCGCGTTCGGGATGTCGTCACCGTTGCGGGACTCCTGCGGACGGTCGGACTGGGAGGTGGATCGTGCCATGCCGGAATTCTATCCTGAAAGACTTGGAGGGTGGTCGGTGCCGCCAGAACCGGCAAGGACCCACCACATAGAATCGAGGCTATGAGCGACGGCGAGCCGGCAACCCGCGTGAGTGTTTCACGTACCCGCCGCCGCCAGCGCCGCCGGTTGAGCGTGATCGGCGTTATCGGCGAACTGCTCATCACCGCCGGATTCCTCGTCTTCCTGTTCCTCGGCTGGCAATTGTGGCTCAACGACATCATTGTCGGGAACGAACAGAACCATGCCGCCGCGAATCTGGCCAGTTCCTGGACCGCTGGGAACACCTCGCTCAACCAGGAGGTGACGCCGACGACCTTCGGTGAACCTGTCGTCACCCCGGTACCGGACAACGCCGTGACCTTCGCGGTCATGTATGTTCCGCGTTTCGGCGCGGACTGGGTGCGCGAAGTGGCGGAGGGCGTCGGCGTTTCCGATGTGCTCGACACCAAACGCATCGGGCACTACCCGACGACGCAGGCGCCAGGCGAGTTGGGAAACATGGCATTTGCCGCACACCGCCTCACCTACGGCGCACCGTTCAGAGACATCAACCAGCTGCAATTGGGCGACAAGCTGTATGTGCAAACGAAGGACGGGTACTTCACCTACAGTTTCCGCAACCTGGAGTATGTGAGTCCACGCCAGGTGGATGTGCTCGATCCGGTGCCGCAGGAGAGCGGAGCGAAGGCCACCGATAGAATTCTGACCATCATGAGCTGCAATCCGAAATGGTCCACGGCGGAACGGATCATCGCCTACTCGGTGCTCGACTCGTGGCAACCCATTTCTGCGGGACCACCGGCCGCAATCGCCTCGCTGGCACTTTCGAAAGGCTAGGGGATGTACGGAGCTCTGTGGGCGATCCTGCCCGGTCCGGCATGGGTGAAAGTCCTGATCCTGCTGGTACTTCTGGGCGCCGTCGTGTTCTGCCTCGTCGAGTGGGTGTTCCCGTGGGTCAACTCGATTCTTCCCTCGCAGGAGGTGACGGTCGACGGATGACGAAAATCCTGGTCATCGACAACTACGACAGCTTCGTATACACCCTGAACGGATACCTTCTCCAGCTCGGCGCGGAAACGGCTGTCGTTCGCAATGATGCATTCACCGAGGAGGATGCCGCATCCGAAACCGAAGGCTACGACGGGATCCTGCTCTCGCCGGGGCCGGGGGCGCCGGGCCACGCCGGCGTGTCAATTCCACTCGTGCGGCTGGCGCTGGAGACCGGCCTGCCGTTGCTGGGCGTGTGTCTCGGCCACCAGGCGATTGCGGAGGCCGTGGGCGCCACGGTCACCGTGGCGGAGGAGCTCATGCACGGCAAGACCTCGATCATCACGCACGACGGCAGTGAACTCTATGACCAGGTTCCGCAGCCGTTCACCGCAACCCGATATCACTCCCTTGCGGTCGTGGATTCCACCGTGCCCGACGAACTCACGGTGACGGCGCGAACTCAGGGCGGAGTCATCATGGGTCTCAAGCATGTCGAGGCGCCGATTTTCGGCGTGCAGTTCCACCCCGAATCGGTCCTCACCGAAGGCGGGTACCAACTGCTCGCGAACTGGCTCGCGGTCGCCGGGCTGCCCGGCGCCAGGGTGGCGGCGCGCGGGCTCACCCCTATGGTGAACTTGGGCTTGGGGCCGGGCCGCCGCAGTAACTGAGCGTGATGGACGATCGCTGCGGCTGCGGCCCGGGCGACAGCGACTGACTGGTCACAGCGCCGCCGGTGCAGGAGTTGTCCGTCACCGACTTCACGTTGAGGCCCAGCGGCGACAATGCGTTGTTGGCGTCCCCGATCGACATTCCGACAACCTTGGGGACGTCCACCAATCCGTCGGAGACCAGAAGGTTCACGGTTGTTCCCTGGCGAGCCTGGGTTCCCCCTGCCGGGTCGGTTCCCATGACGACGCCATTGGGCACTGAGGGTGAATGGGCGGCGTTCGTCGAACCGTACACGAAGCCTGCATCCGTGAGTGCCTTGATGGCATCCGTCTCGGCCAGGTTGGTCACCAGGGGGATGGCGACGATGCTGCGTCCCGTTGACACCCATACTTTAACCGGATAATCCTTCGCGACCCGGGTTCCGGCGACCGGGTCAATTCGGGTTATCGCCCCCGCGGGAACGGTGTCGCTGGATTCGCTGAGACGGGTGGGGACCAGGCTCAGGTCTGTCAGCTTCTGCGCGCCCGTCTCATAGGCGAGTCCCACCACGTTGGGGACGTCCACGGACAGGTCGACCCCGATTTTGGTGGGCTGGAGGTTGAGAACCCAAAATGTCATCCCGCCGAGAATGACCGCCATGACGACGATTCCCGCCCAAATCCACGCGACGGGTGGGCGAGACTGGGTGCGCACGACGCGATCGTCCGCAGAGTTCGAGAGTTGGCGCATGGTCGCCTCTGAGCCGGCCCGCGCGGTCGGATTCACACCGAACAGGGTCGCGTTGAAGTCGTCCTTGGGCGGCTTCAACGCCGGAACCTGACCCGCTGCCGCCGCCTCCAGCGCGCCGCGGAACTCCGCCGCGGACTGGAAGCGCGCGAACTTGTCTTTCTCCAGGGAGCGAAGAACCACGGCATCCATCGCCGGGGACACTTTGGGGTTCACCGAGCTGGGGCGAACGGGGGTCTCGCTGATGTGCTGATAGGCGACCGCGACCGGCCGATCCCCGTGGAACGGCGGTGCACCGGTCAGCAATTCGAAAAGAACGACACCGGTGGAATAAAGGTCGGTGCGGGCGTCAACCGTTTCGCCCCGTGCCTGCTCCGGCGAAAAATACTGCGCGGTGCCCAGGACAGCACTCGTGTCGGCGACGGTCGCCGAATTGTCGGAAACCGCCCTGGCGATGCCGAAGTCCATCACCTTGACCTGCCCGCTCTGGGTGATCATGATGTTGCCGGGTTTGATGTCCCTGTGCACGAGCAGAGCTCGGTGACTGTACTCGAGCGCGGTCAGTACCTGCTCGATGATGCGCGCGGCCTCGGACTCCGCGATCGGACCTTCGGCAATGATGTCCTTGAGAAGTCGCCCATCGACGTACTCCATGACGATGAACGGCAACTGGGATTCGAAGCCGTTCGCGTCGCGAACCGTTTCCTCGCCCGCGTCGAACACGCGCACGATCGTGGGGTGCGCCATCCGCGAGGCCTTCTGCGCTTCCTCGCGGAACAGGAGTCGAAACTTTGGGTCGTTGGCGAGGGACGGCTTCAGAAGCTTGACGGCGACTTTGCGGCCCAGACGCGTGTCCGTCCCCACGTGCACATCCGCCATGCCCCCGCGGCCGATGAGGGCGCCGACCTCGTACCTGCCGGCGAGCAGGCGAGTACCTTCAGTCACGTGTGAGTCTCCGGGGGTGCAGGGGCAAGTGTTTGCCAGTGTACCCGCTTGACGCCAATGCTCATGGGACGGTGAGCGTCAGGACATCCGACACGGGGGACGGGCTGCCCGAGCAGGACGCCGTGTAGGAAACCTTCGTGGCGCCCGAATCCGACCGAAGCGTAATCGTGGCCGTCGTCGTGCCGGCCGGTACGGGGTTCGTGGACGTGATCGTTCCGTTCTCGATCGCGATGTTGTAGCTGTCGAGGGTCTTGCCGGTTTGGCACCCGGTGTAGGTCGGCCAGTTGAGGGTCACGTTCTGGGATGCCGTGTAAGGCCCGGCAGGGGTGGCGCTCATCGGTCCGGGTTTGCTCGAGGGGATGAGCGAGTAGATCTTTACGCTGATCGTGGTGCCCTTGGCAACATTTCCCGCAGGGCTGATCTGGTACACCTTCAATTCGTCTGCCTTGGACGGTGCGGTGAGGCCCTGAGTCACCGAGTACGACAACCCGAGCTTGTCGAGCGCATCCTCCACTTGATTCTGGGTCATGCCCTGGAACTGGGAGATATTGATGTTCACGAGATCCGATGTCGGTGTGGGAGTCGGCGTCGGAAATGTCGGGGTTGTCAGGGGCGTCGAACTGCTGGGCGGCGTGGTGGGCCCGCCGTTCGAGTTCGGCTGGGCGAACAGCGCGATCACCGCGCCGACGAGCACGACGAGCAGGATGGCAATGAGCGCCACGAGGGGCCACGTCCACGGGTTGCGGCGTTTCGGCTCGCTGACCGGGCCCTGTTGCAGCCCTGCGCCATCCATCGTCGGGAGCACGCGCGTCGTCGCGGAGGTCTGCCCGAACGCTGTGCCGAGCGAGGATTCACCCAAAACTCCCGGCACGGCGGTCGCTGCCGCGGCGACGTCGCCGCGGCGGAGCGCCTGCGCGGCACGGGCGAGGTGGGCGGCGGACGCCGGCCGGTCGGCCGGATTCTTCGCGATGGACGAATACACGAGGTTGCGCACCGGCTCGGCGACCGTGACCGGGAGGTCCGGCGGGGTCTCGTTGATTTGCGCCATCGCGATGGCGACCTGCGACTCGCCCGTGAACGGGCGGCGGCCAGCGAGCGCCTCATAGGCGACGATTCCGAGCGAGTAGATGTCCGTGGTGGGAGAGGCCGGATGGCCGCTGGCCTGTTCCGGCGAAAGGTACTGGACGGTGCCCATGACCTGGCCGGTCGCCGTGAGCGGAACCTGGTCGGCGATGCGGGCGATCCCGAAGTCGGTGATCTTGACCCTGCCATCCGGCGTTATGAGCAGGTTGCCCGGCTTGATGTCCCGGTGCACGAGCCCTGCGGCGTGCGCGGCGTGCAGCGCAGAGGCGGTCTGCGCCACGATGTCGAGCACCCGGTCGGTGGCAAGCACCCGCTCGCGTTCGAGGATCGTGGACAGCGCCTCCCCCGGAACGAGTTCCATGACGAGGTAGGCGCTTCCCTCTTCCTCGCCGTAGTCGAAGACATTGGCTATTCCCTCGTGGTTGACGAGGGCCGCGTGCCGCGCTTCCGCGCGGAACCGTTCAAGGAATCCCGGGTCGCCGAGGTATTCGTCCTTCAGGATTTTGATGGCGACGGTGCGCCCGATGACGAGGTCGGTGGCCTGCCAGACTTCCCCCATCCCGCCGATCGCGATGCGGTTGGAAAGCTGGTACCGTCCCCCGAATGTGAGGCCGCTTGTGGGTCTCATTTATTCAGCACCGCCTCCATGACTTTCCTCGCTATCGGTGCCGCCACGGCGTTGCCGTAGCTCGTTCCGTTCTCAACGACGACCGCCACCGCTATCTTCGGGTTGTCCGCGGGTGCGAACCCGGTAAACCACAGCGTAAACGGTTCGCCTTTGCCGTTCTCCGCTGTCCCTGTCTTGCCACCGACTTTGACTCCCTCTATTCTTCCATTGCTTGCGGCGCCATTGTCGACGTTGTTGACCATCATCTCAGTGAGGGTGGTTGCGGTCTGCCTACTGATGGGAGTGTTGAGCACGGTGGATTGGAACGGTTGGATGACGGAAAGGTTTGGCGCGAGAATCGATTGAATCAGGGTGGGCTTCATGATGGTTCCGCCGTTGGCGATCGCCGCGGAGACCAGGGCGATTTGCATCGGCGTCACGCTCACATTGGCCTGTCCGAAGGACGACAGCATGAGCTGGGGCGCGTCCAGCGACGCCGGAATCGTGCTCGGGGTCACTGCCATGGGCACGCCAAGGTCCTGGCCGAAGCCAAACCGTTGGGCGTAGGTGCGGAGCTGGTCCTGGCCCAGCGCGGCGCCAAGTTCCGCAAACGGGATGTTGCAGCTGAGTCGCAGCGCCGTCGCAATGGTCGCGGTGTCGCCCGGTCCGCACTTGCCGTTGTCCGAATTGGTGATCTGGAAAGTACTCAGGGGCAATTGCAGAGTGGCAGGATTCGGGAACGCGCTGTCCGGGGTGAAACGGCCGCTGTCGATCGCGGCTGAAGCGACGATCAGCTTGAACACGCTGCCCGGGTGGTAGAGGTTGCCGCTGATCGCCCGGTTGAACAGCGGGTTGGCGGGGTCCGCGAGAAGGTGATCGTAGGCGGAGACGACATCCGCGGTGGTGTGCGAGGCAAGCGCGTTGGGGTCGTAGGACGGCTTCGACACCATCGCAAGGATCGCCCCGGTTTTCGGATTGAGCGCAACCACGGCACCCGAGTTCGATCCAAGCGCATCCCAGGCCGCTTTCTGGGCGGCGGGATCGATCGTGAGCGCGACCGTGGCCCCCTTCGGGGACTGACCGGTGAGAATCGCATTGACCTGCGCCAGGAACTGGTCGTTCGCCGTTCCGCTCAGGTAGTCGTTGAGGGCGCCTTCGATCCCGGTCGTGCCCTGATTCAGCGTGAAGTATCCGGTGATCGGGGCGTACAGTTCCGGTTCCGTGTACACCCGCTGATATTTGTATGCGTCATCGACGGGTTTCGACTCCGCGATCGGGGTTCCGGCCACGACGATGGGTCCGCGCTCGGCCGAGTAGCTGTCGTAGAGGGTGCGGACGTTGCGGCCGTCCGCACGCAGGTTGTCGACCTGGAACACGGTGATCGTCGTCGTCGAGCACATGAGGGCGACGAACATGATGAGGATGGCGGCGCTCACGCGCTTGAGTTCGCGGTTCACGGCCCGATCACCAGCCTCGGCTGGTTGCGCACCGAATCCGAGAGTCGCAACAGCAGGGCGACGATGATCCAGTTGGCGACGAGGGACGACCCGCCGGCCGCCAAGAACGGGGTTGTGAGCCCAGTGAGCGGAATGACCCGGGTCACGCCGCCAACCACGATGAAGACCTGGAGGGCGATCACGAACGACAGGCCGACCCCGAGGAGCCGCCCGAAGTCGTCCTGACCTGCGAACCCGATGCGCATTCCGCGGGACACGAGGATCAGGTAGAGGGCGAAGATCGCGAACAGGCCGACCAGGCCGAGTTCTTCGCCGAGGCTCGCGATGATGTAGTCGCTTTGCGCGAGCGGCACGATGCCGGGCCGTCCCTGACCGAAGCCGGTCCCGAGCAATCCGCCGTGAGCGAGGCCGAACAGCCCCTGGACGAGTTGGTAGCTGCCGCCGAAGGAGTCATACACGGTGGGATCGAACGCGTCCAGCCATCCGTGGAAGCGTGCCGCCACGTAGCTGAACACCTGGCTCGCGAGCACGGCGCCACCGATGAAGAGCACGAGCCCGAGGGCGACCCAGCTCAGGCGTCCGGTGGCCACGTAGATCATGACCAGGAAGAGGCCGAAGTACAGCAGCGATGTTCCCAGGTCACGCTGGATGATGAGTACGGCCATCGCCGCGGCCCAAATGACGAGAATCGGGCCGAGATCGCGCGCCCTCGGGAACCGCATTCCGAGAAACTTCTTCCCCACCATGGAGAGGCTTTCCCTGGCCTGCACGAGGTAGCCGGCGAAGAAAATGGCGAGCGCGATCTTCGCCAGCTCACCCGGTTGGAATGTGAAGAAACCCAGCCGAACCCACAGGCGCGCGCCGAACTGTTCCTGTCCGATGATCGGGAGCATCGGCAGGAGCAGCAGGACTATGCCGGTGAACATCGCAATGTAGCGGTAACGCTGCAGCACCCGGTGGTTGCGAATGAGCACGATGACGGCGATCGCGATCGCCATCGCTATGGCGGTCCACGCGATCTGGCGGATGCCGTCCGACTCCCACCCGCTGTGTTTGGCGGAGAGGTCGAGCCGGTAAATCTCCGCGATGCCAAGGCCGTTGAGTAGGGTCGCGACAGGAAGAAGGAACGGGTCGGCGTCGGGGGCGACAAACCGAAGCGCAACGTGCATGCCGATGGCGAGAACCGCGAGACCGCCGCCCATCCAGATGATCTCGGGTTGAATAGTGCCCAGAACGCCAAACTGGACGAGCACCACCGCGGCACCGTTGAGAATGCAGGCGAAGATCAACAGTGCCAGTTCGAGGTTTCGGATTTTCGCCGGAAGGTGGATTCGGAGTCGGAGATTTCCGCCGTGATCCGCTGGCGCATCCGTTGCCACCGGCAGCCCGGCCGTGGCTTGCTTTGATGTGTCAACCATTGGCGGATTGGGCCAATCGCTCGATGATCGCCCGGGCATCGTCCAGGTTGTCGGCGCTGATGGTGTCTTCGACCGTCGACCGGGTGTACGGGTTCAGGTCCGTCATCTTGATGCTGGTTTGCTGGTAGACGCTGTGCAGCGAAATCGGCCCCAGGTCCTGCTGAACACCCTGATAGATCGCGACCGTTTCCCCGTTGGCGCCAACGTAGTAGTGCATTTGGGTCCAGCGGTAGGCGAACAGGAGTGCGACGATGAACGCGGCGATGATGAGCGCGATGCCGACCAGCCACGTGATTCTGCGGCGGAGCGCGCGCCGTTTGTCTTCGAGGATGAGCTCGTCGAAGTACTCTTCGGACTCGGGCTCGAAATGGCTGTCCGCATGCTGGGTGGACTTGAGGGGATGCAGGAGAAGCGTGGGCAGACGCAGGGCACGCCGGGCGCTGTCTGCTTCGTAGGTGAGCGGAAGCGCGGCGGATCCCACCGTGAGGGGCGGGTTGGAGGAGGAGTCGGCATTGTCGCCGACATCCATCACGACGACGGTGACGTTGTCGGGGGCGCCCTGGTCGAGGCTTTCGCGCACGAGCCGGTTGGCGGCGTCCTTGGCTCCGCTGAACGTGGTGAGGACAGCGGCGATCTTGTCGTCGGATACGTAACTGCTCAGTCCGTCGGAGCACAGCAGCCACCGGTCGCCCGGCTGGGTGTCGAGAATCGCGGTGTCGACTTCCGGTGAGGAGTCGACATCGCCGAGCACCCGCATGAGCACGGAGCGCCTCGGGTGAACCGCAGCTTCCTCCTGCGTGATGCGTCCGCTGTCCACGAGGCGCTGAACGAAGGTGTGGTCGGCGGTGACCTGGTCGAGGCTTCCGTCGCGGAACAGGTAGATGCGGGAGTCGCCGATGTGGGCGAGCGCTATTTTGTCCGCCACCCGAATGATGGCGCTCACCGTCGTGCCCATTCCGGTGAGTTCCGGGTGGTCGAAGACGGTCTCGGCGAGCATGGTGTTTGCCGCGAGCAGGGCGCTCTGCAGGGCGAATTCGGCATCCGAGGCTGACGCGTACGACTTGTCGGCTTCGATGATGCGTTTGAGCGCGATCGCGGAGGCCACATCGCCGCCGGCGTGGCCGCCCATGCCGTCCGCGACAACGAAGAGGTTCTGGCCGGCGTATCCGGAGTCCTGGTTGTTGGCGCGAATCTTGCCGACGTGGGAGACGGCGGCGCTCTTGCCGGTGGTGGCCATGGGTTACCGCCGAAGCTCGAAGCTCGTCGTCCCGATCCGGACCGGGGTGTTCAGCGGCACCACGGTGGGCACCGTCACCCTGACTTCATCGAGGTAGGTCCCGTTGGTGGAGTCGAGATCCTGGATGGCCCACTCTTCACCCCACAGCAGGAGTCGGGCGTGGTGGGTTGACGTGTAGTCGTCGCGGATGACCAGGCCGCTTTCTGCGGAGCGGCCGATGGTGAGGGGTTCTCCGGAAAGTTCGATCTCGAGCCCTTCTTTGGCCCCGGTCGTGATAACCAGCCGCTTCGCGTTGTCGAGGGTGGCAATCGTCGGCGTGGCAGGTTTCTTTGGGGCAGGCTTTGTCTGCGCCGCGGAGGGCGCAAGCGTCTGGGGGGCGGCCTCCGCCGGCAGCCGCTTCACCCGTTGGCCGAAGAGATCGGTTCTCAGCGCGTACACGACGGCAAAGATGAAAACCCACAGGAGCAGGAGAAAACCGAATCGCAGAGCCAACAGGGTGAGTTCACTCACCGGCGATCACCTTCCTCCTGGTCGATGCGCAGGTCGGAGAACTGATCAACGGATGCGGATTGGGCAAGCACTCGGAACACGATACGGGTTCTGCCGAGGGAAATCACGGAATCGGGGGGCAGGGCGGCTTTCGTGACGGGGGATCCATTGAGCTGGGTGCCGTTGGTGGATCCCAGATCATTGACCTGCGCGCGCCTGCCGTCCCACAGAATTTCCACGTGGCGCCGGGAGATGCCGGTGTCATCCACGGTGATGTCCGCTTCGCTGCCGCGCCCGATCACGGTGTGCGATTTCGTGATCGGGTAGCGTTTGCCGTCGATGTCGAGGATGGGCGTCCACGACACGTCGCCCTTGACGTTGGTCGATTCGATGCGGATGACCCCGACGGACAGGCTTTCGTCTTCGGCCAGGCGGATGCTGATGCCTCCGGCGAACTGGTAGTGCTGGGCGGTAGCGTGCGTCTGGACGAGCTGGGTGAACTCGTCGATGAGGGCCGGGCCGATCCCGGTCATCCGTTCGTAGTCTCGCGGGGCCAGGTGCACAATGAACTTATTGGGGACGAGGATGCGATCGCGTGCGACGACTGCTGCTTTCGTATCGAGTTCGCGTCGAAGTGCCGCCGTGATCTCGACCGGTTGGAGTCCGCTCTTGAAGGTCCGGGCGAAGGCGCCGTTGACGACTCGCTCAAGACCTTTTTCGAAGCTGTCCAGCAAGCCCAAGTGTCTGCCTCCTTATTGTGTCGATGTTAGCCGTTTGGCTCGCGCTCCCGGCTTTACGTCGACTGATGTCCGGCTGTGAGGCGTCGACTGTGCGGCACACGGGGGCATCCCGCTGTGATAATCTCACTACGCTGCGCGGGTGGCGGAATTGGTAGACGCGCTGGCTTCAGGTGCCAGTACTCGCAAGGGTGTGGGGGTTCAAGTCCCCCCTCGCGCACGAACAGAAAATGGCCTCTGACCTGGGGTTTAGATCCCCGGGTTGGGGGTCATTTTCGTGCCATGTGCTGAGATATGTGCTAAGCCCCACCGAGATGGGCCGCGAAGCGGTCTGCTGCGGCTTTCTGCATCGTCGGGGTGACATGGCTGTAGATGTTCATCGTGGTTGTGATGGTGGAGTGCCCCAGGCGCTCCTGTACTACCTTGGGATGCTCGCCAAGCTCCAGCAGGAGTGTGGCGTGCGTGTGGCGCAGCCCCTTGATCGTCACGCGGGGCAGCGTCGGGTGTGCCTTGGCGAGCCAGTTCATGCGGCGATCCCAGCGGCTCGTCATGGCGTCGGGTGAGCGCAGCTTGCCCTCGTCGTCACCGAACACATACGCATCGGCTTTCGCCAAATCGAACGACACTTCGGCGCGGGCGACCTTGTAGGAGGCGAGCACTTTGAGGGTCGCGGCGTCCACGTCGATCACGCGGGCGGTGCCCGTTTTCGTGGTCTTGGTGGTCGTCCAGTCCTCGGTGTTCACCGCTCGCCGGATGCTGATGCGCCCGGTCTTGGTGTTGATGTCGTTCCATCTGAGCGCGAGAGCTTCGGAGCGTCGCATCCCGGTGTAGGCGATCAGTCGCCACAGTGGGAACAGTTCGTCTTGCAGTTCCTTCTCGTTCCAAGTGAGGAACGTCTGTAGCTGCTCGCCCGTCCAGGTCACGATTTCCGGTTTCTGCGCTCGAACCTGTGACGACTTCGGGGCGTTCACGGTGCGCTTCTTCTTTGCCGGGTTGACTTGGATCAGCCCATCGTCGATTGCGGCGTCGAGGATCGCGCCGAGGACGACGTGCACCTTGTGGATGCTGTTGGCCGAGAGTGGTTTGCCTTTGCCGTACTCGTCCTTGCGCCCGCTCTTTTCCAACTCCCGGTAGTGGGAGCCGATGCGGGTGGCGGTGAGCTTGTCGATCCTGATGCGACCCAGGTCGGGGGTGATGTGGTTACGGATGATCTTCCGATACCCCTTGATCGTGGAATCGGCCAGCCGCAAGCTCGACATCCAATGCTCGGCGTACACACCGACCGTGGGGGTCTTGCCCTGGAACTTCTCGTTCCTCGCTTTCTTTCGTAGCGCCTCGGTGAGCGCGGCCTGTGCTTCTTCGAGGTCGGTGAACCCGCCACGGGTGAGCCGCTTCTCGCCCAGCTCGGGCTTCTCCGGGTCGATCAGCACATAGATTTGGAACTTCCACCGTCGCCCCTTGCGGGTCTGGTAGTCGCCCAGCGATCCCTGATGCCGCGACCGGGAACGTCGCTGCTGCTTCTGCTTCACCCCCTCAACGCTGCTCGGTGCCGCCTCGTCCGGCGGCGGGTGACTGGCTGGTGCCATAGACCTTGCTCCTTTCTCTCGTGGTGGTTCGTTACTCGAACGCGAGTGAGGCGTTCGGGTCGAGTTGCAACAGCCTGCCGGTGGCGTGTTCCTCGCGGGCGGTCTGCACGTCGTAGCGTTCCTGGTACACCTCGCGCGGAGTGATACCAACCTGGCCGCGGTCGTACTTGGCGAGTATTTCCTCGGCCCAGTGCGCCGAGTTGATCGCTTGGAAGCGTTGCTCTTTCCAGTAGCGCACCAAGTCCTCGGTGGTGAGCTTCACGGCGCCTGCGACCCATGCCTGTATCTCTTCGGGTAGGAACGACTCGGGCACCCCGGTCAGCGTGACCGCCTCAGCAAGCGGGGTAAGAAGAGCTGCGGGTGTGGTGCGGAGGATGTAGGCGAGGGCGGTGAGGTCGTCCACGTCCACGCGCCGGTCGCCGTTCTCGATCTTGCTGATCCCCGACGGGGCGAGCTTTCGGCCCGCCTCGGTCATCAGCCGGGCGGCGGTGCGCACGTCCATGCCGATGGCCTGGCGTGCGGTGCGGAGGTTCTGGGCGACGTGCTCGTGCGTGATCCCGGCGGGGTTTCCCCGCACTCGTTCTGTTTCCATACTAGGAACGTACATGCCCGCTCTTGACTCGTCAAGCACCATACTGTACTTTATTGGGAACTCAGGACTCTTGATTAGGGACGGCAGGCAGGGCGATGAGAGACATATCGGTGACATTGGACGACTTACGGGCCTCCCGTAACGCGGTCATTACACGGGCGGAGGCTGCGGCGGCGCTCGGGGTCGATCCCCGCACGATCACGGCGAGCATCGAGAACGGGTCGATCCCGTCCGTGAAGCTCGGCAGGCGGGTCGTGATTCCACGAGAGAAGTTCCTGCGCATCTTCGACGGCGACGACGCACACTCCACGGTTCCCGGCACCCCCGCGCGGTGAACAGGGCTGGTGGTGCCGATTCGGCACTCCCGTGCTGGTCGTCCGGCGCTTTGTCGGACGTGCCGCGTAGACTGAACTCACGAAGCCGACCACAAGGAGGCACCCCATTATGGCGACGAAGACTCGCGTATCCGAGGCGCACGTTCAGCGCGTGCTCACTGAGGTGCAGGCCGGGCAGCAGACCGCCGGTGAGGAGATGACCCCCGAGGGGCTGGAGCTTCTGGCCCGCCAGGTGCGCGGCGAGATCACCGTGGACGAGGCTGTCGAAGTGATCGCCGCCCGTACCCGCGCACGCCTGGCCGCTCGCACCGCCTGAACCGCTCGGCGTCGCGATGCCTGATCGGTACACCTATCCGGGCAGCGATGTTCTGGTCAACACGTTCGGCATCACCGACTACGACGACTGGAAAGATGCTGAGGCCGACTTCATCGGTGCCCGCATGGGTGCGCTACGCGAGCACCCCGTCGCTGGTGGCTACGATCTGCCGCACTTGCAAGCGATCCACGCCTACCTGACGCAAGATATGTACTCCTGGGGTGGCGAGATTCGCGCCACCGACACCCATCCCGGCGGCACCGGCATTGCGCATTGCCGCCCGCAGTTCATCGTTCCCGAGACGGAGCGCGTGTTTGGTGCGCTCGCCCAGCGCGACTACCTGCGCGACCTGGACGTGGATGCGTTCTCGGATGGGCTGGCGTGGGTGTGGGGTGAGACGACGGCGATCCATCCGTTCCGTGACGTGAACACGCGCAGTCAGCATGTCTTCTTCAACCAGCTCGCCCGCGATGCCGGGTGGGTGATCGACTGGTCGCAGATCCCCGGCGACGTGTTCGCCCATGCCCGCACCCTCGCCATCGTGGAAGATCACTCCGGGCTTGACGCGCTGATCCGCCCGAACCTCGTCACCGTCGAAGACGCCGCACGCTCCGACCGGCTCACGGCGAGCCTGGACGGGCACGCACAGGGCTTCACCACTCGCCGGTCGGTGCGCGACCCGGAGACGTTGGATCGCGCGCTCGACGCCGCCCGGCAGCGCCGCTGGAACCTCCAGCCGCCTGAGGCGTTCGGTGGCGCGTCGCCCTGTGATCCGCGCAGCGGCCCCTCGCTCGGCCTATAAGCCCAGGCTCGGGCCGTCACGCCGTGGCTCTGTGCTCGGGTGGTTCTGCTCGACCGTGCCGCGCAGTCGCCGCGCGCGGTCAGCGGCAAGCTGCCGGACCTGCTCTGCCGCTGCACGCTTCACTTCGACCAGTGCGGCGGCTTGCTCGGGCGGCAGGGCGCGCAATTCCTCGGCATCGCGCCGCGCCACCGCCGCCTGTGCGTGCACGTTGCGGGCTTCGCGGTCGGGACGGATGAACCGTGCTCGTATCGGGTCACGACGCACCCGTTCGACCCCCAACTCTCGCGCGAGCAGCGTGAGGCGTTCGCGGTTGTGCTGGTCTTTGAGCGCCGCCCGCCCAGACTGCGCATCCGCGAGGCGGCGGTCAGCGTCGATCACTCGCGGGTCGTTCTCGGCACGCCGCTCGGCAGCGGTGGTGGCCCACTCGGTGAGGCCGTCACCGTGGCGCGGTAGTACACCCCAGGCGTCGCGCACCTGCTCGCGTGCCGTGTGGGTGCGCTCGGTCGCGGCCTGGTACTCCTGTCGCGCTCGGCGTCGTCCGAACCTGCCCGACGTGGCGAGCCGTTCCGATGTGGTGCTCTCGGCGGTGACGGCTGTGAGGTAGGTTTCGCCGTCCTCGACGGCCTGCGGCACCAACTCCGCGACGACCTCGGCGCGGGCTTGGGCTGTGTGAGTCTCGGCGGCGCGGATCATCTCGGCGTTTTGCTCGTCCTCCGCCTGGTGGTTGGCCTGCTGCTGGTCGAGCCGCTCCGCGATCTGCTCCCACTTCTCGGCCGTTCGCTCGGCGCGCTCAGCGTCACGCAGGAGTCGGACAACCTCGTCGTTGACGAGCTTCACCGGGCCGTCAGCGACGAGGCCGCGCACCGCTTCGGCCGCGCGTTCGGTCGCGTCGGCGAGTCCTCGGTCTGCGCGGTCGCGTTCGATCGCCTCGATGAACTGCGCTCGGGCGTCGGCCATGCTTTCCGCGACGACGTGCAGGGTGTTCTCGTTTCGGCCGCGGGTCATGCCAACATAGACGGTCGCGCCGCCCATCTGCTCGGTGAGGACGGTGTGTGAGGCGGGCACGGTAACGCCCTGCACCCCATAGGCGGTCGCGGCATAGGAGAGGTGGGTGTGCTCGCGCACATATTCGGCGGGCAGGCGGATTGAGTGTTCGCGTTTGCGGTCGCTGTGCGCGTCACGCACCCAGAGCGACCCATCCTGCTCGACTCGTTGGACGATCCACGGTTGCCGGTTCGCCACGCCCAGGTCGGCGCGGTTCTGCCGGGTCTGGATCAGATCACCGCGCCCGATGCTGAGGCTGTCGCTGCCGGTGGTCGTGGTGGTGTCGTCGACGATGCCCGCGCGGGTGCGTTCGTCTCGGATGCGATCATTCAGCCGGGCCGCCTCGTCATTCGATGCGACGGTGACGGCGTCGCCGTCGTGTCTGCTGGTGGCGAGGTCTTCGCGCAGTTCGTCGGCATCGGTGTGGAGCCGGATCAGCCCGAGCTTGCGCAGCCGGTCGAACACCTCGCCGGGGTTGCGACGGTCGCGCATCTGCACGGTGACCTCGGCGTAGGCGGGGTTGGTGAAGCGGTGTACCTCATCCATGTCGAACGTGCGGCCCCTGAGTTGTGCGGCCATGTCGAGCACGCCGCCCCTGCCGACTGCGGGCAGTTGCGCGCGGTCGCCGACGAGCGCGAGGGTTGCGCCCGTCTCGGCTGTGACGGTGAACAGGGCGAGTGCGGTGTCTTGGTCGAGCATCCCGGCCTCGTCCACGACGATCCGCTCGCCACGGCGCAACTGCGCGTCTCGGGGTGGGCCGGTGTAGGTTCCGCCAGTCATCGGATCGGTGTCGCCTGGGGCGAGGCGTGTCCATACGCCGTCCTGGTTCCAGCGCCATCCGTACGCGTAGACGAGGGCGGCGACGCTTTCGGCGGGCACGCCAAGTTCTTGGTGCGCGACCTCGGCGGCACGCTTGGTCGGCGCAACCACCCGCACCCTGCCGCCGCGCTGCTCAGCGGCGCGGATCGCGGTGGCGAGCATCGTGGTCTTGCCCGCGCCTGCGGCGCCCTCCACGATCACCAACGGATCAGTCGAGGCGACCGCTGCGGCCGCGACGAGCTGGCCAGGGTCAAGCTGCTGCCCGAGTGCGGCCGCGTGCTCGCGCACGTCGCCGTGTTTCGGCTCGCGGTCGGGTGTTCGGGCGGTGATGAGGTCGCGCAGTTCCGTCTCTACCTGCACCACCCGCAAACTCGTGAGGTGCGCGACATGCTCCGGGGTAGCGGTGTCAGGCGGCAGGATCGAGAAGCAATCCTCGAGCGCGAGCGTCGTTGCAACGGTCACCAGTTCGCGCAACTCCTGCGGGGTGGCACGCACGCCCGCCTCGGTGATGATGCGGGTGGCGTGTTCCTGCACGGTGTGGCGAGTCCATGCCGACTCTGCTGCGGCGCAACGATCCAGCGCACGCGATGCGATCCGCTGCACCGAGACTTCATCCGGTGATACCGGCACACGCGCCGGCATGCGGGCCAGGTGTTCGGGGTCGTAGCCGACCTCGCGGAGCTCGGTCAGCCAGGCTTCCTCTTCCCGCAAGGTCGTGGGCTTCTTCGCGGGGCGCTCATACGCCCACGCCTGCGCTGTCAGCCGAGATGAGACGACCGGCCCCATCGTCTCGCCCGGATGCGCCGTCTCCCACTCGGCTTCGAGCCGTTCCAGGTTCTTCCGCACCTGCTCGCCGCGCTTCGACATGAGCGCGTTGAACGGTTCGAGTTCGGTGACTTCGCCAGTCACCGGGTCGAGGAGGAGGCCGTGACGGTCGAGCACTTCCGCGAGTTCGGGGCTGGCGGCGATCACGGCAGTACCGAGGGCGCGGATCGCGCCTTGCTGCCGGAACGTCGCCGCCGTGTCGAGCGCCCGCCACTTGCCCGCCGCCCAGACACGGGCGCCGATCTGCATGTGGATATGCCGGTGAGGATCACCGGCCCGGCTCGTCCGGTGCGTGATGCCGACCACCTGCATGTGCTCAATAGGTACGACCTCCTGCTTGCCGCGCGGGCCGACACGAGTCACGGAGTACTGGGCGAGCCACCGCTGAATCTCCGCCAGGGCGTCCTGCTGTGCTGCGTCCAGCGCCTTGGATACCTCGGGATGCAAGGCGGCAGCGACGGACAGGCTCTTGGGGGTGTTGATGACCATTTCCGCGAACCGGGGCGACCCCTGCCGATCCAACCCTGCGAGGCGAGGCCTTCCCATCTGCTCGCCGGTATCGGGATTGATCCAGTCCACCCATCCCGCATACTCGTCAGCGGTCAGCACCCGACTACTCACGGCCTCGCCCGAAGCGTCGAGCACCGCGTACTGAACCCCGGTGCTGTCAGACAGGTAGTAGTCGTCAGCACGCGAGCGGTCGGCCTCGACATAGCGCAGCGCATCAGCCCCGGTGCCCCGGAGCAAGATCACGCCGCCCTGCATCGCTCTCACCACCAATGTTTCTAAACTAGAAACTCTATCTATCTACCACGGTAGCATACGTTCATTCAGAAGTCAGCAGAGCGATCTTAGAATCGCACTGTGCGACACGGAAGGTTCGCGTAAGTCGGTGACGGCTTCTGAGCCGCGAGTGAACACTGCGTGAATGCAGCGCGGCGAGTAGCGCCAGTCCCGGATGGTGCCGCATTCTGAGTAAGAAATGTTATCCGCAGAAGGTGGCCGTCGAACCGACTTTGGCGCGCCATTGCTGGTCCTTCTGGTGTTCTTGAGGTTAGGGTGCACGTCGTTCGGTGGCCCGGTTGCTCATCTTGGGTATTCTCGAGCAGAGTTCGTCGAGCGACGCAGATGGCTGGGTGATCCCGCGTATGCGGATCTTGTCGCATTGTGCCAGTTTCTTCCCGGCCCGGCATCAAGCCAGGTCGGCATGGCGATCGGTTTGCAGAGAGCTGGAATACTCGGTCTTGTCGCGGCATGGCTCGGGTTCACACTGCCATCTGCGGTATTGCTGTTCGGGTTCGCGCTCGGCGTATCGACCCTTGGCGACGTATCGCAGGCTGGATGGGTGCTGGGCCTGAAGGCTGCGGCGGTCGCGGTCGTGGGTCATGCTGGGATGGCAAAGTCACTCACGCCTGATGCGCGACGAGCGACGATTGCTGTCGGGGTGCTCACTGTCGTGCTGCTCGTACCCGGCCCGCTGACGATGTTCGGCGCGATGGCCTTGGCCGGGATCGCGGGGTTCTTCGTCTGTCGATCCCCGAGCACGACCGAGAACGATGAACCGCGTTTCCGGGTGCGCCTGCGGCCCGCAGTCGGATGGTTGAGCCTGGCTGTGTTCGTCATGCTGCTCGCAGGGTTGCCGATTTTTGCTGTGTTCACCGGCAACGCCACGGTAGGCCTGATTGACACCTTCTATCGTGCGGGGTCGTTCGTGTTCGGCGGCGGGCATGTCGTGCTCCCGCTTTTGCAGGCTGAGACAGTGCAGACTGGACTGGTGGAGCCGGGTGCGTTCCTCGCGGGGTATGGTGCCGCGCAGGCGGTGCCAGGGCCGCTGTTCACCTTCGCCGCGTTTCTCGGAGCGGTCACCACGGGCGGCCCGAGTGGGCTGCTCGGCGCATCCATTGCGCTGCCCGCGATCTTTCTGCCGTCTGCGCTGCTCGTGATGGGGGTGCTGCCCTTCTGGGAGCGGTTGCGTCGTGCGCCGAGAGTGCAGCGTGTGCTGACGGGCGTGAACTCCGGAGTCGTCGGGCTGCTCGCCGCCGCGCTGTACGACCCCGTATTCACCGCGGGTGTCACGAACGCCGCATCACTCGTCGTCGCGGCACTCGCGTTTGTCGCACTCACGTCCTGGAAAACACCGGCATGGGCGGCAGTGCTCGGGGCCGCAGGAGCCGGGGCATTGCTGCTCTGAACGCGCTACGCGGATACTCAGGCGAGGCTGGCCTACAATGCGAGAAGCGTGCCCGCCAGGGAGGATTGAAGCATGAGCCGTTTTTCATCTCTGGTCAGGGCATATCCACTCGTGATCGCAACACTGTTGGTGGCTATGATCGGGTTGGTTCTTTTAGCGACTCCGGCCATTGAGTCGGCCAGCTGGATTGTGGGTGCGTATGCGCTCGTGATTGCCGGGTGGGAGGCGGTCGGGATGATCCGGCAGCTCATCCGAGGGCACGCCGGGCTCGACATTCTTGCGGTGACGGCAATCACCGCTGCAGTGCTCGTTGGGGAGCCGTGGGCGGCGCTCGTGGTGGTGCTGATGCTCACCGGCGGGGCGGCCCTCGAAGATTACGCTGAGAACCGTTCGAAGCGGGAACTGACCGCGCTGCTGCGTAAGGCACCCCAGCAGGCCACGCGCATCCTCGCCCCAAGCGCACCCGGCGCGGACATGCACGGGCATACTGCCGAGGTCACGACCGAGGACATACCGGTCGAAGAAGTCGAGGTGGGTGATCTGTTGTTGGTGCGGCCGGGTGCACTCGTGCCTGTGGACTCGATCCTCGTCTCCGAGCACGCCGTGTTCGATGAGTCGTCATTGACCGGTGAAAGTCTGCCCGTTGAGCGTGACGCGGGAGAGAAAGTGTCGAGCGGTGCGGTGAATGGACAAGCCGCAGTCACCATGCGGGCTGCGGCTCCGGCCGCCGAGAGCGAGTATCAGCAGATTGTTCGGCTCGTCGAACAAGCCGCGGGGAGCAAAGCCAAAGTCGTGCGGCTCGCAGATCGGTACGCGGTGCCGTTCACAGTGCTCGCGCTCGTGATCGCCGGGATCGCGTGGGCGGTCAGTGGAGAGGCTGTCCGGTTTGCCGAGGTGCTGGTGGTGGCGACCCCATGCCCGCTGCTGATCGCCGCGCCGGTCGCGTTTCTCGGTGGCATGAGCCGTGCCGCGAGGTTCGGGCTGATCGTCAAGGGCGGCGGCACCCTCGAACAGCTTTCACGAGCCCGCTCGGCGGCATTCGATAAGACCGGCACCATCACTACCGGCAAGCCAGTGCTCGAACGCCTTCTGCCCGCCGACCGCGCCAGCGAAGACGAGCTGCTGCGTTTCGCAGCCTCAGCGGAGGTGTACTCCTCTCACGTGCTTGCGGACTCCGTCGTGCAGGCCGCGAAACAGCACGGCTTGTCGCTCGTCGAAGCCGAACATGCCGAGGAGATCGCGACAAACGGAGTCGCGGCTGTGTTCCGCACTCCTGACGCACCTGAGGCAGTGACGGTTCGTGTCGGCAAGCCCTCCTGGGTGCGCCACTCCGCGCCGGACCTCGTGCTGGCAGACCTTGCTCCAGGGGAACTCGCAATCTACGTCTCAGTCGATGGCCGTTTCGCCGGAGCCATCGTCATGCGCGACCAAGTGCGCGAAGAAGCAGCCCAGGCTCTCCGTCAGCTGAGCGCACTCGGTATCGAGCGTACGCTCATGGTCACCGGAGACGTTGCAGCCACCGCCGAACCCATCGCGCGGCGCCTTGGAATCAGCGAGGTGCACGCGGAGTGCCGCCCCGGCGACAAAGTTCGCATTGTCAGTAGCGTGCAGCCCCGCCCGCTCATCATGGTCGGTGACGGCCTCAACGATGCCCCGGTGCTCGCTGCTGCGGATATTGGCTTCGCAATGGGGGCGCGCGGTGCAACCGCAGCATCGGAGTCTGCGGACATCGTGAACCGCTACGACACGCTCTCGGCCCTGCCGCGCGCGGTGAGCATCGGCAAGGACACCGTGCGGATCGCACTGCAAAGCATCTGGCTCGGCATCATCATCAGCGTCGGCCTCATGCTCATCGCCGCCTTCGGGTTCCTCCCAGCACTCCTCGGCGCGTGGCTGCAAGAAGTCGTTGACCTGGTGGCCATCCTCGGCGCACTCCGTGCAGTCGGCCCACGATCTGAGCGAATCACACGATCATCACCAGTCGCATCGACGGAACAACTTCACTTCAGCACGACCCAAGACAGGAAATGAACAATATGGCATCCGACTCAAGCACCACGCCGCATCCCGGCGAAGCCCACCTGCAGAACGTGGGCCAACGTTTGAACTGGCTACGTGCAGGGGTGCTCGGCGCAAACGACGGCATCGTCTCTACCGCGGGTGTCGTCGTCGGTGTCGCTGCCGCTACACCAAACAACGTACTGGCAATCGCGACGGCCGGTATCGCCGCCGTAGTTGCCGGGGCGTTCTCAATGGCTGGCGGAGAGTATGTTTCGGTGAGCACCCAACGCGACACAGAGAAAGCGCTCATCGCAAAAGAACGGTGGGAGCTCGAAACCATGCCCGAGGAGGAGCTTGAAGAACTCACCGAGCTCTATCGACAGCGGGGCCTCTCAGATGACCTCGCACATCAGGTCGCGGTGCAGCTTACCGAGACGGACGCTCTCGCCGCTCACGCAGAGGTCGAACTCGGAATCGACCATGAAGAGTTCACAAGCCCGTGGGCAGCCGCCGTGTCATCGTTCATTGCGTTCGCCGTTGGAGCGCTGATCCCACTCATCATGATCTTGCTCCCCGTCGGCGGACACCGAGTTTGGATCGCAGCCATCGCAGTTGTGATCGGCCTCTTCCTCACCGGTTGGATCAGCGCTGCGCTCGGTGGCGCGCCGCGCGGTCGCGCAATTCTCCGGAACGTGGTCATGGGCTCAGCGACCATGATCGCCACATACGCCATTGGGGCACTCTTTGGCGTGGCCATCGGATAGGCCGCTTCTCGTGATCCGGCCCGATTTCATGTGCTAACTCATGTGCTACCGACGCTGCTAGGTTGTGAATCGCGGTGCAGTTATCCACAGGTGGGCCTCGCAGAAACCGCGGAATCATGCGGCAGAACGCCGATTCACGATTTCGTGTGCGAGGGGGAACGGATCAGTTCAAGTCCCCCCTCGCGCACAACTGTCTGAGTCGAGACATTGTTGGTAGTTGA
>OEIU01000142.1_pt1 | contig 72408 bp, 71 predicted proteins | sample 1539221 | NCBI WGS metagenome assembly OEIU01 (sample SAMN03792071, study PRJEB22550) | activated sludge metagenome | feature: wastewater treatment plant; material: activated sludge; isolation source: Wastewater treatment plant of a petroleum refinery complex | place: Argentina: Zarate | collected...
CGTCAACGCGACGTGGGATACCGGCTTCGCCATCGTGGGCAACGGTGTGACCAACTGAAACACAAGTGCAGCTAGGCGGTATCAGCTGGGGGAACAACCGGCGCCACCAAGCGGAACAACTATTCAGAGATGGGAATAGCGGAAAAAGCCCAGAGTGCGCAGATGATTGGGACAGACTGGGAGGATGACATCTGATTCCGGACCAATGCGGGTCTTGTTGCGAACCGACGCAGGGGTCACTCAGGGCACTGGCCACTTCATGCGGTGCCTGACTCTCGCGGAGGGTCTCAGAGCCCGGGGCCACCATGTCGAGATCATGACCGGCCCGCTGAGCATCGGGTGGTTGCGAGACTTGGTGTTCAGGACGGGACTGATAGTGCACGAATGCCAGTCTGGCCACGTTTCCGCGACTGAGATAATGCGACTTGACCCCGATTGGGTGGTTGTTGACTCGTACCAGTTCCGCGCGGCCGAGGTTTCAAGTCTCAACCATACGGTGCCAGTGTTGGCCATCGTCGATGGAGACACTCGGAGTATAGAGGCGTCACTCTATCTGGACCACAATCTAGGTGCGGAAGACCGGGAATGGCCTGGCATTGCCGCAGACCGGATGATGGTTGGATCGGAATACGCTCTGGTTCGAGACGGTGTGCTGGCGGAACGTCGTGAAGAACCGTGGCGGTTTCGCGGGACAGTACCATCAGTTCTCTGCTTCATGGGTGGGACGGACCCGACAGAGGCTAGCGTCTGGGTGGCACAATCATTGGGCACTTCAACATTCGATTTTGAGTTCACCATAGTGGCTCCGCTCGACCAGCATGAAGGACTGTCGCGAGTTCTCGGGGCCCGAAAGAAAGTCCAGCTGATCGCGCCTACACTACGACTTCCAGAGCTATTGGGCCGGGCCGATGTCATCCTGTCTGCCGCAGGCACGAGCGCGTGGGATACGTGCACTCTGGGTGTACCCGCTGTTCTCGTGGCTGTGGTCGAAAACCAGCGAGCCTCACTGCGAGAAGCTCAGGACCGTGGGCTGGTGCTGGGAATCGACGCGGTGGTCACAGACGGGCACGTGGGCGAGAATCCGAGGTCTCTGGTCGAGCGACTTATCAACGACGCCGGCCTTCGACGCCAATTGTCCAATCGGTGCCTGAGTAGTTTTGACGGAAATGGCAAGGAGCGCGTGGTTCAGCGAATGGAGGCTTACTCTGGTTCCTCTATCTCAGTGCGACCTGGATTCGACTTATAGGCTTCGATTGGAGGTAGAGGATGATCCTGGCCATTGTGCAAGCGCGTTGCAGTTCGACCCGGCTCCCGGGGAAAGTTATGGCGCCCGTTCTCGGTCGCGCGATGATCCTGCGCCAGCTGGAACGACTCGACCGCAGTTTGATGATCGACCGCCTCGTAGTCGCGACTTCCACCGATGCCTCTGACGATTCCCTTGTGGAGCTACTGCAGGCGGAGGGCGTCACTGTTCGCCGCGGATCGTTGGACGATGTAGCAGGTCGCTTCCAATCTGTTGTTCGCGAGTTTGCGCCGACAACTGTAGTTCGCCTCACTGCTGACTGTCCATTGGCCGATCCGGTAGTCATCGATCACGTTATCCGCGAGCATTTGAAGGCCCGCGCTGACTACACGTCGAACACGCTTCAGCGCACCTATCCTCAGGGGCTCGACGTGGAGTGCGTCAGTACCGAAGCATTTGACCTGTTGATGATAGGACCATTGGAGGACAGCGAAAGGGAACATGTCACGATCGGCATTTACAATCATCCGGAAGTCTTCAGCCTGCACTCCGTCACTCAACAGCAGGATGTGTCGAACTTGCGCTGGACAGTCGATCGCCCGGACGATTTGGCGTTCGTACGCACCGTATATGAGAGTCTTTATTCGGACAACCCTGAGTTCGATCAACAGGACATTCTGAATTTCCTGCAATTGAATCCAAGCGTGAGTCACACCAATCGATAATCGAGAGCGCATTCACGGCGGCCAACCTGGCACAGAGAACGCGACGCCCGGCACTGGCTAGAATGATCGCTGGAAGAACGCACGAGGCATTTTGCGCCGATCCGGTGCAATCGTTGGCGAGGCGTTCACCAACGCCCCAAGGAATGATGGAAGACCTATGTTATTGAAGTACTGCGTTAGATGTGTTCTGCCGGACTCAAAACCTGATCTGTATTTCAATGCGGAGGGAGTGTGCGCCGCCTGCCAGGCATTCGAGAACCGCACCGAGACGGACTGGGATGCTCGTCGCGATGAGTTCCTGAACATTGTTGAGCAGTATCGAGATCGCAGCAACTCGAGCTGGGATTGCATTGTCCCCGTCTCTGGCGGCAAGGACAGCACTTTTCAGGTCCTGAAGATGCTGGAACTTGGGCTCCGCCCACTGTGCGTCACAGCGACAACCTGTGACCTGAGCGACGTCGGCCTCCGGAACATCGAGAACATCAAGAATCTCGGCGTTGATCATGTGACTTTTAGCCCGAACCCCGTAGTGCGAAGGAAGCTCAACCGCATCGGCCTTCAGGAAGTTGGCGATATCTCGTGGCCGGAACACGTGGGGATATTCACCATTCCGGTACGCGTTGCCGTGCAGTTCAACATTCCTCTTCTCATTTGGGGCGAAAACAGCCAGAACGAGTATGGCGGGCCGGAAGCGGCAACCGCGAGCAAAACTCTTGATCGTCGGTGGCTCGAAGAGTTTGGCGGTCTGCTAGGTATGCGGGTGTCCGATCTAGCAGAGTCTCAAGGGATCTCAGCCGGTGATCTCGCGCCATACACGTACCCGGAAGCTTCAGAGCTTGAGCGTGTCGGCGTCACCGGGCTCTTCCTTGGCCAATTCTTCCCCTGGGACGGCATGACCAACGCTTTGATCGCAAAGGCGGCTGGCTTCCAGACGCCCGGCGTTGTCGTAGAGGGTTCAATGGTGGACTACGAAAACATTGACAATTATCAAGTCGGTATTCATGACTATTTCAAATTCCTCAAGTTCGGATTCGGTCGGGCCACCGACATTGCGAGTCTGCATGTTCGTCGTGGCCGTCTGACAAGGCAGCAGGCGGTGGACATCGTCAGGCGACACGACGGTAAGTTCCCGTGGAGCTACTTGGGCAAGCCCTTGGACGAAATCTTGAAGCCGCTTGACATCACCGTCGATGAATTCGTTGCCATTTGCGATCGATTCACGAATGAGAGCTTGTTCGAGACGCGGAAGGATGGCTCCCTCGCGCGCGGCAAAGATGGCAATCTGACGAAGCTCAGCTACGATAACGTCGCCTGACGATGGCTATAGAAGTCGAAGTCCTCGATTTGGGGATCAACAATCTGGCTTCACTCTGCCGAGGATTTACTGAGGCGGGTGCAATTGAACTCCGAACCGTCTCATCGGGCGACGAGTCCCGGGGAGCCGACTTATTGGTGCTACCCGGCGTTGGCGCTTACGGTGCAGCCATGCAGGAACTAGCCGTCCGCGGTCTTGACAAAGTCGTAGCCGAGCACGTTTCCTCCGGCGGTCACCTATTCGGTGTATGCCTTGGCATGCAACTTCTGGGCACAGGAAGCGAGGAGTCGCCCAGCGTGGCTGGATTGGATTTTATCCCGGGGCAAGTGCGCAAGCTGGTGTCGACTTCCGACGCTCGCGTTCCAAACGTGGGCTGGACCGGGCTCACCCGGGCGAAGCAAACGGATGGTTTCGCGACGCTGGATAGCCCACTGGACTTCTATTTTGTGCACTCCTTCTCCCTGGCGCCCGACGACGCCAGCACTATTCTTGCTACGTCAGACTTCGGAGGACAGGACTTTGTCTCGGGTGTACTGAGTGGGAACGTGCTTGGTTTCCAATTCCATCCAGAGAAAAGCTCCCGTTCTGGAAAGCTTCTGCTCGCCGACGTGCTCGGTTGGGCCAATGGCTAAGCGACGGGTCATCCCCACACTCCTCACTGACGGCGTCAGCCTGGTGAAGGGGGAACAATTCAGAAGCTGGCGCACGGTGGGTTCCGTGGTAGCTGCGGCCAGAGTTTTCTCCATGCGCGATGTAGATGAACTCGTTTTGCTGGACGTAATGGCAACCAGGGAGTCCCGCTGCATCTCGCCAGCGATGGTCAGCAGCGTCGCCCGCTGCATGTCGGTGCCACTTGCGGTCGGCGGCGGGGTGAAGACTCTAGCCGAATTCGAAGCTACGCTGCGAGCGGGAGCGGACAAGGTTGTAATCGGTTCGGCTGCGGTCAGAGATTTGGCATTCATCACCGCTGCGTCACATAGATTTGGGGCGCAAGCCGTGGTTGTCTCGGTCGATTCCGTCTCTGATGATGGCAATGCCGTCGCAATCGATGGCGGCGTGAGCCCAGTTGAGATGAGTCCCGTTGCACTGGCGATAGCCGCAGTGGCGGCCGGTGCGGGGGAGATCCTTCTCCAGTCGATACATCGTGACGGGCTCCAACAAGGAATGGATCTTGAGCTGATTCATCAGGTATCGACTGCGGTGCCGGTTCCGGTGATCGCTTCCAGCGGTGCCGGCAATTATGAGCACCTATTGCAGGCACTTCGAGCTGGCGCAGACGCCGTTTCAGCTGGAGCGATGTTCCAGTTCACAGAGCAAACTCCTCGAGGGGCACGGAATTACCTTGCCGGAGAGGGCATCGCAGTAAGAATGGCAAATTAGCGCCTCCGTCATCCCGTCCACGAGATCCGACAGCTATTCACTGTGACAACAAGAAAGGCAGCTTTCCGATGGCGAGTCCGTTGATTGTCTATTACGGGAACGACCCCCTTTACCTGGGGATAGTGTGGCAACTTGCGAAGCTTAGCTCTGATGGAGGTGAGCGTCCGGTGCTTTTGGACATCACGGAACTGCTCGGCGGGATCGGAGATGCCTATAATCGGCGAACATTGAAGGCCTTTGGGGTCTCAGCACCGAATGGCGCGTTTTCGGCGATACTTCAGAATTCGGGGTTCGAAGTATTGGGTATGGGCCGGTTTGCGAATGCGCCACAGCCTGAAATGTCCGCTGATGCGCGCGAGGGAATCCGCGAGACGACGCGTTCTGCGCTCATTTCATATGCCCGCGACCCTCTGCCCGACACCTCGAAGTTGATGTGGCGCAACCTCGAAAAGGCACTCATTTCTGGTGCCGAGCGGACCTTCGCATCCGTGTCCGCGGTTCTTTTGGCACGCCCGGACATTACAAGTGTCTATGTCCTTAACGGCAGATTCCCTCACCAGCGCGCGGTTCTGGAGGCTGCGAAGTCCCTGGATAGGCGGATCGTCCACTACGAGAAAGGCGAAAAGCCGGACACCTATTGGCTGTCTGACCACTCCACTTTGGATCGCGTGGCGACGCAAAGCAGCGTCGACAGTGTGCTTGCGCATCTCACGGAGGAGGAGTCGATCGAACTTGGAAAGACGTGGATGAACCGGCGGTCCAAAGGCGGCAATTCGGCCAACATCTATTCGCGGTTCTTTCACGACGAAAGCAAAGCTGACTACGGGCAAACGGCCCAAAAAGTCGTCGGGTTGTTCACGTCATCTCAGGACGAGTTCGCCGCCCTCGGGCCCGAGTGGCACGTTCAGGAGTGGGGTGACCAATGGGAGGCGTTTGATGCGGTGCTCAGCCACCTGAGTCAGTTTGATTTCAGTTTCTACCTCCGCGTTCATCCCAATTTCGCCACAAAATCGCATGCAAGCTTCTTTCGTGAAAAGGCTCATATTGAGAAGCTTCAGGGCCGCCACCCAGCGCTTAAGGTGATTTGGCACGATGAGCAGGTCAACTCTTACACGCTTCTTAACCAGACGGATGTCGTAGTTGTTTGGGATTCCACGATAGGGCTCGAAGCCAGCGGTCGAGGATTACCGGTCTGGGAGTTGGCAGCGTCATACTTCGATCTTTACGCGGATGTTCGGGAATGGTTTGGCCCAGCCATAAAGCCGAGCAGAGAAGAAATTGAGTTCGCGGTGGATACCGATCGAGCACATCGGTTTATGGCCTATCTGGAACTCCGCGAACCGCAGCTTTCGAAGGAAGCGGTCGACGTTCGAGCAACTCTGTTTCCCAAAGTTGGAGTCGGACTGCGGATTGCTAATGTCGTGAGTACGGGTGGAGCCCCTACGATCATGATCGGGCTAGCGTCGATCCTGGACGCAATGAGGCATCGTAGATTCGCCATCAACCGCATCGCAGTGCGTAAAGCGCTTTCCCGCTAGTTCTGCCGCAAGGTTGGCGGGAGCAACGCTTCTTGGCCTGCGCGCCGGAGCCACAGGCTATTCGTGTCATGATCGAATCGACGGATTGGAGGCACAATGATTGGCGTGCGGATGTCTCGCAAACGTATTGCCGCAAGCTTGGCTTTCCTCGGCGCGATCTGGCTGGCGGGGTGCGCTACACCGGTTGTCAAAGCGCCGCCGCCGACTTCGACTACGGCGCCAAGCCCTTCCCCTACCCCGACTCCCACCGTTGAGTGGACCGCCGATGCCCAAGCCGATCTGCTACATGTGTTCAGCGAATCATTCAAACAGGCGCAGGTCTCCGGTTACACCGAGTGGGGAATTCAGAGTGGTCGATATACCGTGCGAGTATTCGATCCAAACGCCCCAGTGGGGCAGCAAGCCGCCGACAAATCGGGAGACCAACCTGCTGTTTTCACAACACCGGAGAGGATGATTCCGGCTTACCTGGGTGAATGGGTAGTCAATTATTCGACAGGCTCAGGGACCGTGAGGGATGGCGACACATTCATCACGACTGTGCAGAACGAAACTGTCACAGTTTCAGAGTTTCGCACCCGCGGTGGATTGTTGATGGAGCTCCGTGACTATTTTCACGACCTGGTAACGCCGGTGACAGAGTTCATGATTGTGTACGAAGTTACTGCCGAAGGACGGAGAGTGCTCGCTGAGGCAAGCGGCGGATAGCTGGCGCTGGGGCTTCTCCGCGGGAGTTGTCGCGGCAGGTGCCGAGTTGCCCCGATGGAAATTTCCTGCTGGGCCGCGAACCGTGTTAGCGCCGGAAGCGCGCAAAAGGCCATAAATAGTTCTTCCTCATATCATCGCCAGTGCACATTCACTTCGCGGAGACTCGGTATTCTCGTATTGCGGCCCTCGATATGAGCGGGTGAGCATAATCGTGTTTCAGTTCAGCGGAGGTTGACTTGTCGGTACTAGAAGGGTCGTCCATTCTCGTTACTGGCGGGACAGGCTCATTCGGCAAGGCGTTCATCCGCTACGCCCTTGACAACCTCAACCCGAAGCGAATTGTCATCTTCTCCAGGGACGAGCTCAAACAGTATGAGGCGCGACTCCTTTTCCAGGATGACCCTCGGCTTCGCTGGTTCATCGGCGATATTCGGGATCAACACCGGCTGATGCGAGCGATGCACGGAGTGGACTACGTCGTCCACGCAGCCGCACTCAAGCAAGTAGACACCGCTGAGTACAACCCGTTTGAATACGTGCGTACAAATATTATTGGTTCCCAGAATGTCGTCGAAGCGGCTATTGACACTGGTGTAAAGAAAGTTATCGCGCTTTCGACCGACAAGGCGTCAAGTCCGCTAAACCTCTACGGGGCAACGAAACTGGCTGCCGACAAGCTCTTCCAGTCTGCAAATCATTACGCGGCGGGTTACGAGACGCGGTTCAGCGTGGTTCGCTACGGCAATGTCATGGGCAGTCGCGGATCAGTTGTTCCGTTCTTCAGGAAGTTGGCAGCCGACGGCAAGCAGCTTCCGATCACAGATTCACGAATGACTCGTTTCTGGATAACCCTGCCTCAGGCCGTCCAGTTCGTTGTCGACTCTTTGGATCTGATGGTGGGCGGGGAACTTTATGTTCCGCGTATCCCGAGCATGAAGATTACTGACCTGGTTGCGGCGATCTCACCAGATTCGGAAACATTCGAGATCGGCATCCGCCCGGGCGAGAAGCTCCACGAGGAAATGATCTCGGAAGACGACAGTCGCCGCACGTTGCTGTTGAAAGATCGTTACGTTGTCCTGCCCACGATCGCCGATTGGGGAGACTTCGTTGCCCCCGAAGGAGAATCGCTCCCGGACGGATTCGCTTATCGATCCAATACCAACGATTTGTGGTTGACCGCTGATGACATCCAAAAGCTGCTCAAGGACCTCGATTAACTTGTCCATTCCGTACGGACACCAATCGATCAATGACGCGGACATCGATGCAGTCGCAGCGACCCTCCGTAGTGATTGGCTCACGATGGGGCCAGAAGTGTCGGCATTTGAACGAGGCATCGCGGCCAGGGCGGCAGTCGATGACGCTGTAGCCGTCTCGTCTGGAACTGCCGCACTTCATTGTGCGTATGCCGCGACTGCCATCGGTCCAGGTGACGTGGTCATCACCTCCCCGATGACGTTTGTCGCAACGGCAGCAACTGCAGTGCTCCAAGGTGCGACGATTGTTTTTGCCGATGTGCAGCCAGATACAGCGAACATCGACCCAGCGGCCGTGTCCGAACTGGTGACAGACCGGACGAGAGTGATTGCCGCCGTGGACTTCGCCGGCCATCCGGCAGACCTGAGGGAGTTGGCAGCAATCGCCCATGAGAATGGTGCATTGTTGCTGGAGGATGCAGCTCATTCAATCGCGTCGCTTTACCGAGGTCAACCTGTTGGAAGTGTTGCCGATTTGACAACCTTTTCTTTCTTTCCCACCAAGAACCTCACAACGGCTGAGGGCGGTGCCGTCGTCTCGACAAGCGTGCACCTACTCGAGCGCGCTCGGAGTTTTCGTATGCACGGACTTGTTCGTGACCGAGCTTTGCAGCGTTTTCCTGACGAAGGCCCCTGGCATCAGGAAGTTCATGAGTTCGGCCTCAATTATCGGCTGCCCGACGTTCTCAGCGCCCTCGGAACGAGCCAGCTTACCCGCCTTGGTGAGTTCAAACAGAGACGCTCTCAAATCTTTGCGCGCTATGCGGAGGAACTCTCCGATATCGCTGAGTTGGCCCTTCCTACACAGCGCGATTACGTAGATCCGATGTGGCACCTGTTTCCCGTCCGAGTGCTTGGCGATCAGCGCCGCCGGGTATTCGAGCACCTTCGCAACAACGGAATTATGGTGCAAGTGAACTACATTCCCGCGTACTGGCATCCCGTCTTTGAAGACCTTGGATACCGACGAGGAATGTGCCCGGTCGCCGAGCAGTTCTATTCGGAAGAGATCTCGTTGCCTATGTACGCTGCACTCAGCGAGTCAGACCAAACTCAAGTGATTGACGTCCTCCGACAGGCGTTTGCCTAAATGACACATCTGATCGAAAGTAAGGTGGCGCAACACCAGTGACCGAGCCAGCACCCCGCACCGGGCCCATGATTGTCGCGGAGATATCCGGCAACCACAACGGTTCACTGGACCGAGCGCTCGATATTGTGCGCGCTGTCGCGGACGCCGGTGCCCACGCTGTGAAGATTCAGACCTACACCGCAGATACCATCACGCTCAACGTGGATACGCCGGCGTTCAGAATCAGCTCAGGACACGAGCTTTGGGGTTCGCGCACTCTGTACGGCCTTTACCAGGAGGCGTACACACCGTGGGAGTGGCACGTCCCGATTTTCGAGCTCGCTGCCAGCCTGGGCTTGACCGCGTTCAGCTCCCCGTTCGATCACACCGCGGTGGAGTTCCTTGAGTCACTCGATGTACCGCTCTATAAGATCGCGTCGCTCGAGATCGTAGACATCCCGCTAATTCGACAGGTGGCGGCGACAGGGAAGCCAGTCATTCTCTCAGTGGGCACCGCATCCATTGCCGAGGTGGCGACGGCGGTCGAAGCGGCACGCGGGATGGGGTGCACCGACCTCACGCTTCTCGCCTGCACCAGCTCGTACCCTGCGCTACCGGACGACGCCAATCTTTTGCGCATGCCGCTAATGGCTGACTTGTTCGGCACGAAGGTTGGCCTGTCCGACCACACCATGGGTATCGGCGTGTCCCTAGCAGCAGCGACACTCGGGGCGACGGTAGTTGAGAAGCACGTCACGCTGCACCGAGCCGATGGTGGTGTCGACAGTGCGTTCTCTCTTGAGCCGGGAGAGCTGAAACAGCTTGTCCAGGAGTGCGACGCTGCTGTACGTGCCATGGGATCGGCGAGCGCATGGGCATCGCAGGCGGAGAACGAGTCGATTCGGTTGCGCCCTTCGCTATATGTGGCGGCTGACGTCGTGGCCGGCGAGATCGCCACTGCGGAGAACGTTCGTTCGGTGCGCCCGTCCGGCGGGCTCCCGCCGGTGGAGATCGACAAAGTTCTCGGTCGATCCTTTGCGACGGACACGGCGCTAGGCACACCCGTCGCGTGGGAGCTTTTCTCCTAGTTATCCGGATCCATCAGAATACCGGGCGAACTCGTGATCGGACGACGTCGTTGTAAATCCGGCGTATCGGAACACTTTCTCACTCGCCAGATTCGCTCGCCTGATGGTTGCAGTCAGTCGCACCGTCGGCGACGTGGCTCGACGAAAAGCCTCAATAGCTGTGGTCAGCACGGCCCGAGCCAACCTCTGGCCCCGGTAATCCGGGTTAAGGTTGATGCTTACTTCTGCACTGGTCCCGCCCGATGCCACATCGAAACGGCACATGCCCACCTTCTGTGATTCACTTTCCGTGCGGAAAACTATGAAAATCCAGCGTTTATCGCTGGCGAGTGCTGCAGCAAACCACGCTTGGTGATCCTCCCATTCCACGGGGGCGTTGGAGATTGATGCAGCGATGGTGCTCTCGTCATTGCGCCATCGGAACACATCGGTCGAATCTAGTTCTGTTGCTAGTCGCGCTTTAAACATCCGTACATCCGGTTCATCGAGAGTGGAGCAGTCCAACCATCGTGCCAGATTCCGGCGGACTGCCGGATAGGTGCCGCGCTGCGCATTGTTCAGTTGGCAGCGTCACCCGCGTAAGCTTGGCGAATGAATGAAAAGGATTTCATCGCTCTTCTCGAAGAGATAGTGGAGGTCGCCCCGGACACCATCGCACTAAATGACAGCCTCGACAGCTACGACTGGGATTCTCTCTCACTTCTAGGATTCATCTCTGCAATCGACTCGCGACTCGGCGTCGCCCTTGACGCAGAGAAGCTGTCAAATGCCACGACCCCTGCTGACCTGCTGAACATCGTCAATGACGCCAGCAGCACCTGAAGCGTTCGCCGACTTCCTCGGAATCAGCGACCGGAGGATTCTAGTCACTGGTGCCTCGAGCGGCATCGGCCGTGCCACTGCGATTCTGGCCAGTCGCCATGGAGCAAAGCTTGCTCTGGTTGGTCGACGTGTCGACGCACTCAGTGCCGTGCGTGGCAGTCTGCACGGTGACGGACACCTTATATACGAATTCGACCTGAGCGACACTGACGGGATTCCCTCCCTCGTCAACAGGATCGCTGAAGATTTCGGTGGTCTGGATTCCGTAGTTCATGCTGCGGGTATCCACTCGGCCAGACCCCTGCGAGCCATCGACACTGACCATCTCGACTTGGTGCTGCACAGCAATGTCACCACCGGCTTTATGCTCGCGAAGGGTTTCAGGAACAAGCGGATTTCCAAAGTCCGACCAAGTATGGTCCTGGTTTCCTCCGTGATGGCCTGCGTCGGTCAGCCAGGGGTCAGCGCATATGCCGCCAGCAAGGGTGCGGTCTCTGCCGCCACCAAGTCTTTGGCGCTCGAACTTGAACGGGACGGCATTCGTGTTAATTGCGTAGAGCCCGGAATCGTGATGACCGAGATGACCGAGACGCTGAAAGCGACCGTGGGCGAAGAAAACTTCGCAACTATCAACACGGCCCATCCGTTGGGCTTGGGGAAACCGGAGGATGTAGCGAATGCGATCGTGTACCTCCTGTCTGATGCCGCGTCGTGGGTGACCGGAACATCGCTGGTTGTCGACGGCGGCTACACCGCACAGTGAAACTGAAAATGAACGATCGGAGATTTCAGTGAAAGCACGAATTAGCGCGGTTGAGTACTTCTTGCCCGAGCAGACGCTCACGAACGAGGACCTTTCGGCTCAATTCCCAGAGTGGAGCGTCGAGAAGATCGCTGGGAAGACCGGAATAAATGTGAGACACATTGCGGCGCCAGACGAATTTTCATCCGATCTCGCAACGGGAGCCGCTCGGCGGCTATTCGACGCCCGCCACATTGACCCGCAATCGATCGACTATCTCATCCTGGTCACCCAGAGCCCCGACTACTATCTTCCGACTACGGCCACGATTGTTCACGATCAGCTGCAGTTGCGCACGGACGCTGGCGCCACCGACGTCAGTTTGGGATGCTCCGGTTACATTTATGCACTTGGCCTCGCGAAAGGACTAATCGAGTCGGAACAAGTCGGCACTGTGTTGGTGTTGACGGCAGACACTTATACGAAGTTCCTCAATGCTGAAGACAAGTCGGTTAGGACCATCTTCGGCGACGGCGCCTCGGCGACGCTCGTGACCTCCGATGGGAACGAGGACTCTCTGGGCGCATTCCGCTACGGCACTGACGGGTCGGGGGGAAGACACCTTATCGTTCCAGCAGGTGGCCTTCGATCTGCCGGTGAGTTTGCGCCAAAGGCGGATCCGGAACGTCGAGGGCTCGCACCGAGCTCGCACGATCTGTACATGGACGGTGCAGAAATATTCACCTTCACCATCCGAGTCGCTCAGCCTTCGGTCAACGCGATCCTGAAGACGTCTGGTCTTGGTATGGAAGACATTGATCTTTTCGTCTTCCACCAAGCGAACAAATATATGCTCGAGCACTTGCGCGAGAAGCTGGGAATCCCGGCGGAGAAGTTCCCCATTCTCATGGAGAACTACGGCAATACCGTGTCGAGCACAATCCCGATGGCGTTGACGGATGCTGAACGAATGGGCCTGCTTCAGCCCGGAATGCGGGTCTTGTTGCTTGGTTTCGGTGTCGGCCTATCGTGGGGAGGCGCGGTTGTCACCTGGTAGGCCATTAAGCGCGCAGGTTTGCCCGGACGCGACCGGCCAGCGAGTTTGGCGCCTCAATGTCGCGCCATAGGGTTGAGCAGATACCGCGCAGGTACTGCTCTATCAGCTGCGTCTCGTTCTCGACCGTCGAATCGATCGCCTTCCACTTAGTCGAGTCGGACGCACTTTTCAAGTCGTTGATCACCACGTCCAGCAGAACAGCTTGACTCAGCTCTGATAAGCCGCGACCACGTAAAGCGAGTCGCTCGCGGATCGTCGGCCCGTATTGGAGCAGCAGATACACCAGTTTCTTCCAGGCCCACAGCCTCAGCCCCGGCTTCTTCGGGCGCACAGCGAGCGGGCGCGAACTTACTGCGTCCGAGAAATCAACTGCAACCCTGCTAAAAAGAAACGAGTACCAACGGAACGACTTGCGCGAGTTCTCGATCGACCATCCCTCCGCGAGCGCCAGGTCGATCTGCTCCTCGTACTCACGAATCGTATTGCCAATGCGGTTTATTTCTCCCGGATACGTGTAAAAGTCCGAGTTGGAGGGGACGACAACTGGAATTCCGACAGCCGCAAGTTCCGCTCCCACGGACGATCGAAAGTTCAGAAGCACATCGACGATCTGCATGACGTCATAGAGCCCAATCCCGTCCGCAGGCATGTTGAAGGTCACATTTTTCGGGGCAGTGTCCCGCAACGCCAGGATTTTGCCCACAACCGGGGAAACCATGCTCTCGCGCTTGTTCGGAAACATCCGGGGGTGAAGGCGCAACACGAGATGCACTTCAGGATGGGCTCGCGCGTAACCGAATAAGTAGTCGACCCACTCGAACTGGTTGGCAAAGAGCGATTTTTGGGTAAGGGTGCTCGGAATCGCGTCGATCAGTCGAACGGCCATAAGTTCGTCCTCACTCGACATCGTTGCAAGCAATACGTTCGATCCCTCGGCGATACCGAGCGTCTTCCGCAGTTCTTCGGGTCCGGTGCCCTTGAACTCGCTCGAATAGACGAACGCACTGTTCGCGGCGAGCAACCCGGAAAGGTGGCCACCGACCAGGTCGACCTCGGTATCGGAGATCGGGTTTTGCTGATAGGCCTTCCACGCAGCTGACTGGAACACGTCTTCCATCGTGTGGTTGCTGGTGAAAATCGATAGCGTTTCGGCGCGGCGCACCATATGGTGGCCGCCGTGGATCGTGTATGTGGGAATTCCTACTCGCTGAGCGGCTGCGCAAAACGCGTGGTTCACTGAATAGTGGTCGTTGTAGACGATGACAGCATCTGGTTGCTCCGTGGCCAAGATCTGCTGCGCCGCGAAGTACACCATCAAAGTGTTGCGGAGCTGCCCCAGGTATTGTGCCCAGACAGAGTCTTCGAGGTCAGTGCTGACCAGCTTATTGTTGATCCAGGTCTCGTACGCCGCGTAACGGCCGAGCGGTACGCCGTCGACCTCAAGGTCTGTCCAGGATTCCCGCTGCGCTCCCGCGATCAATTCATCGACACGAGCCATGAGTGATGCACTAAGCCAACGATCCATGATCAGGGCTGGAATGCCCATTTCCTTCGTGATGAGGTCGCGCCGCTTGACACAGGCCCGGCATACCTGCAGTCGAGTGGAGAGGCTGGCATCCGGACCCACGCCGGCCGCCGACATGGCGACACAGTGCACCTGAAGCATCCCATCACAACGAACCGCCTTCACCTCGACGGAGTGCTTGGCGAAAGACTCGGCCACGAGGCCCTCTGGGAAGGAGTGCTCCCAGATGTTTGCGAACGGAGAATAAAAAAGGACCTTCACAGTGCCGAACTTTATCAGCGAGACCTAGTCCGCCGCTGAGTCGAACAGGCGATTGCGCACGGTCTGAGGGTTCGGTAGCACCCGGTGCTCCGGGTACTGTCCGACGACAATTGAATTTGCTGGCACTTTCGCATTGACGACGAAGGAGTTGGCCCCGAAAACGACGTTTGCACCCACCCTGCTGTCACCAAGCACGCTGGACCGCGAAAACAGTATTACTCCATCGCCAAAGGTTGGGTATACACCCTTGTCCGCCCCAATTGTGCAGTTCTGGTACACGACGAGATAGTCGCCATAATTCGCGTTGCCAATGACTGTGCCGACGGGATGGACCAAGAGAAAGACCGATGGCAGGGACACTGAAAAATAGAGGTCGAGCCCATTCAGGATTTTGTTGAGGTAGAAGAGCTTGGTGGGCACCACAGTGTCGCCGGTACTCTTCCAACAGGAATTGCCGAGAAAGTACAGGAATGCGGCAAGGTGATCGCTGTTCAAATGGTTGAACTCGACTATTCCGCCAAAGTTGTAGTATTTGCGATGTATGCTCCGGAAGCAGTGCTCGGTACGGGCAAGCGCTTCCACGACATGTGCCTGAAGCGAGTATGCCCCGACCTGGCCGTCGGGAATCAGGTTGTCGAGCATCCGTTCGACGAATATCGCCAGTTCGTCTGCGTCGAGGCTGGTTCGAAACGCTGTCTGTTCCACCATGGCTCAACGCTACACGGGGCACGAATGGTACGAGTCGGCCCATGCACACGGGAACAGTAAACTTGCACCATGAAGATTTTGGTAACCGGGGCTGATGGCTTCATCGGCTCTCATCTGGCAGAAGCGCTGGTAAAAGAAGGCCATGACGTCAGGGCCATTGTCATTTACAATTCCCTCGACTCGTGGGGGTGGCTCGATACAGCGCCGCAAGAGATTACTTCCCAGATGGAGATCTTGCCTGGAGACATCCGGGACCCGGCACTGATGATGTCTGCCGTGAAGGGCTGCGACGCCGTCGTGCATCTCGCCGCCCTCATCGCGATCCCCTTCTCCTATGTTGCCCCTGACCTTTATGTGCAAACCAATATGCAGGGGACTCTCAACCTGCTCAACGCCGCGCGTGCAGCGGAGGTCAGTCGATTCATCCACACTTCCACCAGCGAGGTATATGGCACGGCACGCTTCGTCCCAATGGATGAGAGCCATCCTCTGCAGGGTCAATCTCCGTACTCTGCATCGAAAATTGGCGCCGACCAGATGGTCAACGCATATTTCACGTCGTTCCAGCTCCCTACTGTGACGATCCGCCCATTCAATACATTCGGGCCCCGGCAGTCCGCACGCGCGGTGATCCCAACAATCATCAGCCAAATGGCAGGGGGCAAGAAGGAAATTCAGCTGGGCGCCGTCTCTCCGACCCGCGATTTCACCTATGTTTCGGACACTGTCGGAGGATTCATCGCGGCGCTGGATTCGACGGCCGGAGTCGGCGAGGTAATCAACCTCGGCGCCGGTTTCGAAGTCTCGATCGCCGACACGTTTGCAACAATTGCCGACATAATGGGCAGCGATGCGATCGTCACCGAAGATTCCCAGCGCGTTCGCCCCGAGAACTCGGAAGTGGAACGATTGTTCTCAGACAATCGCAAAGCGAAAGAATTGCTGGGCTGGCAACCTCAGCTCGCTGGCCTGGATGGGTTTCACACCGGGCTCTTTCATACCGTCGAATGGTTCTCCAATCCGGAGAATCTCGCACGGTACCGCACCGACGCCTACACAGTTTAGGGCGGCGACCACATGGCTAAATCTCTGACATCACGATTCATCGCTGCTGTTCGAAGCGTCGTCGGCGACGACCCAGTTGTCGGGCTACACGAGCCAGATATAGGCGAGCGAGAGAAGGCATTTGTCAACGAGTGTCTCGAGTCCACTTTCGTCTCGTCCGTTGGGCCATTCGTGACTCGCTTCGAGAACGAGATTGCTGCTTACACGGGGTCGAAACATGCGATCGCCGTCTCCAACGGTACGTCTGCCTTGCAAGTGGCGCTAATGCTTGCCGGGGTCCGCCCTGGCGATGAAGTGCTGGTCCCAGCGCTCTCCTTTGTGGCGACGGCGAACGCTGTCATCCACGCCGGAGCAACACCGTTTTTCGTCGACAGCAGCGCTGAGACGCTGGGCCTCGATGTGAGCGCATTCGGCGAAGTGCTTCGTCAGCTTGAGAAGCGTGACGGCGGTGTCGTCAATCCACGTACCGGTGCCAGGGTGTCCGCTGTCGTTCCAATGCACACGTTCGGTCACCCGGTCGAGATCGAGGCAATCGTCGCTTTGTCGAGCCAACATGGGATCACGGTGGTGGAAGATGCAGCGGAGTCGCTCGGCAGCTTTGTCGGCGCCCGTCACACAGGCACTTTTGGCCGTCTCGGGGCCCTTAGTTTCAACGGTAACAAGATTGTTACCACGGGCGGGGGTGGAATGATCCTGACCGATGATGATGATCTTGGGCGTCGGGCAAAGCACCTGACCACAACGGCAAAGCTCGTCCACGAGTGGGAGTTCGAACACGATGAAGTTGCCTGGAACTACCGCATGCCAAATCTCAACGCTGCACTGGGCGTGGCCCAACTTTCCAAGCTTGACCGTTATCTCACCGATAAGCGAAAACTGGCAGAACGGTACGCGGCGGCATTTGCCGGCCTTGACGAGATCAGTTTTCTCGGTGAGCCGTCGGGAACTACGAGCAACTACTGGCTCAACGCGATTCGGCTCGAAAGCAACGACCTGAAACTCCGCGACGAACTGCTTCGGGCGGCCAACGACGACGGGTTGAAGTGCCGTCCGTTCTGGAATCTCCTGAGCGAGCAGCGAATGTACCGCTCGCACGAACGCGGTGACCTGACAACGGCGAAGTCTCTCGTCGCGAGTGTGATTTGTTTGCCCAGTTCGCCTCGACTCGCTGGCTAAGGTTACGATCGGGGCTCATGGTGAAAATTCCTTTAGTGATAATCGGCGCTGGTGGGTTCGGTCGCGAGGTGCACGACATTGTCGAAGCTGTGAACGCAGAGACCGATATGTTCGACTTCCTCGGTTTTGTAGACGACCACGTCACTAAGCCTGAGTTGCTGGCGGGCCGAGGGCGAATACTCGGAGGGGATGACATTCTCCCGACCCTTCCTTCGAATACTCAGTATGTGATCTCCATAGGCGATGCACGCATTCGACGAAGCATTGACCAGTCAGCAACCGAGCTCGGCCTTCGGGCCGCGGTCCTTGTTCACCCCTCCGCCACCAGGGGAATGCATCGCGTAGAGCTTGGGCCGGGCACGATCATCTGTTCGCACGTCTCCCTGACTACAGATATCACTCTGGGCCGGCACGTGCATCTCAACCTAAATGCCACCATCGGCCATGACGCAGTGCTGAAAGATTATGTGACGGTGAATCCCGGTGCCACCATCTCCGGGAACGTCGTTCTCGAAGAAGGGGTGATGATCGGAACTGGCGCGTCGGTAAATCAGGGCATGACGGTCGGAAAGGAATCTGTGATCGGTGCCGGTGCCGCAGTCGTTCGGAGCATTCCTGCCGGCGTGACGGCTATTGGAATTCCCGCAAAGGCGATCGGGCCACGATTGTGAAACGACGCAAGATCGCTGTCGTGACCGGAACTCGTGCGGACTATGGGCTACTGCGGTGGCTCATGGCCGACATTTCAGACCATCCGGACCTGTCACTTCAAGTGATTGCGACCGGAATGCACCTTGCGCCTGAATTCGGCAACACCTGGGAAGCGATCTGTGCCGACGGATTCGAAATCGACGAGCGAGTAGAAATGCTCCTTGCCTCCGACTCCGCTGTTGGAGTCGCGAAGTCAACAGGGCTGGGCACAATCGGTATGGCGGACGCCTATGCCCGTCTTGAGCCCGATCTCGTCGTGTTACTCGGCGATCGTTTTGAGATTCTTGCCGCCACGCAGGCCGCAATGCTCATGCGTCTTCCGATCGCCCACATCGCGGGCGGGGAGGCCACAGAAGGCGCCTTTGACGATTCGATCCGGCACGCGATTACCAAGATGTCCAGTATTCATTTCACTGCTGCTGACCCTTATCGTGACCGAGTCGTCCAGATGGGAGAAAATCCAGAGATGGTATTCCAAGTCGGTGCCATTGGCCTGGACAACTTCGAGAGGCTCCCGTTGCTCAGCAGCGAAGAGCTTTCTCAAGCTCTGGATTTCGACGTCACGGGCAACGCGGTGGTCCTGTGTACTTACCACCCGGTGACGCTTTCCGATGACTCCCCAGAGGAGTTGCTCGCGCCCATTTTTGAGGCGTTTGAATCGTTGGCGGGGACGCGAGTCGTATTCACGAAAGGAAACGCCGACACCGGAGGGCGTGAAATGAATCGACTCATTGACGAATTCGTGGCACGTCACCCTGATCGCATGGCGTCGTTCGCGAGTCTCGGTCAGGAACGCTATCTCAGCATGCTTCGTGCCGCGGCCGTGGTTGTCGGAAACTCGTCTAGTGGAATAGTTGAGGCACCCGCGGCCGGGATTCCGACAGTAAATATCGGTGACCGCCAGAAAGGACGACTGCGCGCCCCTTCAATCCTTGACGTCGACAATGACAGCAAGGCAATTCTCCAAGCAATCGAGCGTGCGCTCAGCGCAGACTACCGCCGCGTCGCAGCTCAGAAGGCATCGCCGTTTGGCGAGCCTGGGGCATCTAGTCTGATAGTCAGGACACTGGCAGAAATCGATCTTGAGTCCATGCGTAGCAAGAGATTCTACCCAGTGAAAGAAGTGTTTCGACATGCCGGAGATTAGCCGAGTGCTCGTGATCGCGGAGATCGGGGTCAACCACAACGGTGACCTTGAACTTGCCAAGCACATGATCGACGCTGCGGCAACCAGTGACGTCGATATCATCAAGTTTCAGACCGCTGTCCCCGAGCTTGTCCAGATCGAAACGGCGCCCAAGGCGAAATACCAAACCACAACGACAGATGCCGACGAGTCGGCAATGGACATGATTGCGAGCCTCCAGTTCCGGTATGACGAATTTCGGGATCTCAAAGACTATGTGGAGTCCCGAGGGAAGCAATTCCTCTCAACAGCCTTCGATCTGGAGAGCCTCGAATTTCTGTCTTCGCTCGGTTTGACGCTATTCAAAATACCGTCCGGTGAGATCACGAACCTGCCTTACCTACGCTCGATCGCCCGGCTTGCAGAGGACATCATTCTATCAACCGGAATGGGCACTATGGAGGAGGTGACTGCGGCCGTGGACGCCATCGTTGCCGCCGGTTTTTCACGTGAGCACCTCACTGTGCTGCAATGCAACACGGCATATCCGTCACCCATCAGTGACACGAATCTGCTCGCAATGGTCGCCATGGGAAAGGAGCTCGGTGTCAAGTTCGGATACAGCGACCACACCCAAGGAAGTTCTGCATCGATTGCGGCGGTGGCGCTCGGCGCGACCGTCATCGAGAAGCATTTCACTACCGACACCACACTCCCCGGTCCCGACCAGCACGCATCCATGGAGCCGGAGGCATTTGCAGCGCTTGTGACGAGCATCCGTGAGGTGGAGTCGGCGCTCGGTTCCTCCAAGAAGGCTATTACTGACAGCGAGCGAGAGAACCGGCCGATCGCCCGGCGAGGGGTTTACGCGTCTCGCGACCTTCCAGCGGGCGAAGCGATCACAATGGCGGATATCGTTTGTCTTCGCCCAGAAACCGAGCTTTCACCGATGGATATCGATGCCGTTCTGGGTCGCAAGTTGACCTCGCCGGTCGGAAAGCACACTCCGATCGATCTTGACAAACTCAGCCCGTAATTTCCGCGATACCGGCGTGTGCGACCATATCAAGCACTAGAGAAAGCAGGACACAATTCTTACCGAAATTTCGGAACTACGGGTCGGTCCTACTGCCACCGTCAAGGAAACGATCGCGGTCATAAGCGCGAACCGTCAGCAGATCGCGCTCGTGATCGACAAGAACGACAATTTGCTTGGTGTCGTGACAGACGGTGATATCCGGCGGGGAATCCTGGACGGCAAGAGCCTGGATTCCCGCGTTGTCGAATTGATGAACGCTAACCCAAAGGTAGCTCGATCTGACTCCCCGACCGAGGAGATTATTTCCCTTCTGAACAGATTCACGATTCGTCATGTTCCGCTGATCGATGGCAAGGATCGAGTTGTCGCCGTATTCACGACTGTCGACGCGTTGCACCCCAGCGCGATTAGTACTCCTGTCGTGCTTATGGCCGGTGGTCGTGGACAGAGGTTGTATCCACTTACAAAGGACATCCCTAAGCCGATGCTTCCGATCGGCGGCGTACCACTACTGGAAATCATCCTCCGTGGTTTGAGTAACCAGGGCTTCGTCAATGTGTATATTTCGGTCAACTACCTTGCCGAAATCATCATGGACCATGTCGGAGATGGTGAAAGCCTTGGCCTCAAAGTGCAATATGTACATGAAGACAAGCCACTGGGCACGGCTGGAGCGCTCGCAACCCTCCAGGGCAAATTCACCGAACCGTTTATCGTTATGAATTCCGATTTGCTCACTCATGTTGACCTACGGGAAATGCTCTCCTTCCATCGCAAGCAAGGCGCTCAAGCAACAATTGGCGTGCGTGAATACCACTTTCAGGTCCCGTTTGGAGTGGTTAACCTCAACGGTCCCATGGTCGAATCAATGGTTGAGAAGCCGCTGCACAGGTCGATGGTCAATGCTGGAATCTATGCATTGGAGCCGGCGGTACTTGGAAAACTTCAGCCGGGTGAGTATGCCGATATGCCAACCATGCTTGGCCAGGTCATTGAAGAAGGGCACAATGTCGCGGCCTTTCCCATCCACGAGGTGTGGCTTGACGTAGGACGCCCCGAAGACCTCAACGAGGCGAGGAGCGATTCGGCCAAGTGGACAACTTCATGAGGCGAGCGTTAGTTGTTGGGGCTGGGTCTATCGGGTTACGGCACGCGGAAATCCTGGGGGAATTGGGACTCGAGACAGCTTTCGTCACGTCCAGGACTGATCTCGACCTTCCCATGTACCCCGCGGTTGCTAGCGCTGTCGCAGACACCCGCCCCAGCTATGTCGTCATTGCGACAGACACCCAGAAGCACAGGACATCAGTCGAGGAATTGTCTTCTGCGGGCTATGACGGCCTTCTCATGGTGGAAAAGCCACTCATGACTGCGCCCTCTGCATTCGATCAGTTCGAACGGGTGGGTGTTGGGTACAACCTTCGGTTTCATCCTGTGATTCTGCGGCTCAAAGAGATCCTCTCCGTCAGCGAGATCTATACGGTCGAGGTCTACGCGGGCCAACACCTGTCGAGCTGGCGGCCAGGTAGGCCGGTCCAAGAACAATACTCTTCGTCTTTGGACCGTGGCGGCGGGGTGCTTCGCGATCTTTCCCACGAATTCGATTACCTTACGTTGATGCTTGGACGTTGTCTCGGTATTTTCGCTCGGGGAGGGAGGCTCGCGCGCCTCACCGAGGACTCGGATGATGCGTGGGGGATGGTAGCCCACTACGAGCGCGCTCCCGTTCTCACTCTTCAGCTCAACTATCTCGACTCACTTGGTAGACGAAGGATTGTGGCAAACACATCGGTTGGGACAGTAGAAGCTGACCTCGTGGCTGGCACCGTGGCGTTTGAAGGCGAAGTTGAAGCGTTCGCGAGTGACCGCAATTCGACTTACCGCGCTATGCATCGGGCGATGCTCAGTGGCAATCCCGTGGCGACCGTTCTGGAAGCGTCCGATACCGATGACGTCATCGGAATGGTCGAACGAAGCAAGACGGAGCGGAAATGGATTGAGCGGCAATGAGAATCTGTACCGTCACAGTGAGGCGCGGTTCAAAGGGAGTTCGAGGCAAGAATTGGCGTGAAGTTGCTGGCCTGCCATTATTCGCTCATTCACTTCGCCACGCGGTCGACTCTGGACTGTTCGAGCGTATTGTCGTGACGAGTGATGCGCCTGAAGTACTTTCCACCGCACACGGTTTTGGCGCAACGGATATCATCGAGCGCCCAGCGGAACTTGCCACCGATACCGCGGGGAAGGTTCCAGCGATCCTGCATGCCGTACTTGAGGCGGAGGCGATCATCGGCGCGAAGTTTTCCGTCGTAGTTGACTTGGACGCGACGTCCCCACTACGTGAAACATCAGACATCGTCGGTGCCGTAGAACTACTGGAGTCTCGCGGCGCCGAGTCAGTTATCACAGGCGCCCCTGCGCACCGCTCACCGTATTTCAATCTCGTCGAGGAAGATCCGAAGAGCGGGATAGTGTCGCTGTCTAAGGAATCCAACAGAGTACTGCGACGGCAAGATGCGCCACGTACGTTCGATATGAATGCTTCAGTTTACGTATGGAATCGCGATTCGCTCGTAGCGAATCCGGTCGTTTTTTTTCCGACAACGCTCCTCTACGAGATGCCACCAGAACGCTCTCTTGATATTGACAGCGAGTTCGACTTCAGGATTGTCAGCTGGCTTCTCGAATCACGAAAGGATTGACTCACATGGGACACTACAGAGACCTCTATGATCTCAGTGGGCGAGTCGCAGTAGTGACTGGCGGTGCCGGAATTCTGGGCACTGCAACGAGTTCTGCCTTGGCCGACCATGGTGCTTATGTCGCGGTCGTCGACATTGATCACGAGCGAGCGGTCGAGACAGCTGCTGCGCTAACGGCTGAGTATGGAACGCCTGCTCTAGGCGTCGCGTGTGACGTTACAAGCCCCGAATCAGTAGCCGCCATGGCCGACTTGGTCGAACGGGAACTGGGCCCGATTCGAATTTTGCACAACAATGCGGCGACAAAGGGCGCGGATCTTGTTAAGTTGTTTGCGAGTGTCGAAGAATACGAATTGGGCACCTGGCGCGAAATCATGGCGGTGAATCTGGACGGTCTGTTCCTCGTAGCCCAGAATGTTGGTTCCAGAATGGCCGACCGTGGCGTGGGGTCCATCGTCCAGACCGCGTCAATCTATGGCGCCACGATGGGCCCTGATCAACGCATCTACGAGGGTTCCGAATATTTGGGCCGGGCCATAAATACTCCCCCCGTTTATTCGGCCTCAAAAGGTGGCGTGGTTGGGCTCTCGCTTTACCTTGCGACCTATTGGGCCGCGCAGGGGGTGCGGGTCAATACTCTCACGCCAGGCGGGATCGGCTCTGGCCAGAACGATGAGTTTGGTCGTCGCTACAGTGCGCGCGTCCCGATGGGCCGCATGGCCACTGCAGGGGAGGTCGCTGCGGGCTTCCTTTTCCTCGCCTCTGACGCTTCCAGTTACGTGACCGGTCAAAATCTTCACGTCGATGGTGGCCTCAGCGCTTGGTGACGATACCAAACACTCTCCGATATTTGGCCCTTCTCCGTCACGCAATACACAGGGCGTTTGGCTTAAGCGAAGTCGGGTTTGCAGCAACGTCCTTTGGTCACGGGCGGTCAGTCCACACGGGCCACCCATTAAGGTTGTGCTTGTGAGCGCCCAGTGCAGTCCCCGGTTGTTGGCCCGGTGGCCCGGTGAATGACGACATCCCTGGCGCGTCCGGGGGACTTGTCCGGCGAATTCTGGCGTTCGCCGGGTTGCCGTTCCTCTCCCTTGTCACGCCGTTCCTGTTTCTCCCGATCCTCGCGCGCGTGGCCGGGGCCCATGCGTGGCTTGCCATCGCCGTCGGGCAGTCAGTAGGTGCGTTCATCGCCCTGATTGTGGCACTCGGATACAACACGGTCGGGCCCACCATGGTCGCAATGACCGCGACTGATGGCCGTGCAGCAATACTTCGCCGAAGCGTGCTCCCGCGACTCACACTGTTTCTCCCGGGTGCCGTAATTGCGGTAGCCATCTCTGCGCTCATCGCGCCGGATTCCCACCGGCTCGAGGCGGCGGTCATGGCGCTTGCAATGGCGCTCACCGGGCTGTCTTCTTCGTGGTACATGGTCGGGCTCGGTCGTGCCAGTCTCATCGTGGTCTACGAGATTCTCCCGCGCATCATTGCAACAGTGCTAGCCGCCGCCGCCTTGCTCACGCTCGGGCAAGTCATTTGGTACCCCGTGCTGCTGGTCGTCGCTTCAGTCACCAGCGTCGGGTGGTTTCTGTTGCGCACGGTGGGAGGCGATGAGCTCATGCAACGCCGACCGGGCGAGGTGAGACAGGTCCTTCGTGACAACCGCAGTGCCATGGTGATTGAGATTGCTGGTGGTGCGTACAACTCCCTTGCCGTTTCCTTCGTCAGCGTGACGGCGACCACCATTCAGGCGGCCGCCTATGTGTCCGGCGACAAGCTGTACCGCATCGGCCAATATTCGGTCTCGGCACTCGGCAACGCACTCCAGGGATGGGTGGTTGAAGACGAGGCGCGAGAGTTCACCACCCGCGCCAAGCGATCAATCGTGATTCACTTTGGGCTTGGGCTTCTCGGTTTCGTGGCGTTCGCGCTACTTGGACCGCTCCTTTCCGGATTGTTGTTCGGCGCGGATGTTGCCATCGACGAAGCGACCGCACTGGGATTCGGCGTCGCCACCATGGGCATCGCGTTGGGTACCGCTCTCGGACGCGTCATTCTCGTGGGGCTTGGAGCTCGTCGCGAGTTCATGACCTGCGTGCTCATAGGGGCCACGGTAGGAGTGCCCTCGATTCTCTTACTGGCCGCAAACTTCGGTGCCGCGGGTGGCGCATGGGGGTTGGCCATCGGAGAGGCTGCGTCCGTCACGTGTCAGGCCATCTACGCGATACGCCGCTGGCCGCGGCAAGGCCGCTAGCGAACCGATTGCGGATCAGGGCGCGTCAAGCGCTGCGAGATCCGCTTGCATCATCATGGCAATAAGTTCTTCGAAGCTGATTGTCGGCTCCCAACCCAAAACCGTGCGTGCCTTGGTGGAGTCGCCAACGAGCGGACGTTCCTCCACCGGACGCATGTAGCGCGGATCCTGGATCACATATGGCGCCCAATCCGCTATTCCCACCGTCGCGAAGGCGATATCGAGCAGATCCCGGATGGAGTGAGTAATGCCTGTGGAGATCACGTAGTCGTCTCCCACAGGCTGCTGGAGCATGAGCCACATTGCGTGCACATAGTCGCCGGCAAAACCCCAGTCGCGTAGGGAGTCGAGCGTGCCGAGCGCGAGTTGCTTTTGCTGGCCGCGCGAGATCTTTGCGACAGCTTGAGTGATCTTTCGCGTGACGAACTCGGGTCCCCGGCGTGGAGATTCGTGGTTGTACATGATTCCCGACGATGCGTGCATACCGTAGTACTCGCGATAGTTGATCGTCATGTGATGACCGATCACTTTGGCGACTCCATAGGGCGATCGCGGCCACAATAGGGTGCGCTCGGTTTGTGGAACCTCCTGCGCACGGCCGAACATCTCAGAACTGGATGCCTGGAAGAATCGGATGCTGTCGAGATTGTCACCAGCGTAAAGTCGGGCGGCTTCCAGAACGTTCAGCACACCGCGTCCCGTTGCCTCACCAGTGAGGTTCCAGCTTTCCCACGAATGGGCCACAAAGGATATTGCGCCGAGGTTGTAGACCTCGGCAGGCTTGGACTCGGCGAACGCCTTGATCAGGCTCGGAAGATCCGTCAGATCCCCCGTGAGGAGCGTGACGCCGGGGATGGTCTGTTCAACGAGGGAGCGTTTGGGGTTCTCATGCCCGCGGACCAATCCGAATACCTCATACCCCTTTGAGGCGAGAAGCTCGCCGAGGTAAAGCCCGTCCTGACCTGTGATGCCGGTGATAAGTGCGCGAGTCATGGTGCTTTAGGCTATCGCGGAATGCTTGCTTGGCCAGACGAGCGTGTCGAGTTACCGATCGCCAATGCGCGGAAGCTCCGGCTGACCGGCCGGGATGGCGAACGCCTGCCGCCAGCTGAGTTCGCGGCTCGCCTTCACGGTGCACACCACGAGGGTGAGCAGTCCGAACTCCACCAAAATCGAGCTCTCCGCGAGAGCTGTCGTGATGAGGGCGAGCAGGACGAGCGCCGGCCAGGTGAACACCACGCTGCGACGGGCCACGGCAAGGAACCAGGACCTCACGAACGCGAGCGAAATCAACACGATAAACGCGACAAGCCCGACAAGTCCCAACTGGAGTGCCGTGTCGAAAAACGCGTTCGCGGCCGACGTCGGCGCCCCGCCCGGAAGGTTCCGAAACCCGACATACGGCACGAGGTCCAGTCTCCAGCTGCCGATCCAGCCCCACCCCTCGAGCGGATGCACGGGCTGGATATCCATGATGCGGCGCCACAGATTCAGGCGATAGCCGAGCTCTTTCGTCCCATCCAGAAGGCCGATGATCGGCTCGCGGAAGAACCACGCCAGCACGAGCGCGACCACGCTCGTTCCGAGCAACACCAGTTGGCCGATGCGCCGCCGTTCCGGTGCGAGCCGGCGCAGGCCGTACAGGGCGACCGTGGCCACCCCGAGAACGGCACTCGCGCCCAGGGCGATGGGGGACTGCGTGAGGAGCAGGCAGCCAACAGCCAGGGCGATGGATCCCACGGCGAGTCCGCGAGCGACCGAGCGCGTGCGCAACTCCGTCACAAACGTGATGAGCGCGATGATCGCCACAATGCCCAGCTCGTTTCGAGCCCCGAGCACACCCTGAATCGGCCCCCACTGATCCAGGTGCCCCTGCACCTGGAGGAAACGGATCGGGGTGTCGATGAGCAGGCCGGCAAAAATCTCGATGGCGAGCGACGCGACCAGCACGAGCCGCAGAACGTCGCCGAACGCGCGAACAATCTGAATCGTGTCCCTCAGCAGGGCAACGGCCACCCCGAGAACAGTGAACGCGAGGAGGTAGGTGAGGCTTCCGAGCGTCGCCCACTGGTAGCGGCTCCAAAAAATCGACGCCCCCGCCCAGCCGACGAAAATGATGAGGGAAATGGGCAGCAGGCCGCTCCACTCGATCTCACCGCGCCTCATCACGAGGATGACCGCCCACAACACGGTGAGAGCGCCAAGGATGCCGAACAATCCCGCCCAGCCGATCGTCTGCCGGATGGCGAACGCGAGCGCCGCCGCGCCGATCGTCGCTGTCGTCAGAACGGTGAGAAACCGTGCGGAGGACAGGAACGCCGCGAACACGTCAAAACGCTGACCCGACTTCATGGCACCTCACCACCCCTCGTCCTGGCCGCGTTGCTCCCGACGGCGCGTCAGAGATTTCCACCGCGTGCTCAGCTTACGAAGCGGGCCGGTGACCCGCCACGACCGGGAACTCTCAAACTCTTCGCGAATCTCAGCCGCGACACGAGCGTGCGCCGCGGCTTCCTCACGGAGTGCGGATGCTTCAGCCGACCGAGCAGCGACCTCGGCGCGGAGCGTCGATGCTTCAGCCGACCGAGCAGCGACCTCGGCAGTCCACGCGCTGGTGAGGACTACTTCCCGTTCGGCAGCGGCGAGGTCCAACAGGGCAGAGGGCAGAAGGCGGGTCCGGAACTCCTCGAGCCGCCTCACATCCCCCCACGACGAGTGCGTGTTCTGCGGATGCCACCGCTTGCCGTACACCGCCGGCATGGCGGCGAACGGCCCGCGGACCAGCATCCGCACCGCCCACAGCACGTCCGCCCACTCGTCCCCCTCATGACTCGCCGGCAGCGGGACCGCCCGATCCCTGCGCATCACCCCCCGGAACGCCGCACCGAGCAGGCTGTGGTCGCCGAACGCGCAAATCTCGGCGCCGCGCCGAACCCGCGCCAGGTCGTCCCGATCCGAAAAGGGCGCAAACGGCTCGATGCGATGGCCGCCGTTCGTGACCCCCGGCTCGTCCACCGGAACCAGCGTGCCCAGGGCGAGCACGGCCCACGGCGTCGAATCCAGAACATTCTCCGCGTCGTCGACCCAGTCTGACCCGATCTCGTCATCGTGGGGGAGCCAGGCGAAGTACGGCTCCGTCGACCGAGCCAACAGCTCGTTGCAGTGGCCGACCCAACCAGGGGCGATCGGCCGCGGCCCCAGCCACTCCACACCGGCGGCGGAACCGAACTCCGCGCGGAGAAGCTCGAAGGCGTCATCCTCGCCCGTCGCATCCGACACGGTGATCGCGGCATGCCCGGCAAGCCGGTGCAGGTTCGCGGCAACGTTCTCCACCCAGCGCCCGGAACGGTGCAGGGGAATCGCGATGCGCGTCCGGTTCACACCAGCACCGTTCCGGCGACGGCGGTGTCGATGGCGTCGATCGCCCGCAGCGCGGCCAGCGGGGCGGTCGTGAGCTTGAAGTTCCGCGGCGTAATCAGACGGCCGGCCACGTGAGTGCCGAACTCCGCCCGGTTGTGAAGCTGCGATTCGAGCTGGTCGATGTCGCGCGCACCGTGCCCCACAATGATGCCGCCGATCAGCTCGCCCCGGTCAACCGAATCCGGAAGGAGCCGAAGCCGCTGAAGTGCCGCAATCTGCCGGCGGGCAAGGTCGGCGCGCCACCCGACCGCTTCCGCGTCGTCCCCATCACGAGCGCTGACTCGGTTGAGAAGCCGGAAGGCGTCCGCGCTCGGAGCAGCGCCGAACTCATTGGTCAGGCGCGCATCCGGATACCAGGAAACGTAGGTGTAGTCGTGATGCGAAACGACATCGCCGAACGGGCCCTGGGCGAGGGTCACTGCGCGCTCGCCCGCACCACGCGGGAGGCGGACGGCCGTCTTCACGCGAAAGTTCCGCCCACCCGGGCCGGCATCCGGGCTGAGCGTCAACTGGCTCTCCCACGTGCAGTTCACGGCGAAATCGTAGCGGTCCGAATCCTGCCCGCCATCGGAACCCTGCCACGAGACGTCGACCCCGGAACGCCCGTTCTCCAGCGAATGAACCCTGCGCGACAACCGGGTGGCAATGCGCGGCGTTGCGGCAATCTGCGCGGTGAGAAGCGCGCACAGCGCGACAGGGTCTACCGCGCGCTCCGTGGAGGCGAACATCCCCAACCCCGTCGACGGGTCCTCGCGAGGTTCGGGATCCACCAGAAAATCGATGTTCCGACCGAGGTATCGGCACCCGAGTTCCCCGTACAACGAATCGAACCGGGCGTTCATCGACGAATAGCGCACGGCCAGTTCGGATGCCTCGAGCAGCGACGACGGCATGACGATGTAGTCGAACGCGGGAGAGCACATCGCCCCCCAGTCGATCGCGGACCCCGTCGCATCCTCCAGGAGAGGACCGAACGACAATGCGCCACGCAGCATCACCTCCTGCGTCGCGGAATCGCCGAGAGCGAAAATCGGTCCGAGGTGGACTTTTCCCTCATTGGTGCAGCTCGCCCCCGACAGCAGAGACGATCGCGCGTCGATAAGTTCCACATCCCAGCCGCGGGCCGCAGCGAACAGCGCCACGACCGATCCGAGGAGCCCACCCCCGACCACGGCGACCCTCACAGAAGCTCCCTCCGCTTTGTCTTCACCGCCACGACCACGAGCAGGGCGAGACCGTACTCGGTGATGAGCCTGCTCTCCGTGAACGACTGAACAACGAGGGCGACGAGCACGAGCAGGGGGAGCAGGGTCACCGCCGAGTGGTGAAGTGGAGCACCCGGTGCCTTTTGCGGCCGATCGACGGCGTGCTGCCAGGCCTTCACGAGGGCGGCGCCAACGAGGGCGATGAAGACGACGAGCCCGACCAGGCCAAGCTGGAACGCGACATCCACCCACGTGTTGTGCGCCTGAAGTTGACGCACCCCTGACCGGTACACCAGATTGTCGAACGGGTCGGCCCAGGGCACCCAGTAACTCACCCAGCCCCAACCGAACGCGGGGCGCTGCTCGGTGAGGCCGATCACCTTCTGCCAGATCCCGAGCCGCCCGGTCAGATCGGAACTCTTCCCCAGCAACTCGAAAACGCGGTCCCGCAGGAGGAACGTCACGGCCGCGCCGGCGAGAAGCACCCCCGCACTCCCCAAATACACGAAGAGCCTTCCGCGGGCCGTCCTCGTGCGGCGCACGAGCAAAGCCACGATAAGGACCACCGCGACCCCGGCCGCGGCCACGGTCACCGTCGCCGACTTCGTCATGAGGATGGTGGCAGCGGCGAGAACGAGCCAGCCGTATCCCGAAAACCTGCCCACCTTCCGGGAGGCGAGCTGGATGCCGAACACGATGATGGCGAGCAACGCGAGAAAACCAAGGCTGTTCGAATTGCCGACGATGCCCTGGATGCGGCCATCGCCGAACACGTCGAACAGCTCGTTCCTGGACCACATCAGCATGCCGGGGAGCGACTTGTACGCGCCGTAGTCCACGCCCGGCTGGCCGAAGATCGGCAGGAGGCGGTGCCGCAACACGAGCGAAACGAACAATTCGAACAGCAGCGAAACGCCGAGGACGAAGCGAAGGACGAGGCCGAGCGCCCCCAGCAACTCGGTCCAGGTGAAGGTGACCGCCATCGCGACAGCATTGACAACGATGAGCCAGGTGGTGAGAAGGCCGAGCGCGGTGGCCCCCGGGTAGTGCGACCAGAAAATCGACACGGTCGCCAGGGCGAGGAACGCGAGAAGCGGCAGGGGCATCCCGATGAGGTTCCACCGGGCGCGCTGCAGCCACAACAGCCATCCGGACAGCAGGGTGACGGCGATCGTCACGGCGCCGAACACCCACCAGCCGAGCGACAAACGCCAGGCGTCGCCCGCGAGCAGGATGAGGAGCGCGAGCGCGGGGAACCAGAGACGGAAACGCGGGCTCTCCAACATGAGTGCAAGCCTATTGCCCGGCAGCGCTGGCCGGTTGATAGCGTAAAGCGAGCGAATCCCGCTCGAGACAAGGAACACCATGTTTGTGGCGATCGCCAACACCCCCCGCGACTACGCCTGGGGCTCGACGACCGCGATGCCCGAACTGTGGGGGACCACGCCGACCGGTCGCCCTGAAGCCGAACTGTGGCTCGGCGCGCACCCGGGTTCGCCCGCGCGCATCCTGGACCCGAGCGCGGTGGGCGGTTCGCCCGACCTTGCGGCCTGGATCGAAACCGAGCCCCGACAGGCGCTCGGACACCACCCCAGGCTGCCGTTCCTCATGAAGGTGCTCGCGGCATCCGCCCCACTGTCGTTGCAGGCACACCCCACGGCCGCGCAAGCCCGCGAAGGGTTCGCGCGCGAAAACGGGTGGGGGATCCCGCTCGACGCACCCCATCGCAACTACCGGGACGCCTATCCCAAGCCGGAAATCATCTACGCCCTCAGCGACCGGTTCGAGGCGTTGTGCGGGTTCCGGCCCCACGATCAAGCCGTCCGCGTGTTCACGGCCCTCGGGCTGGAGGAGCTCACCCCGCGAATCTCGAATCTTCCCGAGCTTTTCGCCTCGCTGATGGCCCGCGGCGCCAACGTCGGCGCGCTCATCGCCCGCGCAATCGAGGCGGCATCGTCCTGGGACGGCGCCGACGACGTCGTCTCCGCAGCCGCGGACACCGTGCGCATCCTGGCCCAGGCGTACCCGGGCGACGCCGGCATCGTGTGCGCGCTCCTGCTCAACCGCGTGACACTGCGCCGCGGCCAGTCGCTGTATCTGGCCGCAGGCAACATCCACGCCTACCTGAGCGGCGTCGGGATCGAAGTGATGACCGCATCCGACAACGTGTTGCGTGGCGGCCTCACGCCGAAACACGTGGATGTGCCCGAACTGCTGCGCGTGCTCGACTTTACGGCCGGCCCGCCACCGTGGCTGACCCCCGACGTTGTGACCGATTCGCTGGAAATTTTCCGGCCGGGCACCGACGACTTCGTGCTCGCCCATGTGACGGGAGACGCCGAATACCCGCTGAGCGGACCCGCGATCGCGTTGTGCACGACCGGGTCGTTCAGGATCGACGGCGCTCGCGCCCGTACTGAACTGTCGCGTGGGGATGCGGTCTACATCACGCCCGAAGAGTCCGCCCTGTCGATTGCCGGGTCCGGCGAACTGTTCGTGGCAACTACGCCGTGAGCGGTGGCGCCCAGGAGCTGCCTCGCGCTGTCAGTTCGGCTGCCACGGATCGGTGATCTCGATTCCGGTACCGACGAAAACCTTGATAGTGCGCGTGGCGAGCGTCGCGTGATGACGGAAACAGATGTCAGCGATCTGAGCGTCGAAGCCATCGATTGGCGATCCGGCGCGATTGCGGGCGTTCACGATGGCGGCATACGTGATCGCGGCCTTCCGGTCGAAAGGGAGTACGAATTCTCCGAACGCCTCAAATATTTCCTCCGCCGCGGCCGTGAACTTGGCCTTGCGGCGGCCGGCGTCCAGCCTCTCAGGGCCGTAGCGGACTTCGGCCAGCGTGACCGCTGTCGTAAACAACTCACGGGGGCTGCGCGAATGAACCCACTTCACAACGGCGTCCTTCGGGCTGGGCCTCATGAGGTCCGAGACCACAGTGGTGTCGACGACAATCACAGAGTGAAACTCGTGGCACGCGGAGTCGTTCCTTTACCTCATCATCAAGATCCCAAACACTGACGGCAGCCATCGTGAACACCTCCAATGCCATCAATGATGGCACCGTCCCCTCGCAGATCGTCGGCCCTCAATGCGCCGTGCGGTGCATGACAGCGATCCTGATGATGAGTGCCGGTAACCTGAGCAGATGACCTGGCTTGTGACCGGCGGTGCCGGATATATCGGATCGCACGTCGCCGCGGCACTGCACCAGGCGGACATGGACGTCGTGGTCGTCGATGACCTCTCCACCGGGCGAGAACAGTTCGTACCGCCCGGGGTGGTATTCGCCCGCGGGACGATTCTCGACCGCGAGTTTCTCGAGGACACCCTGGAACGCAACCAGGTGACCGGCGTCATCCACGTCGCCGGGTTCAAATACGCGGGAGTGTCCGTTCAGCGCCCCCTGCACACGTACGAGCAAAACGTCACCGCGACGCTGACGCTGCTCGCGGCCATGGCGGCGGCCGACATCCGCCGGATGGTGTTCTCCTCGAGCGCGTCCGTGTACGGCACGCCGAACGTGGACCTCGTGACGGAAGACACCGCCACAGCGCCGGAGTCCCCGTACGGCGAGACGAAGCTCATCGGCGAGTGGTTGCTCGCGGACCAGGGGCGGGCACACGGGCTTGCGCACGTGAGCCTGCGCTACTTCAACGTCGTCGGCTCCGGCCTCCCGTACGTGTTCGACGTCAGCCCGCACAATCTGTTCCCCCTCGTCTTCGACGCGCTCCTGGCCGGGACGTCGCCGCACATCAACGGGAACGACTATCCGACCCCGGACGGCACGTGCGTGCGCGACTACGTGCACGTGTCGGATATCGCCGCAGCCCACGTGGCCGCTGCCCGGCGGCTGGAGGCCGGAGAACCGCTGGAGCCCGCCTACAACCTGGGCAGCGGGAGCGGGTCCTCCGTCGCCGAAATCATGGCCGCGATCGCCGAAGTCACCGGAATCCCGTTCACCCCGCACGTCGGCCCGCGCCGCGCCGGCGACCCTGCGAGGATCGTCGCGTCCGGCGCGCTGGCCGCGCGAGATCTCGACTGGAGGATGCGCCACACCCTCTCCGACATGGTCGAAAGCGCGTGGTCGGCGCGTCAATAACCTTCAAGTTGACATGTAAGGTTTACCATTTGCGACTTGACCTGAGCGAACTACACGAGTGTAATTACCCTAAGCAACTCGCGCACGTCAACGCGGCCGGACAGGGGAGGATGTGCTATGGCAATGACCGATCATGGCCACGGAGTCCCCGAGAACTGGTTCGTCGACCCGGTCAAACTCGGTGTGCCCGGAGTTCGCCAGCCCGCAGAAGAGGACGACAATGCGCTGGCCTGGCAGTCGGATGCGTTGTGCGCCCAGACCGACCCCGAGGCATTCTTCCCGGAAAAGGGCGGTTCCACGCGAGACGCGAAAAAGATTTGCACCAGCTGCGAAGTTCGCGCCCAGTGCCTCGAGTACGCACTCCAGAATGACGAGCGATTCGGAATTTGGGGCGGACTCTCCGAGAGGGAACGCCGCAAGCTGCGCAAGCACGCGTAGCTTGTAGCTAATGCAACCCAGGGTCACCGCGATTGTTGTCGCTCGAAACGGGGGCGCCCACCTGAAACGGACTCTCGCGGCGCTCGCCGCGCAGTCCCGTTCGCCGGATGTCACGATCGCCGTCGACGTGTCATCCACCGACGACTCCGAAGCGCTGCTGTCGGAATTCGGGTCGACCCACCTGTTGTCGGTGCGCGACGGGACCACCTTCGGCGGCGCGATCGCCCACGCCAGCCACTATGCGCCGGTAGCCGAGTCGGCGAACGAGTGGTTGTGGCTCCTCGGCCACGACAACGCCCCATCCCCCGACGCGCTGCAAAAGCTCCTCGGCGCCGTCGAGGTCGCGCCCTCGGTCTCCGTCGCCGGGCCGAAACTCACCTCGGTCGACAACCCGAAGTGGATCGCGGAGTTCGGGCACACGATCACGAGGTTCGGCAGAACCGTCTCGCTCGTCACGGGAGAGCTGGATCAGGCACAGCACGACACGCGAGACGACGTGCTGGCCGTCTCGGCGGCGGGGATGCTCGTGCGCCGATCCGTCTGGGAGAAACTCGGCGGTTTCGACCCCGGCCTGCCGAGCATCGACGCGTCGCTCGACTTTTCGGTGCGGGCCCGATTGGCCGGCAACCGCGTTGTTCTCGTCCCGGCGGCGAAAGTTTCCAGCGCGGGCGGCCCGCAGGACTTCGGCAGGAAGCCGTCATCCGCAGCCCGCACCTTCCGGATCGCGCGCGCCGCCCAACTACACCGCCGCCTCGTCTACTCGCCGACGTGGGCGCTCGTCCTCCACTGGCTTTCCCTCGTTCCTCTCGCCGTTGCTCGCTCCATCGGCGACCTGATCGGCAAACGTCCTGGCGCGATCGGAGGAGAAATCGGCGCCGCATTCGGTGCGGCCTTCTCCGGCCGGGTCGGCGCCGCGCGACGCAACCTGCGGAAGAATCGCGTGCTCGGCTGGGGTGCGATCGCGCCCCTGCGGATGACGGCGGCGGAAGCCAGGGAGTTGAGAGCTCAGGCGAGGGAGGCTGAACTCGCGGACTTCGACCTCGCGCACGGCGGCCGTACTCTCCGGGCGCCCAGAGCTGGGTTCATCGCGCACGCCGGACTCTGGGTCGTGCTCCTCGTCGGCGTCGTCGGAGTTCTCGCCTACGGCGCCCTGCTCGGCGCCAACGCCATCACGGGCGGCGGACTCCGTCCGCTGTCGGGCACTGCCGGCGCACTGTGGTCGCACATCGGGATCGGCTGGCGGGAAGTCGGGACCGGCCTGTTCGGCGCCGCCGACCCGTTCGCCGCCGTCCTCGCGCTGCTCGGGTCGCTCACGTTCTGGAACCCCAGCCTGTCGATCGTGCTCCTGTACCTCGCCGCGATTCCCCTGGCCGCGCTCGCGGCGTGGAGTGCCGCGCGAAGCATGAGCCGCAATCCGTGGCTCCCGGCGCTCGCCGCCATTCTGTGGGCGTTTTCGCCCCCGCTGCTGTCGTCGCTGGCCGGCGGGCACCTGGGTGCCGTGATCGCCCACCTGCTGCTGCCGTGGCTGTTTCTCGCCGCCCTCGGAGCAGCCAGATCGTGGGCGTCCGGCGCAGCCGCCGCCCTCCTGTTTGCCGGGGTTGCCGCCGGGGCACCATCTCTCGTGCCCGGTCTGCTCCTCCTGTTCGTCGTGCTGCTGATCGCCAGACCAACCCGCATCCACCGCACTGTGGGTATACCGATCCCCGCATTCGTCCTGTTCGCGCCGCTCATCGTTCACCAGATCCTGGCCGGAAACCCGCTCGCCCTGTTCGCCGACCCCGGCGTCCCCGTCGTCGAACCCGCGGCATCCGGCTGGCAGCTCGCGTTGGGGGATGCCTCCGGCACCCTCAACGGGTGGACTGCGGCGCTCGCCGGACTCCACGTGCCGGGAATCGCCGCGCCGATCCTTGTCGTCGCACTTGTCGCCCCGCTCGCGGTGCTCGCGCTGTTGTCGCTCTTCCTCCCGGGCGCTCGGCGAGCGGTGCCGTCCCTGCTCGTGGCGCTGCTCGGATTCGCGACCGCCGCACTCGCCCACACCCTCCAGGTGGGTGCCGTCGGCGTCGAACCGGTCACCGTCTGGACGGGACCGGGGTTGAGCCTGTTCTGGCTCGGGCTCATCGCGGCGGCCCTGGGTGCCCTGGATGCGCTCGGTCGGATCGCCGTGCCCATGTCGGTGCTTGCCGGACTCGGCGCCAGCGCGCTGGCCATACCGCTCCTCGGCGCGATGGTGATCGGTACGGCGCAGGTACAGCCGTCCGAGGGGCGCATCATGCCGGCGCTCGTCACGGCGGAGGCGGGAAGCTCCCCGAACGTCGGCACCATTGTGCTCACCTCGCTGGGAAAGGCCGGAGTGTCTGCCACTCTGGAACGCGGGCGGGGGGCGACCCTCGACGAACAGTCGACGCTCGTGAGCACGAAGCCGCGACCGGATGACCACGACGTGCGCCTGGCCACCCTCGCCGGAAACCTCGCCACCCGCAGCGGATTCGATTTTGTCGGGGAGTTCTCCTCGCTCGGCGTATCCTTCGTCCTCGTCCCTCCCGGCCACGACAGCGACCCAACGTACCGCACGACTCTGGAAGCGCTGGGCGGGAACGAAACCTTGAACCCCGTGGGATCCACCACGACGGGGCTGCTCTGGCGGTTCACCGGGACCCTCGACACTCCGCCGGTACATCCCGGCAACGCCGACACGTTCATCGGACACTGGTACCTGGTGGCTCTGGGCGTCGTCTTCGGGGTCACCGTGCTTCTCGCCATTCCGATCGGCGGGCGAGGGCGGCGGCGCCGGCCGAGCGCCGAAGCAAGCGATGAACTTGCCGACACGTTCGACGAGGATGAACATGACTGAGACGCAACCCCGCACGGGAGTGCGCCGGTTCGCCATCGCGGGAGCGCGGGGCGTTCTCGGACTGTTCGGCATCGGCGTCGCGGTCGTGAGCGTCGCGGCCGCAACGTGGCTTCCGCTGCCGATTCTGGGGAACGGCCCAACGTCGACGGTCGTGACCCCCGTGGCATCCACCCAGCAGCGGATCTGCGCCGGACCGTTCCTGCGGTTGGGCGACGAATCCGGTCAGGACGCCACCACGGCGATTTCGGTGGGGACGGCGGCGGTGACGAGCGCTGCCACGACGGGCACGCCGCGCCTGGAAAACATGGAGGCCACCGACAACGCATCCAACACCCCGTCGCAGCGCCTCATCCTCGACCCTGCACCGGCGGGTTCCGCACCGGGAATTCTCGCCGGCAGCCAGTCCCAGTACGTGAGCGTCAACGAGTATGTCGGTTTCGCGGCGAGCGAGTGCGCGAAGGCCAGCTCAGACAATTGGCTCGTCGGCGGCTCGACGGTCACCGGCCGCACCACCCTGCTCACCCTCAACAACCCGAGCAAGGTGAGCTCGACGGTGACCGTCGAGCTCTTCTCCGAGAACGGTGCTGTGGATGCGTCGGGCATGTCGGGGATCATCGTGCCGCCGGGCGGTCAGCGGGTCCTGTCGCTGGCCGGTTTCGCACCAGGCATGGTGAGCCCGGTAGTGCACGTCGTCAGCACCGGCGGCGAGGTGGCGGCGAGCCTGCAGCAGAGCATCGTCCGGACACTCGCCCCGGGCGGTGTCGACGTCGTCGCCGCCAGCGCCCTGCCGTCGACGCTCAACGTCATCCCCGGTGTCGTCGTATCCTCTCCCGAGTCGATCGTCGCAACCGGCGGACTCGACGGATATGGCGATGCCGCACCGATTCTGAGAGTGTTCGTCCCCGGTTCCGGCACCACCTCGGTGACGGTTTCCGCGATCGCCGAGGACGGAACCGCCGAGCCGACGACCGCGACGCTCAACCTCAACGCCGGGATCGTCACCGATTTTCCCCTCGGCAGCTTCCCCGCCGGAACCTGGACGTTGTCCGTGTCGTGCGACAAGCCAGCGGTGGTCGCCGCTCGAACATCGACCGTGACGATTGCCGGGAACCCTCAGGCGAACGTTGAGTCGGGAACGAATCCGGTCGTCACCGCCACCGACTTCGCCTGGTTCGCGAGCGCGCCGGAGCTGGACGGAACCGCCCTCGTGAGTGTTGCTGCCGGGCCAGACCCGGTGCTCCACCTGGCCAACACGGGCACCGTCGACACCCAGGTCACCATCGACGCGAGCCAGGGGGCCGGAACGACCGTGCCCGTCGCCGCAGGCCGGGCCGTTGCGCTTCCCGTTGTCGGCGCCCTCAGCTACACGCTCAGTGGATTCACCTCGCTTCGCGCCTCGGTGACCTATCAGGGCGACGGTCGCCTCGCCGGCTTCGTGGTGAGCCCACCCGAGCGGCTGTCCCAACCGGTGACGGTGTACTCCCAGTTCGGCTAGAAATGCCGGAAGCGCTCCGGCGCGAGATCCCACGGGTCCTTGCCGAGGAGTTCGGCGACCGCCCGGAACACGCACGCCTCGATCATCATCCGGCGATGAAGATCATCGTTGCGGTGCAGCCTGGCCAGTCGCTCGATCGGCAGCCGGAACAGGATGATGCGCCGCTCCTCGGGAATGACGAGCCACCTCCGGACGCGGCGGCCCTCGGATTCCGTCGTCGGGACCCCGGCGATCTCCACGTGCACGTGCGCGAGCTCGTTCGGCCAGATGTCCTTCAGGTATTCGGCCGTGGCGGCAACCGTTGCGGCGAACACATCCACGCGGGTGTGGAGTCGGGGCAGCCTCGGGCCGGTGACGGACGCCCGGATGCCGCGGCCGTGACGGTCCCGCCCGGTAATGCGGGAGGATCCGCGAACCTCGCCGCGGGAAATCTTGGCCATGGCGCCATTGTACGGCGCGGTTCTGTCGCTGCGTCGTGGCGCCTCGCTACAGTGGGAGCACAATGGACGAACGGTTGTGCAGCAAGGTCGCCTGCGTGCGCAACGCGGTGTCGACCCTCACGTACGTCTACGCCGACTCGATGGCGGTGCTCGGGCCGTTGAGCACCCGGCAGGAACCGCACACCTACGACCTGTGCGCCGTGCACTCGGAGAGCCTCTCCGCCCCGCGGGGGTGGCAGGTTCTGCGTCACGTAGCATTGGAGAATGAGCTCTAAACCCGATCTGGGCGCCTTCATCAAGACCTATGACGTGCGGGGCCTGGTCGGATCCCAGCTCACCGATGACGTCGTCGCGGCGATCGGCGCAGCGTTCGTCGACGAGATCGACGGAGTCGGCGGGGACGTGATCATCGGGCACGACATGCGCGATTCCTCCCCCGGATTCGCCCGGGCCTTCGCGACGGGCGTGCAGGCCAGGGGAGGCAACGTCGTCGCGATCGGCCTGTGCTCCACCGACGAAAGCTACTTCGCCTCCGGGAGCCTGAATGCCCCCGCCGCCATGTTCACGGCCAGCCACAATCCGGCCACCTACAACGGGATCAAGCTGAGCCGGGCGGGCGCTCGGGGGATCAGCCTCGACACGGGTCTCGCCGCGATCAGGGACCGCGCGACCGAATACCTCGCGAACGGCATCGTTCAGGTCGCCGAGCCCGGAACGTATCGTGAGCGGGATGTGCTCGCCGACTACGCGAAATACCTGCGCGAGCTCGTCGACCTCTCCGGCATCCGGCCCCTTCGGGTGGTCGTGGATGCCGGCAACGGCATGGGCGGGCTCACCGTTCCCGCCGTGCTCGGGACGGCCGCTGGGCTGCCCGCGCTTCCGATCGAGGTGATTCCGCTGTACTTCGAACTGGACGGCACGTTCCCCAACCACGAGGCGAACCCGCTCGAACCGGCGAACCTCGTCGACCTGCAGCGCGCCGTCGTCGAGCACAAGGCGGATCTCGGACTCGCGTTCGACGGCGACGCCGACCGGTGCTTCGTGATCGACGAAAACGGCGACGCGATGAGCCCTTCCGCGGTTGCGGCGGTCGTCGCCGTGCGGGAGATCGCGCGGGCCGAGGAGAAGCCGGTGTACGTCATCCACAACCTCATCACCTCGCGCATCGTGCCGGAAACGATCGCCGCGGCGGGGGCCGTGCCCGTGCGCACGCGCGTCGGGCACTCGCTCATCAAGGACGAAATGGCCTCCACCGGGGCGGTGTTCGGCGGCGAGCACTCCGCGCACTACTACTTCCGGGACTTCTGGGGCGCCGACAACGGGATGCTCGCCGCGATGCACCTCCTCGCCGAATTCGGGCACCAGGACCGCCCGCTGTCCGAACTCGCAGCGCAGTACACCCCCTATGCGGCGAGCGGGGAGCTGAATTCGACGGTCACCGACATCCCGGCCGCGTACGCCCGCATCGTGAGCGCGTATGCCGCATTCGACCTGGACGAGCTGGACGGCCTCACGGTGAGCGGCAGCACCGACGGAGTGTTCTGGTGGTTCAACGTTCGGCCATCCAACACGGAGCCGCTGCTGCGGCTGAACGTCGAGGCGGGCGAGGCCGCCGACATGGAGCGCATCCGCGACAACGTGCTCTCCCTCATCCGCACCCCCTGACTTTCATCATTCAGGAGGTTGTGGGACTGAAGTGACTGCGGCATCGACCTGCCGGGCCGGGCGTAGCCTCGCCAACCCCATCCTTCACACCACCTCCTGAATGATGAAAGTCATGGAGAATGGGGGAATGACCGTGTCCACCGTTTTGCCGTTCACAGTTGCCGACCTCTCCCTCGCCGAGGCGGGACGCCACCAGATCAGGCTCGCCGAGCATGAAATGCCCGGGCTCATGGCGCTGAGGGACGAGTTCGGTGCAGCCAGGCCGCTCGCCGGCGCGCGCATCGCCGGGAGCCTGCACATGACCGTGCAGACCGCGGTGCTCATCGAAACGCTGGTCGCGCTCGGCGCGCAGGTGCGGTGGGCGAGTTGCAACATTTTCTCCACCCAGGATGACGCGGCCGCCGCCGTCGCGGTCGGGCCGACGGGTACCGCCGCGTCGCCCGCCGGGGTTCCCGTGTTCGCGTGGAAGGGCGAAACGCTCGAGGAGTACTGGTGGGCGACGTCCCGGATTTTCGACTGGAGCGCGGAGGCCGAAGCGGCAGGGGAAACCTGGCGCGGCCCCAACATGATCCTCGACGACGGCGGAGATGCGACGCTTCTCGTGCACAAGGGCCGCGAGTTCGAGCTCGCCGGCAGGGTTCCGGATGCTGCGGAAGGGGACAGCCACGAGTGGCGCGTCATCCTCGAGACGCTCCGCACCTCGCTTGCCGGGTCGTCCGACCGCTGGACGACAATCGCGGAAAGCATCAAGGGCGTCACGGAGGAGACGACCACGGGCGTTCACCGGCTGTACGAGCTGGAGAAGTCCGGAGAGCTGCTGTTCCCGGCCATCAACGTGAACGACTCGGTGACGAAATCCAAATTCGACAACCGCTACGGCATCCGGCACTCGCTGCCGGACGGCCTCAATCGGGCCACCGATGTGCTCATCGGCGGCAAGGTCGCGTTCGTCGCCGGATACGGCGACGTCGGCAAGGGCGCAGCGGATGCCCTCCGCGGCCAGGGCGCGCGCGTGATCGTGAGCGAGGTCGACCCGATCAACGCGCTGCAGGCCGCCATGGACGGCTTCCAGGTGTCGCGGATCGAGAGCGTGCTCGGCGAGGCGGACATCTTCATCAGCGCCACGGGCAACCAGAACGTGATCACGGTCGAGCACCTGCTCGGCATGAAGCATCAGGCGATCGTCGCGAACGTCGGACACTTCGACGATGAGATCGACATGGCCGCACTCGAGACGCTCTCCGGCGCGGAGCGGATCGAAATCAAGCCCCAGGTGCACGAGTGGCGCCTGCCGAACGGGCGCAGCGTGCTCGTGCTCTCCGAGGGCCGCCTCATGAATCTGGGCAACGCGACAGGTCATCCGTCGTTCGTGATGAGCAACTCGTTCTCGAATCAGGTGCTCGCCCAGATGGAACTGTTCGGCACCGACTACCCGCTCGGCGTGCACGTGCTCCCGAAGAAGCTGGACGAGAAGGTCGCCCGGCTTCACCTCGACGCGCTCGGGGTCGAGCTGACCACCCTCACCCCCGCGCAGTCGAACTACCTCGGGATTCCGGTCGACGGGCCGTACAAGGCAGACCACTACCGGTACTGACGCGCCCCCGCGTCAGCGTGCGGGGAAGTTCCGCGGAATCCGGTCCAGGGCCGGGGCGAGGCTTTTCAGCCGTTCCTTCTCCAGCTGGAGGGCCGCGAATTCCCGCTCGCGGCGCACGGCGCTGATCCCGGCGAGGAACAGCTCCGGATCGACGTTCGGGAGGGGTGACACGTACGGGGATGCCTCAGTCGCCAGCGCCCGGGCGGCCGCCGCGCGAGACTGCGGGGTGAACCCAGGGGCATTGGCGAGAAACTGGGCGATCCTGCGGGCCAGACGGTCCGGCATTTTCGCCACATCCGCGGTGCGGGACCATTCGACGAGCTCGAGCGGCACTCCGTAGATCGGCGGAACGTACCGGTTGATGCGTTCGTTCTGGCTGTACGTGCCGGCGATCAGATCGCCGAGCCGTTTCGCCCTCGCGTTGAACAGGGCGATGAGTGCGGCGAGGCCGCCCAGCGTTCCGAAAATTTCGAGCACACCCGTCAGGGCCCGGATGAACGCGTGCCGGAATCCGATCGCGCCGCCGTCATCCCGAACGATCCGCGCGCCCACCGCGAGCTTGCCGAGGGAACGGCCGCGACTGGCGAGTTCCACCGTCGTCGGGATCACCACGACGCACAGCACGAGCGCGGCGACGATGAGCGCCTGATACATCGCGCTGCTCAGGAATGCTGCGAACAGGGGCGTGGAGAGGGTGACCACGACGAGGATCCACAGGCCGAAGTAAACGAGGAAATCAATGGCCGCTCCGGCGCCGCGCAACACGAAACCGGTGGCGCTCAGGTTCAGCGCGACGGCTTCGCCCGTGATCAGTTCCTCATCCGGCACGGCCATGTCTAGTATCTAAGCAGATGGATCTCGACGCCTACTCCGCCGCCCACCGCGATGAATGGGACGAGCTTGCCCGCCTCAGCTCGCGGCGGCGCTCCGGGGGCGCCGACGCGGATGACCTGATCGAGCGGTACCAGGCGGGCGCAAGCCAGCTTTCCGCCATGCAGGCCTCCACCGGGAGTTCCGTGCAGGGGGATCGCCTCTCCCTCGCCCTGTCGAGGGCGCGGTTGCAGTTCACGGGAGCAGGCACGAACGTGCTCAGCCGGCTTCCCGCGTTTTTCTGGAACCAGTTGCCTGCCGCGCTCTACCGCGTGCGCTGGCTGTCCCTCGCCGTCACCGCCGCGACCGCGCTCATCGCGGTGCTGTACGCGCTCTGGGCGCTCAACACCCCCGGCGTCCTGCAGAGTTTCGGCACGGAGGAGCTGCGCCGCAAGTTCGCGGAGGAAGACTTCGTCAGCTACTACTCGAACAACGGCATGGCCTCGTTCACGGCCCTCGTGTGGACGAACAACGCGTGGCTCGCCGCGCAGTGCGTCGCGTTCGGGATCATCGGCGTGTACGCGCCGTACCTGTTGTTCACGAACGCCATGAACCTCGGGCTCGCCGCAGCGCTCATGGGTTCGCACGGCCGGATCGACGTGTTCTTCCTCTACATCGCACCGCATGGGCAGCTGGAACTGTACTCGATCTTCGTGGCGGGAGCGGCGGGTCTCATGAGCTTCTGGTCGTGGATCGCGCCGGGGCCGAGAACGCGCGTGCAGGCGCTCGCCGAGGACGGCCGCGCACTCATCACGATCGCGATCGGCCTCGCGCTCGCCCTGCTCGTATCCGGACTCATCGAGGGTTTCGTCACCCGCCAGGACTGGCCGTGGCCGATCAAGATCGGAATCGGCACGGTGGCGCTCGGCGCGTTCCTGATCTACCAGTGGATTGTCGGCGGCCGGGCGTACCGCGCGGGGGAGACGGGCGACCTCGACGAATTCGAATCCGGTGCGCGCCGCATCGTCGCGGGCTGAGCTGTTATTTTGAGTTGTTCACGATAACAGCTAGACTGGATTCGTGACCGAGACCCTGACCCAACACCTCCGTGACGCCGGCCTGCGCGTCACGGGCGGTCGGGTCGCCATTCTGGACGCGATCGAGAACCTGCCGCACAGCGATGCGGAAACCCTCGTCGGCGTCCTGCGCGAACGCCTGCCCGGCACGTCGGTGCAGTCGGTCCACAACATGCTGCACGACCTCACGAAGGCAGGACTGCTGCGGCGCATCGAGCCCGCGGGCTCCCCCTCCCGATACGAACGCCGAATCGGCGACAACCACCACCACCTCGTGTGCACCGACTGCGGCGCCATCGAGGATGTCGACTGCGCGATCGGCGAAGCCCCCTGCCTCACCCCGTCCCAGAAAGCGGGCTACGCCGTCACGAGCGCCGAAGTCACGTTCTGGGGCGTGTGCGCCGCGTGCCAGGCAGCGGCGGCCAACCAGACCTCTGATCCACCGTTCATCCACCAAAGCTAGGAGCACACATGTCCAAGGACACCACGACCACTCAAAGCGGCGCCCCCGTCGCGAGCGACGAGCACTCGCTCACCGCGGGCCCGAACGGCGCCACGGTGCTCCACGACCGCTATCTCGTCGAGAAGCTCGCCGCGTTCCACCGCGAGCGCGTGCCGGAGCGCAACCCGCACGCCAAGGGCGGCGGAGCATTCGGCGAGCTCGTGATCACGGAAGACGTGTCGCAGTACACGCGTGCCGCACTGTTCCAGAAGGGTGCGAAGACCGACATGCTCGCGCGCTTCTCCTCCGTCGCCGGCGAGCAGGGCTCTCCCGACACCTGGCGCGACGTGCGCGGGTTCGCGCTCAAGTTCTACACGACCGAGGGCAACTACGACATCGTCGGAAACAACACCCCGGTGTTCTTCATCCGCGACGGCATCAAGTTCCCCGACTTCATCCACTCGCAAAAGCGCCTCGGCTCCTCCGGCCTGCGCGACGCCGACATGCAGTGGGACTTCTGGTCGCTGTCGCCGGAATCCGCCCACCAGGTGACCTACCTCATGGGCGACCGCGGACTTCCACGCTCGTGGCGCCACATGAACGGCTACGGATCGCACACCTACCAGTGGATCAACGTGGAAGGGCAGCGCTTCTGGGTCAAGTACCATTTCCTCTCCCGGCAGGGCGTCGAAGCGATGAGCAACGAGGAGGCCGAGAAGCTCGCCGGTTCGGATGCCGACTACTACCGCCGCGACCTGTTCGAGTCGATCGCCGCGGGCGAAAACCCGGTGTGGGACGTGTACGTGCAGGTCATCCCGTACGAGGAAGGCAAGACGTACCGGTTCAACCCGTTCGACGTCACGAAGACCATGCCGAAGGCGGACTACCCGCGCATCAAGGTCGGGCACTTCACCCTGAACCGCAACCCGGAGAACTTCTTCGCCGACATCGAGCAGGCCGCGTTCTCGCCGTCCAACATCGTGCCTGGGGTGGACATCAGCCCGGACAAGATGCTCATGGCGCGCGTGTTCTCCTACCCGGATGCCCAGCGCTACCGCATCGGCACGAACTACAACCAGTTGCCGGTGAACTCGCCGCGCACCCAGGTGAACACGTACGGGCACGAAGGGAACATGCGCTTTGCCGCGGCCCCCGCGAGCATGCCCACCTACGTCCCGAACTCGCACGGCAGCCCCACGGCCAACCCGCACGCTGCGGGGGACGGAGGCTGGGAGTCGGATGGCGCACTCGTGCGCTCCGCGGCAACCCTCCGCGCGGATGACGACGACTTCGGCCAGGCCGGCACGCTCTACCGCGACGTGTTCGACGACGCAGGCAGGGCACGGTTCCTGGAGACGATCACCGGCGGTGTTGGCGCGGTGAAGGATGACGGCATCCGCGAACGCGCGATCGGGTACTGGACGAACGTGGACGCCGACCTCGGCGCCGCGCTGCGCGCAAACCTGAAAATGCAGAGCTAGAGCCGCCCAGCGGCGCTGTGCTTGTGTGTCAAAGCCGCCCGGCGGCTTTGAGCGCAATGTACCGGTCGGCGAGGGCCGGCGGCAGGTCGGAGGGGGAGCCGGTGACGACATCCCCTCCGAGCTGGCGGATGGCGGCGGCCACGCGCGACTGATCGAGGAGCGCGCGCTCCGCTGCCGCCGCGAGGTACACCTCGCTGCGCCGGCTGCGGTCGCGAGTTGCCGCGAGCACATCCGGGTCCGTCACCGAGGAGACGACGACCGTGTGCCGCCGCGTGAGTTGGGGAAGCACGGCGAGAAGCCCGCGGGAGGCCCCTGGCGCGTCGATCGACGTGGCGATCACCACGAGCGCGTGCTGGCTCGTCACCGAGCGCACGAGCCCCGGCACGGCTCCCCAGTCCGGCTCGATGAGCTCAGGGTCGACGGTTGCCATCGTGTCGACCATCCGGGAGAGCAGTTCCGGCCCGCTCGCGCCCTGCACCCTCCCGCGCACCCGCCGGTCGAAGATCACGAGATCGACTCGGTCCCCGGCGCGCGTCGCGAGCGCGGCGAGCAGCAGCGCGGACTCGAACGCGGTGTCGATGCGCGGCTCACCGGCGATGCGGGCCGCCGACGTGCGCCCACTGTCGATCACGATCACCACGCGCCGATCCCGTTCGGGCCGCCACGTGCGCACCATGAGCAACTGGCCGCCCTGCGGATCCTGCCGCCTCGCCGTCGCCCGCCAGTCGATGGAGCGCACATCGTCGCCGCGCACATACTCCCGAAGGCTGTCGAACTCGGTTCCCTGGCCGCGGATCATGACGCTCGTGCGACCGTCGAGCTCCCGCAGCTTCGCGAGGCGCGACGGCAAGTGCTTGCGCGAATGGAACGGCGGCAGGACACGGATCGCCCCCGGAGCGTTCATGGTCGCCTGGCGCGCGGCAAGCCTCAGAGGTCCGTAGGAGCGGATGGTCACGTGGGCCGCCCTGCGCTCCCCGCGCCGGATCGGGGTGAGACCGGTGCGGATGGCCCGACGTTCCCCGCCGCGGATCACGATGCGCGTCCTCGTCGGATGCGCGCCAGCCGACGGCTGCCACGCGTCGCGCACGACGCCGCGAATCGTGCGGCGCCCCGCATTGTCGATGACAAGCGTTGCGGCCACGGATTCACCGAGCCGCACGCGCGCCGGGACGTCCCGCGTGAGAATCACGCGGCGCGGCGACGCCGCGATCACCAGGTCGATGGCGGCGAGCACGACGGCGATGCCCAGCCACCAGACGAGCCACCGGGGGTCATTCGTCACGACAATGGGCACCACTCCGGCCAGGAGCAGTGCGACGAACCAGCCCGAAATCACCATGGAGGACTCGTTAGATCGGAACCTGGACCTGCTGCATGACCGACCGCAGGATCGTGTCGGCGGAAACGCCCTCGAGTTCCGCTTCCGGGCGCAGCTGGATGCGGTGCCGCCACACGGGCAGCGCCATGGCCTGAACGTGGTCCGGCGTCACCCCGGTGGACCCGGTGAGCCACGCCCACGCGCGCGCCGCCGCCATCAGAGCATTCGTGCCGCGCGGGCTCACGCCGAGCTTCACGGACGGACTCTGCCGCGTGCCGCGAGCGAGATCCACGATGTAGCCGATCACGTCGCCGCTCACCGTCACCGTCGCAACCTCCGCTCTCGCCGCCGCGATCTGCTTCGCGTCGAGAATCGCGGTGACCCCGGCAGCCTTCAGGTCGCGCGGGTTGAAACCCGCCGCGCTGCGCTCCAGGATCGTCACTTCCTCGGCGCGTTCCGGCAGATCGAGCACGAGCTTCAGCAGGAAGCGGTCCAGTTGCGCCTCCGGGAGCTGGTAGGTGCCCTCGTACTCGATCGGGTTCATGGTCGCCGCGACGATGAACGGTTCGGGCAGCGGTTTCGTCTCCCCGTCGACAGACACCTGCCGCTCCTCCATCGCCTCCAGCAGCGCGGACTGCGTTTTCGGCGGCGTGCGGTTGATTTCATCCGCCAGTAGGATGTTCGTGAACACGGGCCCGGCGCGGAACTCGAACGCCCCCGCCTTCGTGTCGTACACGAGGGAGCCGGTCACATCCCCCGGCATGAGGTCCGGCGTGAACTGGATGCGTTTCGTGTCCAGCTGCAGTGCCATGCTGAGCGTGCGCACCATGAGGGTCTTGGCGACCCCCGGCACCCCCTCCAGCACGACGTGACCGCCGGCGAGAAGGGCGATCATGAGGCCGGTGACCGCGCCATCCTGGCCGACCACCGCCTTGCCAACCTCGGTGCGTACCCGCGCGAATTGCGCTCGAAGATCGTCGGTCATGGGGTCATTCTCCCGGTTCTTTGTCGTGCGCTGGCGTGTCTATTGTCGTGGAGTTTTCTCTCGTGGCGGCCGCGACGGCTCGTTCCAGTTCGAGGAGGGAGTCGGAGAGGCGGACCAGCTCCGCTTCGGTGGCGGGATCCGCATCCCGGAGCAGCTGAGCGATCTCGGGCTCCGGCCGCCGCGTGACGTGAACGACGGCACGGATGACCTCCTCCACGTCGGCCACCCTCGGCAGCCCGCACAGGGAGCCGAGCCGGTCGACGGTCCCGATGCGCAGGGAATCCAGCGCGTGCAGTCGGGAGGACGACTTCTCATACAACCGCGCCCGCCCCCGCATGGTCTCGCTCGAGCGCACCACCACCGGCAGGTTCTCGACCACGAGCGGTCCAAACCGCCTGCCCCGCCAGAATCCGGCCGCGATCGTGGCGATGATGAGCAGGACCAGCACATCGCTGACCCACGCCGGCGTGAGCTCCGCCGCCGTCGGCCCGGATGCCTCGTCGATCGACGGCAGCATCCAGACGAGATTCGAGGTGCTGCCGAGCAGGCCAAGCGCGAACGCCGCATTCCCCTCAGTGATCACGAACTGGTTGGAGAACGCCGCGGTTGTTCCGAGCACGGTCACGCGCGTGCCGGAGTGCACGACCTGGACGAGCGAAAAAATGTCGTCCCCGCTGCCCAGGCAGGTGACAACATCCGGATCGCTGCCGATGACGCGGAAACCGGATCCGGTTCCGGTCACCGTTTTCGCGCGAGTGACCGGGCGCAGCGAACAGTCGGCGTGAACCACCCCGGACACGGTGCCGGCGAGAGCGACCTGGGGGGCGACCGCGTTGAGCTGGTCGAAATCGGGGGTCATGAGGATGAGGTTGCTCGACAGGCGGCTGAGCTCAACCAGCTGCTCTGCGTTCAGGAAGTGGCCGTCATCGACGAGGAAGATCGTGGTGTCGGCAGGACTGCCCGCCGCGGCCCGCGTGGCAGCCATGCTGTCGCTGGATGTCACGGCGACACCGTGCTGCCTCAAAACCTCGGCGAGCGCCTTGCTGCCCTTGGGGCTCGCATCGGTCGGCGAGAGCGGTTTGCCTGCCGCGCCCGTCGCGCCGGTGATCACGATCGAGGCGAGAGTGACCAGCACAGCCAGAACGCCCGCGATCACCCAGAATCGCCAGGCCCGACCGGCCTGACGGATGGTGGGAGTCACCACCTCAGCCGTGTTGGTCACCGAACCACCGCCGCAATCCCCGCCGGCCGCGCTTCGCGGAGTTCCGCCTCCAGCGCCACGAGTTCGATGTACTGCACCTCGCTGCCCGATTCGCCGAGGTAGCGCACCGAGTCGAAGGACGCCGCGCTGTCCAGAAGCCGGGAGGCATACGTCGGGAACGCCTCTGCGGCGCGGAGGGCGAAACCCCTCGCCGTCGTGCCGGGGCTCGTGGAGACGATCACTCGTTCGGTCATCCGTCTCGCGATCGACCGGAACAGTTCCTCGATGGCGAGAGCCCAGTCCGCCTTCGCCGCCGCGGCACCCGCCGAGCGCCGCAGCTCCTCGGCAGTGCGCTTTTCGTCCTCCCCGAACAGAGCACCAGTGCCCGCGCCCCTGCGATTCCTGCGCGGCCGCCCGAAAATAAAGAAGGCCGCAACGATCGCCGCGGCGACGAGCAGAACGACGAGGAGCAGAAGGGGTCCCTGCAGCACGCCGCCGGGGGCGTGCAGGGAATTCAGCCAGTCCCAAAATGCCTGGCTGATCTGATCCCACAGTGTCGGTTTGGCGGCCAGATATTCGGGTTTGGAAAGTTCGTCGATAAGCCACTGCCTGGCCTGGTCGCCATCCGGGTCAACCGGCACATCGAGGATCAGCCCGGTCAACGCGCCGGCGGCAACCGCGATCATGCCACCGGAGGTGCGGAGGGGGTGCCGGCGGTCGAATCGGGAAGATACGGGTTGGCCAGGTCGGCGCTCGTCGTCTGCCGCGCCTCGACGTAGGCGGTGAGCCGCAGATCGAGGCCTTCCTTCCGCATCCGCAGGTCAAGGTAGATGAGCGAGCTTGCCGCCGTCGAAATGACCGCGGCGATCGCGCTCAGCACGAGTGTGATCACGAGTTGCACGATGTAGACGATCACGACCACGGTGATCGCGGATTGCGTTCGCGCGCCCGTGGGGTCCACCAGGGCGCCGAGAATGGCGCCGGCGATCGTGAACGGCGCGGAAATCACGTTCATCGCGATGCCGAGAATGGCGGCCACAAGCAGCTGGATGCCGAAAACCCTCCAGAAGAACCCCCGCGTGAGCGCCCAGGATCGTGCCATCGCCGCGCGAATCCGGACCCGCTCGATCATGATCGCGCTGGGCACGAGCGAAAGCTTCGTGGCGATCCATACGCTGACCACGAGCAGGCCGAAACCACCGAAGATGCCGAGGAATACGCCGAGGCCGATGCCCAACGGTCCCAGAGTCGACACGAGAGCGACGACCACAAGGATGAGGATGGCCACGGCGGTGCCGAGAACGAGTCCGACGATGAGCGACCAGCCGACGAGCGCGCCGACGCGCCCCTTCGCGTGGCCCCACAAACCGGACAGGGTGAGCTTCTCGCCGAGGCTGGCCCTCGCCACCTCGATGACGATGATGCCCTGCAGCCAGGCGTTCGCGACGAAACCGAGAAGTCCGGCGAGAGCGGCGGAGAACAGGCCGAACGCGACGGTGCCCGCGACGATCGCCGACTCATCCTCCGGCGCCGCAGTCTGAAGCCGCAGCAGAGACGCGATCGTCGGCCCGCCGATGACGATCAGACTCACCACCGTCACGACCAGTTGAACGAGCAGGGCGACGCCGAAGGTCGGACGCGGGTTGCGGCGCAGCACCCGGAACGCGGCACCAAGGAGGGTTCCGAGATCGAGCGGGCGCAGCGGAATGAGCCCCGGCTTCGGAGGCGGCGTCCACGCGGGCGGTGCTGAAGGTGGCGGGGTGCCTGGCGGGGCCGCACCGGGAGGGGCCGGGCTCGGCGGGGCGTTGCTCTGCGCCGCAGCGCCGGGCGGGCCGTACACCGGCGGCGTGCCGGGTGCGGCGGGTGGAACCTGCGGCGCCGGTCCGCCGGGCGCACTCCAGTTGTGGTCGTCGGTCACGATGCATTCACGGGGATCAGGCTCACGGCATTATCGTTTCACACTCGACTACTCTTGTGCGAGAGCATTACCGTGCCCGACAGTATTGCCGAGCAGAAGAAGAGCAGGAGCGATGACCGCACGAATCCTCGTCGTCGATGACGACACCGCGCTCTCCGAGATGATCGGAATCGTGCTGCGCACGGAAGGCTTCGACCCCGTGTTCTGCGCGGACGGCAACGAAGCGCTCGCCACCTTCCAGGTGTCGCGGCCCGACCTCGTCCTCCTCGACCTCATGCTGCCGGGCAAAAACGGCATCGAGGTGTGCGAGGAGATCCGCGCCGAATCCGGCGTGCCCATCATCATGCTCACCGCGAAGACGGACACCACGGATGTCGTGCGGGGCCTGGAGAGCGGCGCCGACGACTACGTTGTGAAGCCGTTCAACCCGAAGGAACTCGTCGCCCGCATCCGAACGCGGTTGCGCCCCACCCCGGTCGGGTCGACGGACATTCTGCGGATCGGCGACCTCACCGTGGACGTCGCAGGCCACGAGGTGTGCCGCGGCGAGACCCGGATCAACCTGACTCCCCTGGAATTCGAACTGCTTCTCGCCCTCGCCTCCAGGCCCCAGCAGGTGTTCACCCGCGAGATGCTGCTCGAACAGGTGTGGGGCTACCACTACAAGGCGGATACCCGGCTCGTGAACGTGCATGTTCAGCGCCTGAGGGCGAAAATCGAGGACGACCCGGACAACCCGAAAATCGTGATGACCGTCCGCGGTGTCGGCTATCGTGCGGGCGCAGCGGGATAGCTTGCGCGAGGGCAGCCCCATGCCGGAGGCGCACATACCGGGAAGGCGGATGCCGGAGATTCGTCTGCCGGCGCTGCGCATGCCGCTGTGGCGCACCTACCCTGGCCGTCTGCTCCACTTCTGGCGCGCGAACCTGCAGTTTCGCACCGTGGCGATCACCGTCACGCTGTCAGGACTCGCCGTCGCCATTCTCGGCAGCTACATGTCGGTGAGCATTGGAAGCAACCTGTTCGACTCGCGGCTGCATCAGGTGCTCGCCGAGTCGAGCAGGGCGACGAACCAGGCTCAGGACTTTTTCGACAGCGACCTCGCCACGACGGACCCGTCCCGCACCGACCTGGAGTTTCTGAGCAACACCGTCTTGAGCAACATCCGCGCCACCTCGACGAGTCCGGGCGGTCTCGGCGTCGCCATTTACCGATCGCCCGGGCAGCAGACCTCCGTGACCATGCAGCCCTCGCAGAGCCGCGGCTTTCCGGGAGAAGTCATTTCGGCGCAACTGCAGAAAGCAGTGGAAACCAGCACGGGGCCGGAGCGCGTGTGGTGGCAATCCGTGGAGCTCTCCGACGGGAGACCCGCGCTCGCGGTGGGGTCGCTCCTCACCGTCCCCAACGCAGGATTCTACGAGCTGTACTTCGTGTACGACCTGGGCGACGCACAGCAGACGCTCGCATTCGTGCAGCAAACTCTCCTCCTCGGCGGGCTCGCGCTCGTGCTGCTCATCGGCGCAGTGACCTACGTTGTCGTGCGCCTCGTGGTCGGGCCGGTGCGAACGGCGGCCGAAGTGAGTCAGAAACTCGCGGCCGGCCAACTGGAGCATCGCATTCCGGAGAAGGGGGAAGACGTGATCGCCACTCTGGCCCGCTCCTTCAATGGGATGGCGGACAGCCTTCAGGAGCAAATCACCAAGCTCGGAGAACTCTCCCGACTTCAGCAGCGATTCGTCGCCGACGTGTCCCACGAATTGCGCACGCCGTTGACGACGATTCGGCTCGCCGGCGATGTCCTGTACGACCAGCGGGACACGTTTCCCACCGCGACCGCACGCACGGCAGAGCTGCTGCACACCCAGGTCCAGCGGTTCGAAGTTCTCCTCGCCGACCTTCTGGAGGTCAGCCGGTTCGATGCCGGTGCCGTCGAACTCGACGTTGAACCGACGAACCTGGTGAGACTCGTCGAGGATGCGGTCGACTCGATGCAACCCGTCGCCAACGAGCGCGGGTCGGACATCCGGGTGGTGGCCGCCGGCGGATACTTCGAGGCGGAGCTCGATCCCCGCCGCATCCGCCGAATCCTCCGCAACCTGCTCGGGAACGCGATCGAACACGGCGAAGGGAAGCCCATCGTCGTTTCGGTGGACAGCAACGAGGACGCCGTGGCGTTCGCCGTGCGGGATCACGGAATTGGCATCAACACCGATGACCTGACCCGCGTATTCGACCGGTTCTGGCGGGCAGATCCGTCCCGCAAGCGGACCATCGGCGGCACCGGGCTCGGGCTTGCGATTTCCCTCGAAGATGCGTCCCTGCACCGCGGATATCTCGAAGTGTGGTCGGAGCCGGGCAAGGGGACGTGTTTCCGGTTGACCCTGCCGCGGGATCTCGAGCGCTCCATCAGGGTTTCGCCCATCGAGCTGCCACCCGTCGAACCCGCCGACGCCTTGGGGGAGAGCGATGAGTGAACGTATGCGAAGGATCGTGGCGACCGTTTCGATTGTGATCCTGACTGCCGGTCTTGCCGCCTGCGGCGGAATCCCGACGTCCGGGAGCGTGCAGGCCGGCGACCCGTTCACGAACGAACCGACCGGGGACTTCATCTTCAATCCGCTCGGGCCGGCAAAGGATGCCGATCAGCGCGCGATTCTTGAGGGGTTCATCGCGGCGTTCACCGGCCCGCAGAGCGACTACGGCGTGGCGAGGCAGTTCCTCAGCTCGAGTTTCAAAAAGGACTGGGATCCGCGAAAGAGCGTGCTCATTCGCACCGGCAGCCCGACGGTCACCCAGGTCGACTCGCTGACGATCGACTATTCGTTCACACCGAAAGCCCAGGTCGACGAGTTCGGCGCGTACTCCGTTACCGGGCCGTCGAATCAAACTCTCCAGTTCTCGTTCGTGAAGGAAAGCGGCCAGTGGCGCATCAGCCAGGCGCCGCCGGGAATCGTGCTCCCGGAGAGCACGTTCCTGTCCATCTTCAGCAAACACGCCCTGTATTTCTACGATCTCAGCCTCCGGTACCTCATCCCGGATGAGCGCTGGTTCGCTGGCGGGACCACGGCGACGAGAATCGTCACGGCGTTGCTCGCCGGACCACCGGAATGGCTGAAGGGCGCGGTGGTGTCCCAGTTCCCGGACGGCACGCAGCTCACGCCCGGCACCACCGTCACGATCGATGCGACGGTCGCGCAGGTGGATCTCAGCGCGGAGGCGGCGAGTGCGAACGAACGGCAACGGCAGCTCATGCAGTTGCAGCTCGCCGAGAGCCTGAGCACCGTACCCGGCATCGGAGTTGTGGAGATCTCTGCCGCCGGCTCGGTTCTGGCGATCAAGCCGCTCGGTTCGGACGCTCCCGTCGCGCAGCGCGCGGTCGACTCCAGGCCGATTGTCCTTGCGGACGGGAAGTTCGGCTACCTGTCCGGCGGGGAGGTGAGCCCGATCGCGAACCTGAGCACCGCGGTCGTCGGTGCGAAGCCGCTCGCGGTTTCCGTGGGCGAGGATGCCACGGCCGCCGCGGTGCTGTCCGCGGACGGCGTGTGGGTGGTCCGCGCCGGGCAGTCGGGCGCGAACAAGATCGATGGCCGATCCGGACTCATCGCACCGGCCATCGACGACTTCGGCTACATCTGGTCGGTTCCGTCGAACGCGCCGAACGCGCTCATGGCGTTCACCTACGACGGTGTCGGCGAACCGGTATCGGTCACGCTGCCGTCAGGCTCGACGATCGTGTCGCTGGACATCGCCCAGGACAATACGCGGGTCGCCATGCTTCTCCAGACGGCCGTCGGGCCACGGCTCATCGTCGCCGCGATCGTTCGGGACCCGGCGCGCGGTTTCCTGCCAGCGAGTATCGGCACTCCCGTCATCGACACACTCATCGACTCGGACACCGCGGTCGACGCGGCCTGGATCGACCGGTTCACGGTTGCGACGCTCACCGACAGCAATGGCGGTTCGGTCGTGGGCGCGTTCGAGATCGGCGGTCAGCGCGTGTCGCTCGGTCGCCCCGCCGCAACCTCTGTCGCCATTGTCGGGGGCAACAGCAAAACCGGCCTGCGCGTGCTCGGCAGCGACAACCTTCTGGAGTCGCCGCGCGGAAGCAGTTGGCAGGCGACCTCTGGAAAGGTCGACCTGATCGCGACGCAACGCTGACCGCTCCCGCACAGGCGGAACGCCGACGGGTTCCGTTCAGAATGCAGAATCCGTCGACTCGCCGGTAACCGGGAGTGGGATGCTGGCGCCATGATCGATGTGCCCTGGCGCAGGCGAACAGGAGATGCGCCAGGCGAAAGTCTGGCGGCGGCCAGTCGTGCGTCGCTGCGGGCCGTGCTGGATGCCGTCGCGGTCATCTTCCCCGTCGAGTGCGCGGGCTGCGCAGCGCCGGATCGGGCGCTGTGCGAGCAGTGCCGTGCTCGAATTTCGACCGGGATCCACAGGCAACACCTTTCCGATGGCACGGTCGCGGTGAGCGCGCTTCCGTATGAAGGCCACGTGCGCGCGATGATCCTGGCGTTCAAGGAGCGCGGCCGAACGGATGTGGTGCGTCCGCTGTCGCGCGCGCTTCGCCGTGCGATGGAGGCTGCTGCGGCCGACGGCCCGGCATCCGTTGAGGTGTGCACGATCCCCTCCACCCGCCCCGCCCTGCGCCGGCGGGGGTACCGGCCGGTGGAACTTCTCCTGCGCTCTGCGGGTTTTCGCGCAGCCCGGGTTCTCACCGTTGCCACGGCGACGGCGGAGCAAAAATCGCTCGGGAAAGCCCAGAGGGAAGGCAACCTTCACGGCTCGTTCCGGGCGACGCCCCTCGTGCGCGGCCGACGATTCATCATCGTCGACGACATTCTGACGACCGGGGCGACAGCGCTCGAAGCGGCACGCGCGATCACCGCGGCGGGCGGGGCCGTCGCCGCGGTGGCGACGCTCGCGTTCACGCCGCGCCGCGCGCCGAAAGCGACCTCGGCCGCCGTCGTCAAACACGCGGATTCGGCTCCCGTCGACATCCGTGCGTGACATACACAGGTACGGCGGCTACGGTGGCTGAAAGAGGCGCGATCACGTCGCCTGGCTTCGCTGGGTCGTCGCGCAGCAGAAGACTGGGAGGATGACATGGAAGTTTCCATCAACGGTCTGGGGCTCGGGATCACCGACAGGTTCCGCGACTACGCGACAGAGAAATCGGAGAAGGTTTCCCATCTCGCGGACAAGGCGATTGCCTTCGAAGTCAAGGCCTCTCGCCACAATGAGAAGAATGGTTCCGCAGGGGACGATCGGGTGGAACTGACCCTCATCGGCCCTGGTCCCCTCGTGCGCTCTGAAGCGGTCGGGGCAGACAAGTATGTGGCATTCGATCTGGCGCTCGACAAATTGATGGAACGGATTCGCAGGGCCAAGGACCGCAACAAGGTCCACAAGAGCGGCAAACGCCGCCCCGTTTCCCTGCGCGAAGCCAGCAGCGGCGGTTTCAAGGTCGTCGACATCACGCCTGCGGACCCCGAGGTTCTGGAGCGGGTTGCGACCGGCGGAATTCCTGTCATCGCCGAGGATGCGGGCGAGGCAGAGGAGGAGTGGAGCCCCGTCGTCATCCGCAAGAAGGTGTTTGCGGCCACCCCCATGACCGTCGATGACGCGCTGTACCGGATGGAACTCGTGGGCCACGACTTCTACCTGTTCATTGATGCCGAAACGGATCGCCCGAGCGTCGTCTACCGCCGAAAGGGCTGGGACTACGGCGTCATCGGCCTGGATGTCGAACAGGACGAAGTGCAGGGCAAGCGAGGCCAGCGCCGGTGACGGATGCGCGCGCCCGAGCGCTCGCAGGTTAGGCTGTGTTGTTGGCTGTATGGTGGCGCGAGCGTGCCGTAAACAGCCCCGAAAACCTTATGGAGTACTCAAGTGGCCAATGTTCTTGAACGTGTCCTTCGTGTCGGGGAGGGCCGGACCCTTCGCCGACTGGAACGATTCGCCCACGCCATCAATCAGCTCGAAGACGACTTCAAGGAACTCACCGACGACGAACTCAAGAACGAGACGAACGAATTGCGGGAGCGCTACGCCTCCGGCGAGTCGCTCGACGACCTGCTGCCGGAGGCATTCGCCGCGGTGCGCGAGGCCGCGGTCCGCACCCTGGGCATGCGCCCGTTCGACGTGCAGTTGATGGGCGGTGCGGCGCTTCACCTCGGCAACATCGCCGAAATGAAGACCGGCGAGGGCAAGACCCTCGTGGCCACCATGCCCGCCTACCTGAACGCGATCGCCTCCCAGGGCGTGCACGTCGTCACGGTCAACGACTACCTCGCGAGCTACCAGTCCGAACTGATGGGCCGGATTTTCCGCGCCCTCGGCATGACGACCGGGTGCATCATTTCCGGCCAGACCCCCACCGAGCGCCGCGAACAGTACGAAGCGGACATCACGTACGGCACGAACAACGAATTCGGATTCGACTACCTGCGCGACAACATGGCGTGGACGGCCGCGGATATGGTGCAGCGCGGCCACCATTTCGCGATCGTGGACGAGGTGGACTCCATCCTCATCGATGAGGCGCGCACACCGCTCATCATCTCCGGACCATCCTCCGGCGAGGCGAACCGGTGGTTCAACGAGTTCGCCCAGGTGGCGAAAACGCTTGTGCCCGAGGTCGACTACGAGGTGGATGAGAAGAAGCGCACGGTGGGCGTGCTGGAGCCAGGGATTGAGAAGGTCGAGGATTACCTCGGCATCGACAACCTGTACGAGTCCGCGAACACGCCGCTCATTTCGTTCCTGAACAACGCGATCAAGGCGGCGGCGCTGTTCAAGCGCGACAAGGACTATGTCGTGATGAACGGCGAAGTGCTCATCGTCGACGAGCACACCGGTCGTATTCTCGTGGGCCGCCGCTACAACGAGGGCATCCACCAGGCGATCGAGGCGAAGGAGGGTGTGGCGGTGAAGGCCGAGAACCAGACCCTCGCGACCGTGACGCTGCAGAACTATTTCCGCCTGTACAAGAAACTTTCCGGAATGACCGGTACCGCAGAGACGGAAGCGGCCGAGTTCATGAGCACCTACAAGCTCGGGGTGGTCGCGATCCCCACGAACAAGCCGATGATCCGGATGGACAAATCCGATCTGGTCTACAAGAACGAGCAGGCGAAGTTCGGGCAGGTTGTCGAAGACATTGCCGGGCGCCACAAGTCCGGTCAGCCGGTTCTCGTCGGGACGACGAGCGTGGAGAAGAGCGAGTACCTGTCGAAGCTTCTCGCCAAACGCGGCATCAAGCACGAAGTGCTGAACGCGAAGAACCACGCACGGGAGGCCGCGATCGTGGCCCAGGCCGGCCGGCTCGGTTCGGTGACGGTGGCCACGAACATGGCCGGTCGCGGCACCGACGTCATGCTCGGCGGCAACGCGGAGTTCCTTGCTGTCGCGGAGATGAACGCGAAGGGCCTGAGCCCCGTGGACACCCCGGAGGAGTACGAAGCCGAGTGGGATGCGGTGTTCGACAAGGTCAAGAAAGAGGTCGAGGCGGAGGCCGCGAAGGTCATCGAAGTGGGCGGGCTGTACGTGCTCGGCACCGAGCGCCACGAGTCCCGCCGCATCGACAACCAGTTGCGCGGTCGTTCCGGACGTCAGGGCGATCCGGGGGAGAGCCGCTTCTACCTGTCTCTCACCGACGACCTCATGCGCCTGTTCAACTCGTCCGCGGCGGAATCCCTCATGGGCCGCGGCAGCGTGCCGGAGGATTTGGCGATCGAGTCGAAGGTCGTGAGCCGGGCCATCCGCAGCGCGCAGGGCCAGGTGGAGGCGCGCAACGCGGAGATCCGCAAGAACGTGCTCAAGTACGACGACGTGCTGAACCGCCAGCGCGAGGCGATCTACGGTGACCGCCGCCACATCCTGGAGGGTGACGATCTGAAGGATCGGGTTGACCGGTTCCTCGAGGATGTCATCAATGAGATCATCGACGACCACACCGGTGAGGGGCATTCGGATGACTGGAATCTGGATTCTCTGTGGCGCGAACTGAAGACGGTTTACCCGATTTCGATCACGATCGATGAGCTGTTCACGGCGGCCGGTTCGCGCGGCCGCGTGACGAGGCAGTTCCTCGGCGACGAGATCATGTCGGATGCGAAGCTCGCCTACCAGCGCCGCACGGACGAGTTGGGCGAGCCGGCGATGCGCGAACTGGAGCGCCGCGTGGTGCTCTCGGTGATCGACCGCCGCTGGCGCGACCACCTCTACGAGATGGACTACCTGAAGGACGGCATCGGGCTGCGGGCGATGGCTCAGCGCGACCCGCTCGTCGAGTACCAGCGCGAAGGGTTCATGCTGTTCCAGAACATGATGGGGCAGATCCGCGAAGAGACGGTGAGCTTCCTGTTCAACCTCGAGGTGGAGGTGACGGATGGCGGCGCGACCGCTGCGCTGCCGAGCGTCGCGGCGAAGGGACTGGATCCGAGCACGCAGGGCAATGAACGGTTGAGCTACTCCGCGCCATCCGACAGCGGTGGCGTCGAGGTGCGCAACCAGCGCGGCCAGCTCGAGCAGGCCGCGACGGCGAAGGCGCAGCAGGCTGCTGCGGCCCAGGCAAATCAGGTTGGTGCCGCGTTCGGCGGGCAGAATCAGCAGCCGGGGCAGAACCAGCAGGCCGGGCAGGGCGGTGGCGAGCGCGGTGCGTTCGGCCAGCGCCAGGGCGGCGCTCAGGCGGGCCAGCCGGCGCCCATGAACCGGGCGGAGCGCCGCGCGCAGGAGAAGAACAAGCGCCGCTGATCGGGAGAATCGCATGACGGAGGATGATCGTGAATCGCCTACCGACCCTCTCCCGACAGAGAGCCGGCAGCCGTGGTTCCGACGCAACCGGTCCGGTCCGGGCTGGCATCCGAGTTCGTGGCAAGGCGGCCTGATTCTCGGAGGCATCGTCGTCGCGATCGTCGCTCTTGTCGTGCTGCTTCGAACCGGTGTGCTGTGATGCGGTGGTCTCCGTGAGCAACTTCTTCGCCTGGGTCGCAGGTTCGGGAGTGGTTCAGGGTGTGATCATGGGCCTGACGTTCGCGTACCTGACGACGGTTCTGATCCTGAATGCCGTGGCGAAGGCCCAGACGAGGACCATCAATGGGTGGAGCGCGATTCGCAGGGCGGGTCAGTCCGGCAACGGGCTGCTGCTGCGAGCTGCGCTGCAGAAAGCGCTCCCGGTCGTCAACAGTTTTGACGAGGCCGCCTATTGGACGGCAACGAGCGATGCCGCGGGACGTCGGCTGCAGGGCGATCGTGCCTACCGTCTGCATTTCGCGGCCAACCAGCTTCCGCCGAACGACGCGTTCTGGTCGCTCACCGCGACGGATACGGGGGGCTATCAGGTCAGCACCGCATCCGGGACCTCGAGCGTCAACAGCCACTCGGGCCTTGTGGAAAACGCCGACGGTTCGGTCGACATCCTGTTGCAGGCGCACGAACCATCCGATGCGGGTCGAAACTGGCTCGCCACTCCGCGGGGCCGGTTCAAGCTCATGCTGCGCGTGTATTTGCCCGGCGCTGGCATCGTGGACGGGGAGTACGCGGTTCCCCCGGTTGTCGAGGTGCAGTCGTGAATCGCCTCATCCTGAAATACGGCACCGTAGTCACGGTTGTCATCCTGGCGATTTTTGCGTGGGTGATCTACCGAAGGGTCGCCGATGGCGGAGTCGCGGAGATTGTTCTGCTGGCTTCGACCGCTGTCGTCGTGTGGGTGTTCGGCTCGTTCGCCCTCATTTACTTCTGGCCGCGAATTACCGTCGGCGGATTCAAACGGATATTCGCGCGGCGGGGATTGGGCGGCGGTCCGATCCCGGTGAACACGCTCTACGCCTCGCCAGACAGCGCCGCCGCGTCCGCATCTTCGGGTAGCGTCATCGCGACGGGCACCGACGACGTTCTCTATGTCGGTGGTTGGCTGGATGTCGCAGCCGGACCGCAACTGTTGCACGTGCCCGAGATGGGTGAGCGTTACTACAGCGTGCAGTTCACGGATCCGGTGACTGGCGCGAACTTTGCCTACGTCGGCTCGCGAGCCACCGGAGGCGCTGCCGGAGATTTCTTCCTGTGCGAGCCCGGGTACGAAGGCGCGATGCCGCACGGCACGTCCCGGATCGACGTGCCGCACCGGTCCGCGTTGCTCATCGGTCGAGTGTTCGTGGCTGATGACGACGATCGCGAGGCGGCGTATGCGCTCGCGAAGCAGATTCAACTCGCCGCAGTGTGACCGCCGGCCCGACAGGGTCGACTACAGTTACAAACACTCAACTTTTGCATCGGCAGCACGATCGTCAATGACACTGGGTGAAATCCCCGCAGCAGCCTGGCCGCCGAATGGAAGTCGGAGTGGAAGGGTCGTTCTCGTGAGCACTGACGAATACGAAAAGGGTCGCCGCCGAGGGGACCAGATCCAACGGATGCGGGCTTACTATGGGCACCAACGACGACGCCGCCTTTACGACCTCGGCGTCGCGAATATCAAGCGCCTGAACATTACTTTTCGCACCCATTCCGAGGAGTACTGGCGAGGATACGCGGATGGACTGGCTTCACTGTCGAGCCGCGGCAATCCTGCACACTAGGGCGATCGGTTCGAAGACTTCTGGATTGTGTCCGATGGGAAGCCGAAACGCGACCGTGGCGAAATCCGCAGAGGGATGCCGGTGCGCCCGGACGTAGCCGGCATCCACGTGGGTGTGCGGTCAGGTCGGTGAGTCCGCGTCGAAGAGCGGCTGTCCGGTTTCCAGCAGCGTCTTCAGCCCGTCGATGACACTCAGCCAGCCGATGCCGCTGACGCTCGTGGCGGTCCTTGGGGAGTTCTCCAGCCGGTCGTGCACTACGGTAAGCAGGCAGACGCCGCGGCCGTGCTCTTCGATCAGCCAGGTGACCCGGCTGCGTGGTTCCGCGCCCATATCGTGATCGTAAAGTGAACGCCAGGGGACGACTAGCTTGTGCGGCGGGTCGGACTCCTCGATGATCTCGTCGCCCCACAGGGTGGTGCCGTCGGGTGCGTAATACCGGATCGGGGTGCCGGTCTCGCCCGTTGTCTCGACGCAGGCGCCGTGGAAATACCGGCTCGTGAATTCCGGCGTGGTGATGGCATCCCAGATCCGCTGTGCTGTTGCCCTGATTAGGACCTGGTAGACCTGGGTGGTCGCACTGGTGTGCGTATCGGTGGCGGTCATTGGTTCTTCTCCAACTGTTCCTTGAGTTCGGTGAGCGCGCTGGCGCGTCGCTCTGTGTACTTGTTGATCCATCGGTCGTGGATCAGTCGGATCGGGATCGGATTGAGGAAATGCAGCCGTTCCCGCCCGGCTTTGCGGGAGGTGACCAGCCCTGCGTCCTCGAGCACCCTGAGGTGCTTCATCACGCCGAATCGAGTCATCTCCACGTCGGTTTCCAGTTCGCCGAGGGCGCGGCCGTCGCGCTCGAAGAGCTGGTCCAGCAGGTGGCGTCGAGTCGGGTCGGCCAGTGCCTTGAAGACCAGGTCGCCGTCATCCATGCCAGAAATAATAGGTGACCAAATAGTCACCTGTCAATAACCTGCCTGGGCCTCACTTCACTCTCGGGGAATCCGCGTCGAAACGTGCCTGCTCCCGTCCGCTTCGCTATCGTGCCCGTGCACACCGGGAGGACGTTCACTTGCCTATTAAGCGGATAGTCAGCCAACGCACAACTTTCTCGAGGCCCGGAGGATGCCGTCAGTTGTATTCTTCGATGAGCCGCGTGAACGGCAGATCCGGGAGGGTGCCGTGAAAATTTTCGAGGCGTCACGAGAATTCACCGCGCTCGGTTGGGTTTTTGTCGCGGTGCTCGCCGCGTTGCTCGTCGTCAGCGTTTTAGCGGCGAAAGGGCGGATACCGCTCAACCCATGGGCGGGGATTCGGATACCTTCGCTCATGCGCAGCAGCGAGGCATGGCGCGCCGGTCACGCGTCGGCCATTCGTCCCTCGGCGATAGCGTGCGGTGCCGCGCTCCTCTGCAGTATCGTCGGACTCTTCGCCCCTGTGGCCTACCTCGGCTCCATCGCGATATCCGTCGCCGGCCTGGTCTGGGTCACCCTTCGCGCTTCCCGTGCCGCAAAGGCGACGGTGCACGCCTAACTCGTTCGCTCACAGCACGTTGATGGCGGTCGCGCGCCAGCGGCTGTCGAGACCCTCCAGGCGGATCGCGACGGCGCGAGCCCGCGCCCGACCCCGCACGATCACGACCGCCTCGACGACGCCGTCCCGTGGCTCGAACTGCGAGATCGAGCCGATCGAGAACGTCGGTCTGGCAGGCGCACGCCCTTTCGCCTGGCGAGCGCGTGCGGAAAGCACGACGCGCTTAAGCAGGTGGCGGTAGACATCATCCGTGACCCACCGCGAAATCTGCTCGAGGTCGCGCGCACCGGCCAGCACCTCGATGACGCACCGGGTCAGATTTTCCAAAAGCGGGGTTGGGCCCGGCAGGGAGGATCGCGGGGAAGGCTGATGTGCAAAGAATTCGTCCGTGTCGAGCGCTGAACTTCTGTCCGTCATGGCGATAGTGGGAACCGCACGCAAAGTGTGGGGGAGGGGGAGTGCGTTGCTCATCTGGGCTCCGGATCGTGCGAGGAACAGTGCTCTGGTGGGTCTGGCGCCGTTGACCCTTTAACGGGGGACATTCACGCGAATACTAAAGCAGTTTGAGACAGGTCTGTCTACCCATTGGGCAGAATCTGTGGATAACCTTTCGACCGAGAAACGGCGGGTGGCTAGCGTCGCACCATGCGATGGAACAACCTGTTCGACGACCTCGAAAGTCAGCTTGAGCAGGAACTGGGCGCGGAGGAAGTGGACCTCCGCGTCGAGGAAGAGCGACTCCGTCTCGGTCGCCTCTCCATCCGCGACCGGCTGATGAGCGTGCATGAAGCATCCGGCGGCCGCGACTACACCGTGCGATTCGAGGTCGGTGGCGACATCCTCCGGATCCGGCCCACCGGCTTCGGGCGGGACTGGCTGTCCGGAACCGTCGTCGACGAATCCTCGCGGCGCGCACAGGTGATCATTCCGCTGCGCTCCATCGGAAGCATCATCCTCGACCGCGACCAGCTGGCGGAGAGTCTGACCCCGCTGCCTCAGGTGCCGGCCGGGCGGCTCGCCGACCGCCTCGGAATCACGTTCGTCCTGCGCGACTTCGGGCGACGGCGCTGCGCCGTCGACCTGGTGACCGCGCTCGGCACCGTGCACGGGACGATCGATCGCGTCGGGCGCGACCACTGCGACATCGCGGTTCACGACCAGGGAACACCGCGGCGGGACACCGCGGTAACCCAGTATCGGATCGTCCCGATCGATCAGCTTCTGCTCGTCCGGTTGTGATCCTCGGCGAGGCTGAAATCCGCGATATTCGCCAGGTCAGACTGGTTCCACAGGCTCGCCCGGCGGGACTCCTCATACTTCGCGTCGATATACGACTCCAGGACATCACGTTCGATTCGCCACTGACCCCGACCGCCGATCCGGATCGCCGGGAGCTCGCCGGAACGAACGAGAGAGTACGCCTGCGAGACGGAAATATTCAGCACTTCCGCAATGTCGGTGATCGTGAGAAACCGGGCGAACGTTGGGCGAGTGCTGATCTGGTCCATGCCTCGATTATTGATCGGATGCCCCGACGCCAACCGGGGTGTGGATAACTTTCGAAGCTTTTCACCCCATCCCACCACGATGGTGTCCAGGCGAAACCAGCGGTACAGCATCCGGGAGGTCCTCATGGTCGGTGGCCGCGCAGGCACGGGAGCAGGCGGAGGCAAGGAGCGCTCGCCGCGACGGGTCTGGTTCGACCCGCGCCTGGTGATCGGAATCGGTCTCGTCATCGCCTCGGTGGTCGGAGTGTACGGGGTCGTGCAGGCGACGGATCGCTCTGTCCCGGTGTACGCCACCACCGGCGCACTCTCCCCCGGCGACCGGGTTTACGTGGGAGATCTCGAGGTCGCCACCGTGCGCCTCGGCACTGCCGAGGATCGCTACGTCGGCAAGGGGGATGTGCCGAGCGAAGGCCTTCTCGTCACGCGCGCGGTGTCTGCAGGGGAACTCCTTCCGACCTCCGCCGTGGGGTCGGCCGCGAGTGTGCGGGTGGCGTCGGTCGTGGTCACGGTCAGCGGGCAATTGTCCCAGTCCATCGCACCCGGCGTCGTCGTCGATGTCTGGTCCGCCGCGCTCGCCGACGATCGCCGATTTGGCCCGCCAGCCGTGCTCGTCGGGTCGGCGACGGTCGTGCGGGTGCTGGAATCCAGCGGCCTCATCGCCGACCACCGCGGCGGGGGAGTGGAAATCCTGGTGCCCAGGGATCGGATTGCGCGCGTGCTGGAGGCGGTCGCCGACGGCGATGCGATCTCGATGGTGCCGGTGGGCATCCCGGTGAGGCGATAGCCGTGCAGTCCGTGGCAATCCTGCTTCCGCACCCGCTCGACGAGCGCGTGTGCGTCGATCTGAAACGGCATGGTTACCACGGCACGATCCTGAAAGGCGAGACCGAACGCCTTGCCGAAGATCTCGCCCAGAGCGGGTTCGACGCGGTGATCTGCGGGGCAAGCCGGAACTACCTTTCCTCGGACGTGCTGGAGGCCTGCGACAGCGCGGGCATCAAGGTCATCGCACTGGCGTCGAACGATTCCGAGCGGCGCCACGCCGCCGACCTGGGGCTCTACGAAGTCATCGACGCTGCGGCGCCCTGGCCGCACATCGAACAACTGCTCACGGCGGGACCGGCGTTGCTGCGCGACGGGGATGACGCTCCGCGGATGCCTGGCGAACCGCGGGGCGAGGTCATCGCCGTGTGGGGTCCGGCGGGCGCGCCGGGCCGAACAACCCTCGCCATTGCCATCGCCGCCGAGCTGGCCGCGGAGGGGCATTCGGTCGCCCTCGCCGATGCCGACACGCACAGCGGTTCGGTCGCGCCGAGCCTCGGCTTACTGGATGAGGCTCCAGGGTTTGCGGCGGCCTGCCGGCTCGCGGGATCCGGCAGCCTGACCACAACCGAGCTGGAACGGATCAGCGAACGCTACCAGTCCCCGCACGGGAGCTTCTGGGTGCTGACCGGGATTGGCAGGCCGCATCGCTGGCCCGAACTGTCCGGCGAACGGGTCGTCGCCACGATCGCCGCGTGCCGCGAGTGGGTCGACTACACCGTGATCGACACCGGATTCTGCCTCGAGAATGACGACGACATCTCCAGCGACCTGTTCGCGCCGCGTCGAAACGCCGCCACCATCTCCGCGCTTCGGGAGGCGGACCGGGTGGTTGCGGTTGGCTCAGGCGACCCCGTCGGCTTGTCCCGATTCCTGCGCGCCCACGTCGACCTGCTGGAGATCATCGATGCCGACCGCGTCCTCACGGTCATCAACCGCATCCGCAGCAGCGTGATCGGGGCGAACCCTGCCGCGCAGGTTGAGCAGACACTTCGCCGGTTCGGCGGCATCGAGTCGCCCGTCCTGATCCCGTACGATCAGGCAGCACTCGACGCCGCGATTCTGGTCGGGAAAACGCTTCGGGATGTGGCGGGGAAGTCCGCCCCGCGGGTTGCCGTGGGCAAGCTCGTCGCGTCGCACTTCCTGCCTCGTCCCGCGCCGACGCCGAGTCGCCGCGCGAAGTGGAAACGGCGCGAACCGGCGCGCACGCCCTAGCGTTCGGGCAGTCGACGATCAGTCGCTGAGCCGAATGACTTCCGCCGTGCCCTTCGCGCCCGCCACAAGCAACACGTGGCCCGCCTCCACGCCGTCGAGGGCGGCCACGAGCGCCGCCGCATCCGGTTCATCGGCCACCGCAGCCGCGCGCTTCCACACCGTGACGCGGGACCCCGTCGCCTCCCGAATCGCTTCGACGATCGCCTCGACAGGTTCTCCGGCATCGGCCGACGTCACGAGCGTCACCCGACCGATCATGCGCGGGACCTCCTGCGCCACGGTCGCCGCGCGGTCGTGGCGCCACAGGGAGAAGTGGTACGCCGCCACCAGCACCGTTGCCGCGAACAGGCCGAGCGCGGCGCGGAGGCGCTCCACGAGGCTCCCGCCCGACGCTCCGTCCAGTGCGAACGAGAACGACTGGTACCCGATGACGAGCAGCGTGATGAGGGCGACAAGAGCGCTCACCCCGAAAATGACCACCAGGTAGATCCGCCGGCCGGGAGTAGCCACGCGGTCAGCGGCTCCGGCACGGCCCGGCCGCCACGACGACCACCACAGCGCGCCGCCGACCACGAGCGCGCTGATGCCGGCCAGCAGGAGATCGCGCACGGTCGCGGAGCCGACAATCGGGGATGCGATCGCCGCCAGAAGCGCATTCACCGTGATGCCGATCCCCGTCGCGGCGACCGCGAGCGCCACACCGGAGGTGACGAGCCGCACCGCCTTGCCGATCACGACCGGATGCCCGGCGACCACCCGAAGGTGGTACACGAGCACGAGTGCGCCGAACACTGCGGACGCGATCGAGACGCCGAGCGGGTCGAGGGTGACGGTGAGCGGATCCTCGGACAGTGTCAGCAATCGAAGCACGACGGACAGCGTGAGCGTCACGCCGAACGCGAACACGGCGAAGGAGGCGAATCCCGCGATGTACACGAGCAGTACGTTCGCGAAACCCGTGGACTGCCGCCGCACCCCGGCGCGGAACCAGTGCCACCACCAGATCAGTGCGCCGCCGACCGCCCAGAACAGCGACTGCACGACCGGCTGCCAGGCGGGGCCGGACGCCACCACCGTGCCGAACGTGCCGAGGGCAGAATCGATGAGACTCGCCAGGGCGAACACGAGACCGCCGGTCGCGAACGTCAACCCGACGAGGGAGGCGATCGCCGGGGCGACGCCGACCAGCCGCGTCGGACCCTTTGCCGGATGCCGCCACATCCAGTAATTCCACAACCACACGAGTCCCCAGACGATCGCGACCGCGATTCCGGATGCGTTCGCCTCACCGACGACGAGGCTCGCGCCCCACGCGAACAGCGCGATCGACGACGTGAGCAGCGCGATCGTCGACACGACGACGAGGTACAGCGGCCACGCCACGGAGGCGCGGTCGCGCTCCATGGCGGATTCCCGCCACGTGAGCCACCACAGGAGCGCAGCGAGCGGCCCGGCGATGAGGGAGAACGCGAGGGACTGCGCAAGACCGCCAGTGTCGGACGACGCCAGCAGGTTGCCGGCATCCAGCCCCCGCTCGAGCAGGCCGCTCAGACCGATCGCCGCGATGACCACCATCGTCAGCAAGAGAAGGTACGTGATGACCCTCCGCACCGTCTGGACGCCGCCCGCGGCCGGCCGCTGCGCACTCGGAGGTGCGCTCGATGGCGTGCCCGCTGGTGCGCTCACCCGTTGCCTCCCTGGTTGTAGCAAATCGTGAACTCCCACGGCGCGGAATCGATCCGCCAAAAACCACCCTCCGACACGAGAGTGAACCTGCCCTCCGACTGGTATTCGGGTCCGCCGAACGGGCCGCCGCCCGAGTTGCTCGACATCGAGACCCGCACCACGGCTGTGTGTCCCGTCACGGATGTCGACACGAGCGTCACCCGCTGGTTCGAACTCGGGTAGGGGTCGGCCCGATCGCACTTCTCGCGGACCTTTGCGGTCAGCAGCTGCTGGGCGGCCGGGCGATCGCCGGCGATGACCGCCTGCGAGTAAGTCTGCACAACGCCCTGCGGCGTCGACGGATCGAGCGGGGCTGGCGCGCCGCGCGTGAAGACGACGATGAGCGCGAGAACCACCACTGCGGCGATCACGGAAACGATGACGAGGAGAGTCCGATCAGGCTTGCCAGTGGGCGTCTGCATGACACCAGCATGGGGTATGCCGGGCGCTTAGGCTAGTGGCGTGTCGACACTCTCCGATCTGGTCCTCGTGCACGGCCGCGCGAGCGAGGAGGACATCGACTGGCTCCACCTCCTGGTGAGCGAACTGCAGCTCCTGGCGGATCTCGCGTTCGCCGACATCGTGTTGTGGGTTCCGACCGTCGAGGGTGGGTTCGTCGCCGTCGGCCTGTCCCGACCCTCCTCCTCCGCCACGCTGTTCTACCGCGACTTCGTGGGGCAGGAGATCAAACCGGAGTGGATCGGACTCGTCTCCGAAGCGTTCATGTCGGCGAAAATCACCGACTCGTCCGCCCCGGACTGGTATGAGGAAACTCCGACCAGGGTGCGGGCTGTTCCGGTCATGCGGAAACTCGTTTCCGGATCCCCCGAGGTCACCGCGCAACCCATCGCCGTGCTCACCCGCCACACCAACCTGAGCGAGGCGAGAACGCCCAGTCGCCAGGAGCTCACGTTCAACGAGTGCGCGAACGAACTGTTCGCGATGGTGGCCACGGGCGACTTCCCCGATCTCGTCGCCCCGACCGGGCCGAGGCGGGGCGCGCCGCGCGCATCCGATGGGCTGTTGAAGCTGGATGTGGACGGCACCGTGACGTTTGCGAGCCCGAACGGTCTGTCCGCCTTCAACCGGATGGGGTTCGTCGGCGAGCTGGAGGGCGAGTCCCTCGCCGAAGTCACCGCGGGCATGCTGGAGAATTCCGCTGCCGTCGACGAATCGCTGCCGCTCGTGGTCACCGGCCGCGCGCCGTGGCGCACCGACATCGAGGCGCGCGGGGTGTCCATCACGCTGCGCGCCATCCCGGTCCGAAAGAACGGGGAACGCGCGGGCGCGATCGTGCTGTGCCGTGACGTGACGGAACTGCGCCACCAGGAGCAGGAACTCCTCACGAAGGATGCGACGATCCGCGAAATCCACCACCGGGTCAAAAACAACCTGCAAACGGTCGCTTCGCTTCTGCGCATCCAGGCCCGCCGCTCCCACTCCGAGGATGCCCGCGACTCGCTCAACCACGCCATGCGCAGGGTCGGCGCGATCGCGGTCGTGCACGACACGCTGAGCGAGGGGCTCAGCCAGAGCGTGGACTTCGACGCGGTGTTCGATCGCGTGCTGCTTCTCATCGCCGAAGTGGCCTCGTCGAACCAGACGCGGGTGCACCCGACCTTTTCGGGGAGCTTCGGCGAATTGCCAAGCGCCTACGCAACCCCGCTCGCGCTCGCGCTCACCGAACTCGTCACGAACGCGGTCGAGCACGGGCTGGCGGGGCGCGACGGCAAGGTGGAGATCATCGCGAATCGCACGGAAGACACGCTCAGTGTCGAGGTGCGCGACAACGGGGTGGGGCTCGGCGAGGGCAAGGTCGGCACGGGGCTCGGCACGCAGATCGTTCGCACGCTCATTCAGGGCGAGCTGGGCGGAACCATCGACTGGCACACCATCATGGGCAGCGGCACAGAGGTGACGATCGAAATTCCGATGACCTGGCTGACGAAATCGCAGGATGCAAAGCGTCCCGGCCGCCGGGTGCCGCCGAAAGCGATCTGATCCGGCTGGCTAACCGGGGATGGTCAGGAGGCGCGGCGCGCGCGGGCGGCGCGGCGCTTGAGCGCGCGGCGCTCGTCTTCGCTCAGTCCGCCCCAGACACCGGAGTCCTGGTTCGTGTCGAGCGCGTACTGGAGGCACATTTCGCTCACCGTGCAGCGGCCGCAGACGGCCTTGGCCTTTTCGATCTGGTCGACGGCGGGGCCGGTGTTGCCAACGGGGAAGAAAAGTTCGGGGTCTGCGGTGAGGCAAGCGGCCTTGTCGCGCCAATCCATATTATTTGTGCTCCTTAAAGTGAACGCGTGAGTGCACAGTTGCAGGACTCGGGATTCGAGTGAGAACGATGCTTGGGGAGATGCCCACGCCACTGTGAGCGGCAAATCAACCTCAACTAGACTCTCATACCGGTTGGGGCAAATCAATAGGTTTTGTTGGGATATCTCTGTGAGTAATGACAAGAACGATGAGCTATACAGTGCTGCTCGTCGACCCCGCCTTCTCGTTGCTCTCGCTGTCGTCCTGTTCCTGGAGTCAGCATTCCTCGCCGTTGTTGCCGGCTTGCTGGTGTACGACCTTGTCGCCGAAGTGCCCACCTCGTACGCGAGCGCCGTCGGCATCCTGATTCTGGTCGTTATCGCCGCGGTGTGGCTCGTGTTCGTCGGAATCGGGGCGCTGCACGCGAGGCCGTGGGTGCGCGCGGCCGCGCTCACCTGGCAGGTGCTTCAGCTCGCGATCGCGATTGGGAGCTTCCAGGGCGCGTTCGCGCGCGAGGACATCGCGTGGTTCCTGCTCGTTCCCGCCGTCGTGGTGATCGCGCTGCTGTTCACGCGGTCGGTGATGGCGGCGACGCGGCGGGTCTAGTTCGAGGATTCGCTAGGCGTCCAGGCCGAGCCGCTTCCGCAGCATGGCGACGTGGCCGGTCGCCTTCACATTGTAGAGCGGGAGAACGACCTTGCCGGATTCGTCGAGGACGAACGTCGACCGCAGCGTGCCCGTCACGGCTTTGCCGTACAGCGACTTTTCGCCCCACGCGCCGTACGCGTTGTGGATGTCGAGGCTCGGGTCGCTGAGCAGCG